>Ga0190349_1000601_pt1 | contig 10474 bp, 9 predicted proteins | sample 48721378_MG_FD_179798 | JGI IMG/M metagenome (GOLD analysis project Ga0190349, IMG submission 179798) | Hydrothermal vent microbial mat bacterial communities from Southern Trench, Guaymas Basin, Mexico - 4872-13-7-8_MG | ecosystem: Environmental > Aquatic > Marine > Hydrothermal vents > Microbial...
GCAGCCTTTGCCCTGGAAATAACCCTGACAAAGTTTGGAATCGCTATTGCTGCAAGAATACCGATAATGACAACCACAACCATCAACTCAATCAACGTAAAACCCTTCTTTTTCATAATACCTCCTTTTTGTATTATTTTATTAATTAGCTACAATTTCTATTCCAAAAAATTTTTAAGAAATAATAACAAATTTTGAAGAAATTTCATTTGCAAATTGCGAATTTTCTCTATTTGCAAACTATTGACTGGAGAGATTTATTATCAAATCTATCGGTCTGTTGTCCTTTCCAACACCCCAGATGGTATAATAATCTCCTTTAATAGCAGCTTGGTATTCAACCACTCCTGGCGTATTCTCAGCTGCCTCATCCTGAAGAAAGGGCCCAGTTGGGTTAAATGGGTTCTTAATATTACCTGGCACACTGTCAATAAAATGTGCTACATCTTCTGGATATTTCCCTTCATTTATAGATGTAATTTCCACGGTAAGTTGAACGGAACGCATATTCGATATAAGACTTGCTATCTTTGCCTTATCTACAAACCTAATATAATTTGGTATAGAAATAGCAACAAGAACTCCAATTATTACAATAACAACAAATAATTCTATCAATGTAAAACCTTTTCTATTCTTATCTATCATTTTTTTCTCCTTTCCCTTATATGTCTCTTTTTACCATACTCCAATAATTTTATCCTTTCTTCTAATCCTAATCTTTTATAAAGGTTGATAAGATCGTAACGAACGCTCTTGAATCCGATTAATTTCTCTGCCCTATATGCGTACTTAAGTCCTTCAATATATCTCCCTTGGCCTGTTAAATACGCAGCCCTCCTAACAAGGAAAAGTCCATAAGCCTCTTCCTCACCTTCATATAGGCTTATATTATTCGGCATTTTAATGCTCCATCTTATCCTGTACCTGGACTTTGAAAAAAATAGGCCGTAGGAATATATAAATGGCTTCTTTTTCCATAGGCATAGATTGGGTTCACAAAAACCTGTATGCAAGAAATTATTATTCTCAATCTCTAAACTAAAATCCCCTCTTACAGTATAAAGATAAATTAAGTAGGGCAAAAAAAGCCTGTCCCCCAGTATGCAATCACCACTTTTTATCTGGGAATTGAACTCCTGTACTAAATAATTGCCAAAATGCTCTTCCCTCATAATGTTTTCTTTATAACTCTGCAAAAACATAAGTGATAGAAGAAAGGCAAGAATGACTAATCTATAATGAGGCTTTAGCATCATAACGCCTTGAGATGCAAGATATATACTTAAAATAATTGCAACAAAAAATACATACCCTATGTAGATAGGTTTCCCATTAGAGAGAAAGGGAGCAAAGATAAATTGTATTAAGAATAAATAAATTATTGGATTTTTTTTATCTTTCAAGAAGAACATAAATGGTACAAATATACCAAAATATTTGACTGCAACTAATAGTGTACCGTAGAGGCTGGAAGGAAAATCCCTGAATGGATGAATAAAATTAAGGGAAAGGGTATTTAACACCATCCTGCCAAAATGTTTGAGATTATAAAGATTGCCCCAATCAATTAATGGATCATAAAAAGTCATTATAAGCAGATAAAGGCAGGAAGAAAAACCAACAACCAGAAAAATAATATTTTTTTTTAAATTTCTTCTTGTATTGAGCAAGAAAAAAACAATGGGTATATATAATATGGGGTGAAAGGTAAGTGATAGACCAGCTGTATAGTATAGCAACCTTTCTCTTTTTGTTTCATAAAAGTAAAGCATAAGAAGAAAAAGAAAGATCGAAGGCGTAATAATTGTTGCATTTGTAGATGAATAAAAAATAACAGGGTGAAAAGAAAATATAAGTGTCCACAAAAGGGGTAAAATACCTTTATATTTCAGCCGCAAGAGACTGTAAAATATAACGCTTGAGAATGTACCCAAAAACATTGAAAGAATGTTTGCACCAATAGCAACATTAGAAAAAATAATTGTAAAAATTCTTCCTATTAGAATATAAAGAGCAAAACCCGGGAAAAAAGGAACACCAGGTCGATAAAATATGGAAGGAAGATAACCATCCACCCCAGGAGGGACAGAATAATTCATAAATAGTGAATACATAAAAAATATAAAGATAGGTAGTGTTATCCTTCCGATTCTTTCCGGTTTCATAATTCTGACAAAAAAGTCCGATATAAATTCGATGTATTTTTAATCATTTTGCTCCTGCTAAAATTCTCTCTGACTACTTCCCTTCCGTTCTCCCCCATTTTTTCTCTCTTCTTATCGTTGTTGATTAATTTTGACAAATAATATATATAACATTCAATATTATCAGGATTACAGGAATAACCTGTTAAATCATTAATTACTACCTCAGTATTACCATCTACGTTACTTGAAACAACAGGAAGTTTATGTGCCATTGCTTCAAGTATTGTGAGAGGAAGCCCTTCCCATCTAGACGGGAGGAAATAGACATCAAATTTTTTATACCATCGATACGAATTTTTTAACCATCCATGCAGGTATATGCGCGGCGAATTGCCTATAATTTCCTCAACTTTACTCCTTAAAACCCCATCCCCTAAATAATGAAATTCTACATTCCTAAATTTTCTTACCAATTCTTTCGCAACAAATGCCCATACAAGCGGGTTTTTTTGAGGCTTAAAATTTCCAACAGTACCGATCCTTATCCGATTCCCTCTCTCTTTTTTTACCTTTTCTGGAACGATTATACCATACGGAATATATATGTATTGAGATTCCTTTCCAATCCTCCATTTTCTCGCCTTGGTTATAAGGTTTTTTGCAGGGAATATTATTTTATCACAAAATCTTGCAGCTATTCTCTCGGCATTTACATAGATGAAATTTTCTAATACAGGTTTGAAAGGCGTTATTGCAAAACCATGAACAGTGTGAAAAACTATAAGCCTGCGTGAGAGATTTGCTGATGCCAATCTACCAATTATTCCTGCCTTAGAGCCATGGGTATGTAAAAATGTATAATCAAATTTATTAAGAAATGCTCTTAGTAATGCTCTGACTTTTTTTACAGCGATTAGATCATACAATGGCAAAATTTCCCTTTTTAACTCTTCTATAACAAAATGATTGTGCGTCCGTTCTGCCTCTTCAAATAGTATCCCTCCAGAGCCTGAAATTATGTAGTTCATATAGGGTAACCTCCTGGCATAATCGAGAAGTACCTTCTGTGCTCCACCAAGTTCAAGTTTAGCCATCATCTGTATAGAAGCTATATTTTTTCTGCTAATTCCTTCCCCCTTTGAATTGAATAACCCATTGTAGTATACTCCCATTCTGCAAACCTTCCTGCGAGAATTATGTTATATTTATCAAGAATCATCTTTATCTTTTTAAGAATTCCCTCCCTTTCTCTATCAAAAATTACATATGCATACTCCAATATATCATAGCTGGAGAATATCACCTTACCCTTAACAATACCTGTAGAAATCAACATATCTATGGCGTCATCTATTATGTTTATTGGCTTCCTACCAGTAAAAGGAACTTCAAGCCATAAAGAGGAATACCCATCTGGAGCCATAGAGGACGAAATATTTGAAAATGACCCTGCCCTTATAAATGGGAATCTTTCATCAGGAAAATAAACCCAATGAAATGGAACTGGTGTATATCCATCAAATCCAATATTTATCACCATTATTGATACATACCTCAATTTTTCCTTAATGCCTCCAGAATCCTCCTTCGCTAAGAGTTTAATTACATCAGGAAGGGGTATTGTTAATACCAACTTCTTATATTTATATGTATTATTTCCAATCTTGACTTTTCCTTTTCTGATCTCTCTCAACTCGCCCTTATTCCATTTTATATCATTAGAAAGCTTCTCTGTTAATTCCCCAATCCCTCTCCTTGGGAATAAAAATACAGGATTATATCCTGAATCACTATGAAAACCAAACAGATTTGGTTTAGGGATATATCTGCCTATTCCATTTGTTGTCATATAATTTAGAGGATACTGCCACAATTTTGAGTTGTAGGGAATGAAAAATTTTTCTGAAAGAAATCGTCCAAATGTCTTATAAAAACTCGATTCGAGGTTTAATTTTTTTTCTCCCCCCCTAAACATATAGGAAAAGGTTGAAAATAACCTTTCTTCAAATCTCATTCCTGGAAGATTGGACTGAATGGGATAAGGTATCAATCTATTTCTAAAATATATATATGCCTTTCTCTTATGCTCTTCTATATCGGGTAAAATATATCTTACAAAATTTCTTACATAATCAGATTTTGAATGGATAAAGTGTCCACCTCTATCAAACCTGAATCCATCTATTTCGTTTGTTCTACATAAACCACCAGGAACATTTCTCTCAAAAAGTAAAAATCTTTTGCCTCTTCTTTTCAAATGAAATGCAATACTTAGTCCTGTAATACCAGCTCCAATAATTATGTTTATGTTGCCCCCCTTAGTATCGTGCCCACGATTACAAATATCCCAATAATGATGAAGAGAATAATCAATGCACCTTTAAAACCAACCTTAGTGATTATATACGAAGCCTCACAAAGTGAAATTGATATAAGATATATGATAGCGTCTATCACTATTACAGGTAAATTTTTCCCTCTTAGTTTAAGAACAAAATGATCTGGCGAACCCTTAAGGGGATTTTTCCCCTTTATGATCCTTTGTATAAATACATAAAACGTATCATAGATTGGGAAAAAGAGTATAAATAAAGGAACAACAATTGCTACTGGATTCGCAAAAGAGTAAGATGTTCTTAGAGCAATGACTGAAAGAGTGAACCCTATCGTCAAACTTCCTGCATCACCAAGAAATATCTTAGCCTTCGGAAGATTGAATGGAATAAAGCCAGCAATACTCCCAGCAAGGGCAGCAGCCACGAGTGCTTCATTAATATCTCCACCAGTCAGAGTTATAAACGCCAGTGTAGTAGCAGCAATAAAACCGACTCCCCCAGCAATTCCATCCATAACATCTATGATATTAAAACTGTTCGTAATACCAACAATCCAGATTATGCTAATAATAACATTAGCGGTAAATGAAAAAAAGATAATTCTTGTTCTTATTCCAGAAAAAACAAGCAGTGTGGCAAAGATCGTTTCCACTATAAGCTTAGAGTAAGGAGAAAGTGGTTTAATATCATCAAAAAATCCAAGTAAGAAAATGAGGAAAACAGATAGGGGAAAAAGAATACCCTCTTTATAGAGAATGGGATTTATTAAAAAGCCAATAACAATTGGAAGTCCACCAAGATAAGGAATTGGATTCTCGTGGGATTTTAATCCCCCGGGGATATCCATAATTTTGAACTTCTTCGCCATTTTTATCGCAAGGGGAACAAGCGACAAAGAAACAAGGAAAGAAATGAGGGGAAAAAATTTCATTTTTCAATTATATAATAGTTAAAACAGGATTGCGGAAAAATTCTGTCGAACATTCCTTTTATTTCTTCCAACTTTTTCTCTGTCCTAAAGATCGCTGCATAGCCTTGCCGTTCAGTTATCTCATAGGGAGAACCAGCAACTGAATCAATCTTAAATATCTCTCCTCTGTTGGTATAACCATCCTTAATCAACTGTTTCAGATATGAGCGAGCCCATCTTCTTTTTTCAAAAATTATGCAAAGAGTCATACTAATTCAGAGCCAAGTTTAAAGGCTTTAATATTCAACTCAACATATTTTTCTGGAACTCTTTTCTTTATTACCTTTAACCATGCATCGTTCTTGAAAGGCAAAAACTTTGAAATAGCCCCAATAAGTACTACATTCATCACCTTCATACTACCTGCCCTCAATGCAACACTCATGCCATCAACGACAAAAACCTTCTTTGCATATTTTTTAATTCTATCAATTATATCTCCTGGGTATTCTGCTAATCCTGCCGCTACAGGTAGAGGATCAAATTTATAATCATTTACAACAATTAAACCATTATCATTTAAATAATCAAGTGTCCTCAGGGCTTCAAGTTTCTCAAAAGAAAGCAAAAAATCCGCCATCCCTGGCGCCAAAATTGGAGAATACACCTTCTTACCAAATCTCACCGCACTTTCTACTGAGCCACCCCTCTGGGACATCCCATGGACTTCACTTTTTTTTACATCGTAGCCCTCTTCCATAGCAACCATAGTAAGTAAATCAGATGCAAGAAGTATACCCTGCCCACCTATCCCTGTTAATAATACACTAATTACATTATTATTATTCATTATCATCCTCCTCAATTTACTTGTTTGATTGCGTCGAATGGACATATTTGAGCACATAGGCTACATCCCACACAGAAAAATTTATTTATCGTAGCAACATTTCCACTCATTGATATTGCTGGACACCCAACTTTCAAACAGACCTTACAACCTGTACATTTATCAGCAAGGACATAATAAGGTTTTTCCTTTATCCCGTCAGGAAGAAGGGCACAAGGTGCACGAGCAATAATAACAGAGAGGTCATCTCTTTCAATCTCCCTCTTCATAACCACAGTAACTTCTTTCAAATTGTAAGGATCAACAACGTATACATTTTCAATTCCAATTCCTTTTATAAACTTTTCAAGATCAACTTCTCTTCCAGGGATTCCCATAAGAGTCTTACCCGTTCCAGGATATCCTTGATGCCCGGTCATTGCTGTCGTTCTATTATCGAGTATAACAATTGTTGTAATTCCATTGTTATAATAAATGTTAATCAAACTGGTGATTCCAGAATGGAAAAAGGTTGAATCTCCAATAACGCCAATTATTTTCTTCCTATTTTTGTCATCTTTCATTGCAAGCTGCATACCATAGGCATTGCCGACACTTGCACCCATTTCCACACAGGTGTCGAGTGCATTTAATGGAGACAACGCACCAAGTGTATAGCAACCTATATCCCCTGTAGCTATTAGTTTAAGCTTTCTTATCACGTTAAAGACACCTGTATGAGGACAGCCAGGACATAATGCTGGTGGTCTTGGAGGGATATCCCCCTTATCTATGGGCTTCCTTTCTTTAATCTTACCAAGGCTTACACCTACAATATATGGATTTAATTCGAGGCATAGTGGGATTTTATCCTTCCCCACAACAGGTATCCCCATTACTTTTAAATATTCTTCTATAAAAGGATCATTCTCCTCTATAACATAAATTTTTCTTACCATGCTGGCAAAAGTTTTTATAAGTTCATCGGGCATAGGCCAGGTCATTGTAAGCTTCAGTATAGTTGCATCGGGGAAAATTTCCTTTGCATACTGATAAGATACTGAATCGGTAATTATACCAATAGAATTATCTCCTTTCTCTATCCGATTGTATGGAAACCTTTCAGAGAATTTCTTTAAGCTTTTGAGTCTTTCCTCTACAAATATATGCTTTTTTCTTGCATGGGCAGGTAGAATTACTCTTTTGAGCATATCTTTATGATATGATTTAATAGGAACTTCCTCTCTTGCACCTAATTTAACGATGCTCTTTGAATGACTGATCCTCGTTGTGGAGCGGAGCAAAACTGGGGTGTCATATTCTTCGCTTATTTTGAATCCTTCCAATACAAGATCTTTTGCCTCCTGGGAATCAGATGGTTCAAGAAGGGGTATCTTTGAAAATTTCGCATAATTTCTATTATCCTGTTCATCCTGCGAAGAATGCATACCCGGATCATCTGCTGATACTATTATTATACCACCTGTAGCCCCTATATAGGAGAGAGAAAACAAAGGGTCAGCAGCAACATTAAGCCCAACATGTTTCATAGCGACTATCGCCCTTGCACCACCAAAACTGGCACCTATAGCAACTTCAAGTGCTACCTTTTCATTGGTACACCATTCTGAATGAATTTCCCTATATTGGGCAATATTCTCCAGTATTTCTGTACTTGGTGTACCGGGATATGCAGTTGCAACATGACACCCACCCTCATAAGCCCCCCTTGCAATTGCTTCATTGCCACTTAGTATAGCTCTTTTTTCAATCTCCATATATCCTCCTCATGAAAAGTTTTTAAAACCCCATGGTGTCAGTCTCTAAATTTTAAATTTTCTCTAATTTTCTCTTTTCCATCCATTCATCAAATTCCTTAAGATCCTTTTCCACTCTCTTCTGGTAATTTTTTATATGCATACTGGCACAGGAAGCAGAAATATTCATCAATTTCCCTATCAAATCATAATTATAATGAGCTCTGTACCTCATTAACACTATTATAATTTTTTTTAGTGAATCATGCGCATACTTTTTAATTTCCTCAATTTTCACGCCATATTTTTCTATCAAAAAATAATTTATCGTTTCAATATCTATACTATTATATACCCCTTTTGCCCTTGCTTCCTTTCTGTCATTTTTCTTCATTGATTCAAGTGTTCTCTGAATAAATTGATTATCCCCGTATATATTATGTGATTTAACCCTTACATATTTGAAGTCACTTTCTTCGTTCATATATTTAATGAACTCACCTAAATCTCCATTAAAATATGACATTCCAAACGAGATATCCACTATATCATTATTCATTTTAATATAATCTTTGTAACTTGACCATCTATAATTAGCAATATCTTTTACCAAATGAGCTTTTGTAGGATTTCTGTGAATATATCTTAAAACAGTAATAAAATAATTATCCTTATCAACAAGGATACTTTTATATCTATCTCCAAAAAGATGTCCACTTGTATTCTTTTTTTTATTATAGTACACAGCATATCTGGTTAACAATTGTCTCATCATTTCTGAAAGGGAATAATGACCTGTTTCTACAAGTAAATGAAAATGGTTATCCATAAGGCAATAGGCATAAAGAACAAATTTATATTTTTTAATTAAATCAGAAAGTATGAACAAAAACTTTCTTCTGTCATAATTATTTTCGAATATTAGGTTACCTCTATTTCCCTTAGCAATAACATGATGAACAGCACCCTTAAAATCAATTCTTAATGGCCTTCCCATAAAAACAACTTATCAGATTATTCGGGAATGTCAACAATAAAGTCAAGAATTTGTAGGGAAAACTTAAAATTTAGAGACTGACACCGAGGGGGTTGACGGGGGTGAAAATTTTCCTATAATAAAATTATCACGCGGAAGTGGCGGAATTGGCAGACGCGCTAGATTCAGGGTCTAGTGGTCTTCGGACCATAGGGGTTCAAGTCCCCTCTTCCGCATTTTTTATATCCTGAATTAATTTTAGAAATTCTTTTTCGCTAATTGTTTTTACTCCTAAACTTTTTGCCTTATCATACTTTGAACCAGGATTTTCACCAACTACTGTATAATCTGTTTTTTTACTCACAGAATTTGAAACTGAGCCACCCAAACTAATAACAAGATCTTGTGCTTCCTCTCGTGTCATTGTGGACAATGCCCCTGTAAAAACAAATTTTTTCCCTGCAAGGGGTTTGGCTCCCTCTTTCACTTTCTCTTCTATCTTCACACCCGCTTTTCTTAATTTATCAAGAACATTAACATTGCTTTTTTCGTTAAAAAATTCCACAATACTTCTTGCTCTTACAGGCCCAATATCATCTATACTTGCAAGTTCCTCATAAGACGCCTTTCTAATGGAATCAATTGAATGAAAAATGTTCGAAATTATTCTGGCATTGTGAATGCCAACATGTCTAATACCAAGACCATATATCAGCCTTTCAAGAGGTCTATTCTTACTATCCTCAATGGCATTCATCAAATTATCAACAGACTTCTCTCCCATTCTTTCAAGCTTTATAAGGTCTGTTCTATTAAGGTAATATATGTCACCATAATCTTTTAGTAATCCCCTATTAACAAGAACATCTACCAGCACATCCCCCATCCCTTCAATATCCATTGCGTTCCTGCTAGCAAAGTGGATAATTCTTCCCTTTACCTGTGCCGGACAGGAAACGTTTATGCACCTATACGCAACCTCACCTTCTTCCCTAACAAGTTTGGCTCCACATACAGGACAATCCTTGGGCATAACAAATTTCTTTTCTTTACCATTCCTCTTTTCTTTAACGACCTTCACTACCTGTGGGATAATCTCCCCAGCCTTTTCTACCATAACCCAATCGCCAATCCTGATATCTTTTCTTTCAATTTCGTCTAAATTATGTAGTGTTGCTCTTGATACTGTTGTTCCAGAAAGAAAAACGGGCTCAAGAATTGCCACAGGGGTGGCGGTACCAGTTCTACCTATATTTACTTCTATATTAATTATCTTCGTTACTCGTTGTTCTGCAGGAAATTTATACGCAATTGCCCATCTTGGGGCTTTTTCAGTGTAACCCAACTTTCTCTGGAGTTCAAAAGAGTTTACTTTAAGTACCATCCCATCAATATCAAAATCGAGTTCCTTTTTCTTTTCTTGCCATTCATCAATAAGGGGAAAAGCCTTCTCTATTCCCCTAACGACCTTTATAAATGGGCTGATTTTAAATCCTATCTTTCTTAGTTTACTAAG
>Ga0190349_1000605_pt1 | contig 10433 bp, 9 predicted proteins | sample 48721378_MG_FD_179798 | JGI IMG/M metagenome (GOLD analysis project Ga0190349, IMG submission 179798) | Hydrothermal vent microbial mat bacterial communities from Southern Trench, Guaymas Basin, Mexico - 4872-13-7-8_MG | ecosystem: Environmental > Aquatic > Marine > Hydrothermal vents > Microbial...
GAATTATTCAAGATATAAGCGATATTGAACCTGAGAACTTTGTGTGTCATGGTGAAGTGTTAGCTTGGTATATCCTTTTGGAAGTCTTTTTATTGAAATAGAACCTGAAATAAAAACTTTTTTATTCATTTATTCTCCTTTAAAAGCGTTTCCTGTTTTGTGAAAACGCTTTAACAACGTTTTTGCAGGAGATAAAGTAGGGGTTTCCGCCGCTCAAGGAAAGTTGGAGTAAAAAAATAAAGAGGAAACAACAGATGAGGTATGTATTTGGTGATATGTTTTCTATGGTTAACCGGGGTAGTAATAATATTCTCTGTATAACCACAAATGGTACTATAACCAAATCAAATCAGCTTGTAATGGGTAGAGGTAATGCTTTGCAAGCTGCCAGGTTGTTTCCATCTCTTAAGACAAAGGCAGCTTTAATGCTTCTTAGACACTTTAAACCGCAGACCTACATCCCGGTAAATCTTATGCCGGGAAAGGAAAAATTTAAAAAGCCATGGAAGACTATAATCTATGGCTTCTTCTATTCGGAAAACCTACCTGTAGCCCTATTTCAGGTTAAGAAACACTTTGCCGAATATGCAGCTCCTGGATTAATTAATTTTTCTATTGGAATGCTAAAGGCATATGCATTTAAGACCCCTACCAAAATCATCCACCTGCCTTTTCCTGGCATTGGATTCGGGGGACTTTCAGTCGAGGCGGTTGAGCCATTACTCAGGGTTCTGCCGGATAATGTATGTGTGTGGAGAAGGAGGAAATCAGTTGGGTAGAAGGCCGAGTCCGGGTAAACCCTGGCTCGGTTTCTTGTTAAAAAATTCCCTGCCTTTCTGGTCAAAAATGAGAAAAACAAAATAGGAGGTACAAAAATGAATTTTATTTATGAACCATTGACCACACCAAGTCTAACTGAAAGGTATATCGGTGAGTTACTACCTTTCAGGGAAATTTCACCGGTGCTGTTAAAAGGTCCAAAGGGCCAGGACAAGACCATGCAGGTGTTTGCCTATGCCATGGAAAACGACTACAAGCTACTGATATTTGAGGCCTCCGAGGAAGCCAGATACGGCCAGATTATTGGTCAGTTTGGCCTTAAGGGAAGGGAGGCATATTTTTCTCTTGGTGTTATCCCTACTGCTATTCAATATGCAAACAGTGGTGAACGTTTCATACTACTCATTGAGGAACTTAATGCGCTTTCACCTGCGGCCCAGAAGCAGCTTAACTCGCTTCTTGATCTTAAGAAGGGAGTGACTGTGAAAGAGATTGGACAAAGGTTTGAGTTACATAACTCTGACAATTTCCTCATAGTAGCAACTATGGCTCTCACATTCTACGGTGGTGTATTTGAATTAAATGAGGACCTGAAATCCAGGTTCAATATCGTATCAGTAGGATATCCACCAGAAGACAAAGAAAGAGAAATTTTGTTTCAGCATACAGACAATGAGCTTGCATCAAAACTTGTTACACTGGCAACTCAGACAAGAACGAGTTCTTTTATCTATCAGCTTTCTACTCGTGATCTGGTTAAGGCCGTAAAGGTTATAAACAGACTTGGCCTTAAGTGGGGGCTTAAGGTCCTTGAAGGAAAATTTGAGGAAGAGGACAGAAAGACCTTCTGGGAAAGAGTATCCGGAATATTTGGGGAGGTAAAGTAATGGAATTATTTACTACTGACAGTTTCTGGTATCAATGGCGGATTTACAGGGACCTGATATTTATCTTAAAGAATAAGGACCGCCTGGATAGCCGACTTTTAAAGGAAGAAAAACCTTCAGGGCTTGAACAGTATAAAGAGAAAGAGCTAACCTATTTTTACAGGCTCTTTCGTTATTCTTTAACCGAGGGTACACCTTACCATACTGTAGCTACCCTTCTTGACATCTTCAGGTGTCAAAGACTAATGCATTATATCTATCCTGGGTTCTCCCAGGTTAAACCAGAGCAGTATGTTTCTATATTGGGCAAATATACTTCTATTTCCACGGAAGAACTGTGTCATACACTGGTTGAATGCTGGTGCGGGAAAAGGTCAAAACATAACCTGATAAATACAACAGTCTCCGAGTTAAAAAGGAGACTTGTTTCAAAAAGATGGATCGAAACAAGAGCACAGCAACTGGTCAAGCATTTTGAAAAAAAGAAAGAGCCAGATAAGCCAGAAGACATCACAATAACCGCTCTGTTCAAGGTTTCTCAAAAGGAAAATTCTGATTTGCTACCAGGTAATAGTGAAACAGAAAGAGAAATAGATGATCCTGGTAACCGGAATGAAAGTCCTCAAAATATTCCTCAGAGTATTGAGGAATATCTACAGGGTTCCCAGAATAACGCATCTGCCCAGGATGATGCGCCTACCAAAGAAGAACCCGGTATGGAAGAACAAGGAGAGAATACACAGACAAAAACAGATGTAGATGACGCTTCTGACGAAATTGATGAGACTAAAAGAATTCTCGCTGCTTACTCCAGGGTTATGCAACGGATGAGAAACGCCTACAGAAAAGATAGGGGCAGGTATAGGGACGTTTACGCAAGGGTTTACTTTGAAGAAAGTAAACCACAGCAGGAAATTAAAGTATCGACAGAGGACAGACAAATTGCAAATATCTTGAGGAGAATTGTTTTAAGAACAAAGCTGAGGGAAGAATGGGACATAACTGGAACCGCACTTGATATAAAAAGATATGTAAATCTTCTGGCTTCTGATAATGCAAGCCCGGAAGTCTTTAAAGTGCCTTCGCTTAAGCAGGGTGGAAAAATAGTATTCCTTGCTGACGCTTCTGGCAGTATGACAAGCTACTATTCCCTTGAATCAAGGGTATATTCAATCATCAAAGAGGCGTTTAAAGGCTATCTGGATCTTGATCTGTTCTGCTTTGACTCGCCTGCACATGGCAGAGTCAGCATTAAAAGAAAGTTTTATGAAGGTAGGTGTACTCCGATTGTCTTCGCAGCAAACTATATTGTCAACTGGATGCTCGCATTCTCTTCTCAATACAACTATCAGGTTTTGATCCTATTCAGCGATATGGAAGAAAATGTGAGTAAATATAGGAATTTCCAGGAAGGGCTTAAGCCACTGCTGAGCAAAGTTCAGAAAAGCAGAATAAAAGTTGTAGGAGCAGTCCCAGCTGGTGAATATGACAGCTCGCATTCTCTTACTTTCAGAAAATTTTTTCCCTGTGTGCCCATTTCCAGAGAAGGGGTAGAAGAACTTACTCAAAATCTTATAAGGCTCTTTCGGGCAATAAAAATTACCTAGTTCCTCAAAGATTCTCGTGTATATCAATCCCTTTATGCTAATGCACTCAAGAAGATAGAGAAAAATTCCTAAAGCGTTTCGCAATTAAGCGAAAACGCTTTTTGGAGGAAGATATAATGTGGTAAGGATAGCCATTGAAGGTGTAATCGTTAAATAAAAAGAAAAAAGGAGGTACGTTATGGCAGAAAAACAAAAGAAGCAACAGGGCAATGGCAATGGAAAAACTTACTGGGATGTAAACGACGTCACCATTACAGGTAGACTGGGCACGGACCCCGAGTTGCGCTATACACCAAACGGAACAGCAGTCTGCCAGCTCCGTCTTGCCATCGCTGAAGGCCAGAGAACAAGCTGGGTAACAGTGGTAACATTTGGAAAGGTAGCAGAATCCGTAGCCAATTATCTCAACAAAGGAAGAAGGATCCTTGTAAAAGGACGCCTCCACACGAACGAATGGACCACCCAGGATGGCCAGAAGAGATCAAGGGTTGAAGTGTATGCCAGCAGGGTCAGATTCATGGATACTCCAAAGAAACAGGAAATTCCTCCAGAACCGGAAGAGCCTGAAGTTGTTGACGAAGATGTGCCATTCTAGATTTCAATACAGCCGGCGGGAATTAAATCCACCACGGTGGGCAGGCCTGCCGGCTTGAACATTTTTTGTAGTAGCCTAATATCTGTTTTTGATACAATAAATCGGGTGCACTTGACCGCCATATCGCTGCGCCCATGTGGGCAAGTGAACCAGGTCGTTAGGTGTGAATAATTGTATTTAACAAACTTATAATAGGGCTAATTATGGTAGAAATAATCAATGGTGCAACAAAGAAAATAGCAATTAGCAACATTTTAAAAGAGTTTTTTGGTGATGAGCCTACATTTAAGGGTATTCTATATATTGCCTATCCTATACTTTTTGCCGGGGAAGAAAGTATAACCATTGATGCTCTCTGGATTTCTCCTCAATATGGAATACTAATTTTTGACTTCATTGAAACTGATGAAGAGTTGAAAAATTATTCAGAAAGGCAAGATAAAATATATAGTCTTTTAGATGGAAAGCTAAGAACGTATCCTGAATTGCGAAAAGGCAGAAAGGATTTTCTTGTCAACATTGAGATTGTAAGTTTTGCGCCTCATTCAGGTAAATCAAGCGATTTTCTAGTTACAAATAAAAAAGAGTTAAAGGAATTTATCAAAAATAAGCTATCAAAATGGGAACATTATAAATTATATGATAAAGTTCTTTCAGTACTACAATCTGTAATTCATCTCAAGAGAAAAGAAAAAAGATTAAATGTCAAACATTCTAACTCAAAAGGTGCGAAGTTAAAAAATATTGAAGCTAATATTGCAGTTCTCGATAGAAATCAAGAGAAAGCAGTTATAGAATATTTTGAGGGAGTTCAACGTATTCGAGGATTAGCAGGCTCTGGTAAAACAATAATATTAGCACTAAAAGCTGCTTATCTCCACACTCAAAACCCGGATTGGGATATAGCTGTAACATTTAATACTAGATCGTTAAAGCAACAGTTTAAAGAATTAATCACTCGTTTCTGCATTGAAAAAAGAGGTGAAGAACCAGACTGGAAAAAAATAAGAGTGGTTAATGCTTGGGGAAGCTCTAAAGATTCTGAATTAGAAAAAGGAATTTATTATGATTTTTGCATAACAAATGGTATTGAATACTACGATTTCAGAAAGGCCCGAACTATTTCTAGTTTCAACCAAACTCCTTTTGAGGCTGTATGCTTAAAAGCAATATCTGAAGTCAAAAGACCAATACCCAAATATGATGCAATTTTAGTAGATGAAGCACAAGATTTATCAGAGTCATTTATTAAACTATGTTTTTTGTTTTTAAAAGGTAACAAAAAAAGACTTATTTATGCATATGATGAGTTACAAAAGTTAAATGAAGGTTCTCCATTAAGAAATCCAAAAGAGTTTTTAATTGATGAAAGCGAAAAGTTTGATGATCAAATATTAAAGGTTTGTTATCGTAATCCCAGACCATTACTTGTTACGGCGCATGCCCTTGGATTCGGAATATACAGGAAAAAAAATAATGGTAAAAAAGAGTTAGTGCAGTTTTTTGATCAGCCTCAACTTTGGTTTGATGTAGGTTATCAAATAGAATCTGGCAATTTGAGGGCAGGTAATCATGTTACTCTTTTTAGACCAAAAGAAACCAGTCCAGAATATTTAGAAAATCATTCAGATATAGACGATCTAATTATATTTAAGGCATTCAAAACTAAAGAAGAACAAGCTCAATGGGTAGCGAATGAAATAGAAAAAAATTTAAAAGAAGATGAGCTACTTTTTAATGATATTATAGTCATAAACCCGATCGCTGTTACTACTCAAAAGGAAGTTTCTTTAATAAGAGAAAATCTTTTGATGAAAGGTATTAATAATCATATTGCTGGTGAGGTTAATGCTGATGCTTTTTTTAAAGAAGATTCTATTGCTTTTACCGGTATCAATCGTGCCAAAGGTAATGAAGCGCCTATGGTGTATATTATAAATGCTCAAGACTGTTATTCTGGAGTCTATTTAAACAGGGATTTAATCAGAAGAAGGAATATTTTGTTTACCGCGATAACCAGAAGCAAGTCATGGGTTCGAGTTGTTGGTGTAGGAAATAACATGCAAAAACTTATTGAGGAGTATAAATCTGTAAAGAAAAACTCATTCAAACTATCATTTACATATCCAACTGAACAAGAAATAAGTCGGTTGAATATAATTCACAGAGATATTTCAGATAAAGAACGAAGTGCGCGAACACGAGAAGTTAAAACATTAGAATCTCTACTTCAAATCGTTAATAGGATTAAAAAAGGAAAAGCATATATTGAAGATTATCCAGAAGAGTATCAACCTATTTTGAAAGAACTATTGAATATAGGGAATTAAAATAAGGCAGGCAATCAATCTAGCATAAAGGGCCGCCTTCGGGCGGCCTTAATTTTTAAGGAGGAAATATGGGAAATAAGAATATCATAAGCACTGCGAATTTTATACCTTCTGTCTATACCCGGCACAACCTTTTCCTTATAGAAGAAAATAAAAATTCCTATGTTGTTATAGATGAGTGGAAACGAGAAGGAGATCCTCATTTTCCTGACGACAAACAACAAACTTGCCATCGTTACACTACTGAAAGAGAAGCCTGGAAGAAGTTTGTAGCCTTGCTCAAAGTATACAGTAAGCTTTATCCCATTTAAACAATAAAAGAGTATTTTTTAATTTTACCTTCCTACTATTGATATGCCCGTCTGCCTCAGGCAGGCCCTACAATAGATTCAGAGCCACCAACTGCTTTCCATTATAAGCAGGAAAGCAGTTTTTATTTTTTTCTCAGGAGGTTTCCCATGAAAGTATCTGCATACTGCAACGCAGCTATATATCAGGGAAAAGCAGGAGTTATAGGAGTACTACATGACGGTAAAAACAAAAAAAGGGTTTATGATCAGTTTAAAAATTCCAACGAAGACCTGGCAGTACAGGCAGCCATAATCAGAACTCTCAGGGAACTCAAAAAACCACAAAATACCGATGTAACCATTCACCTACCCAGAAAAATTCAGTTAAACCACCCCAAACTAAAAAACTTATTACGACAGCTCAAGAGTTACACGGTTAAGATCAATCCAAAACTTGTAAAAATCAAGGCCATTGCAGCCCAAAAACTCACTGAGAAAACAGATAAACAAAAAACCTCAGCTCCGCATAAAAAAATAATGTCCTATGTAAATAACCACCTCATCAGCCGGGGATATGAAGTAGAAGTTAACTTTTCCAAGAACACAAAAGAATATGCAGAGGCAGAAATAGAAATATATGACCGCCAGAGCAAAAAACTCCTCTGTGCCCAGGAAGTCATCGCAGACACAAAAGGCTATGAAATCCAGGGATGTTACCGCTGCCCACTTCCCTCACAGTGTCCGTTCTACGGAAGACCATACTGTACAGAACAGAATATTTATTAGACAGCCATGGAAGAAATACAGCTAACAGACGAGCAACTCAGGGCCGTCACCGCTCCCCCTTCCATTGTCCAGGTGGTGGCCGGTCCTGGCACAGGAAAAACCAGGTGTGTTACAGCCAGAGCAATCTATCTCCTTTCAATGAGTAAGCACTCCAGAATCCTGGTGCTGTCCCACACCAGAAAGGCGGTCTCTGAAATAGCTAAAAGAGTTAGCCGGAGAATTTCCGATCTGTCCAGGGTGAAAATCATGACCCTGCATGGATTCTGCATGAAAACCGCAAGAATACTTGGAGTATTTAATAAAAACGCCAGACTCTTAAAAGACAAAGAAAAAAAGGAATTCCTTAAAAAGTGCCTGGAGATTCATCCGGTATTTCAGGAAATAGATACCATTGAGGATACTATTGAAAACTGCAAAAATCTCCTTATCACCCCCGAAGAAGCATACTGTCTGCTACCTGAAGACCTGGCAAAAATCTATGAAATATACGAAAGAGAAAAAGAAAAGGAAAACCTCTTTGATTTTGAGGATATGCTGGTTTCAGTATATAGAAAACTCTCCTCCAACCATAAACTGGCAGATACCCTGAGACAGCAATTCCAGCACGTAATAATTGATGAAGCCCACGATATGAATAAAGCACAATACGAGATTGTGAGACTCATCCAGAATGGTTCATTCTTTACAGTACTTGATCCTAACCAGAGAATATATGCCTTCCGTGCAGGTGGAGGACCACTGCACAGAATAAGGCAGGATTACCCCGATAGCAAAGAGTTCAGACTCACGGTTAACTTCAGAAGTGGCCGAAGGATCGTTGAGGCCACAAACAGGCTGATGAATACAGATATAAAACCAAGACCAAATGCACCTGAAGGTAAAATTGAAATTCTAATCCAGACAACCTGGGAAAAACAGGCAAAGGAAATAGCCAGGAAAATAATAGAAATCACAAAGGACTACCCCAATGAAACAGTAGCAGTCCTGGTTAGAACCAACTTTCAGGCTGCTACAATTGCACCAGTACTTGAAGACTACGGCATAAAATCAAATATTAACGTTGGTCGCAATGTCGCAATCCCCTCTAAATCGGGTCAATGTTTCTTACATAAAAGACTCTGGGAAAAGGCTCTCTCAGTCCTGAAAAAACTTTCCAGCCCACCTGAGCCTAAAGGTAACGGGAAAATCAAGGTAACCATTTCAACAATTCATAAAGCAAAAGGAAAGGAGTGGGACCATGTGGTAATTCCCGATGTGGTTGATAAACTTCCATGCTGTAAACAAGAACGGGAAGAGGAAGAGAAAAGGATATTCTATGTGGCCACCACCAGGCCACGCAAAACACTTGTTCTCTCAGCAGCAAAAGAATGCTATGGACAGAATACAAATCCATCTCGTTACATTGTCGCAATCCCCTCAAATCGGGTCAATGTTTCTTACAGCACCTATCTTTTTTTACGCATTATAGGAAACTTAACACCCCTTTTTCGGGAACCTCATTATTTCTATGCTTTCTTTTTCCCTATTTAACATACCTGCTCCAATAACTTCCCAAAAAACCGTCAAAAATCCCTTTCAGGAACCCCTATGGTTTTTAGGGCACTTAGGAACACAGAGAAGGTTCCCGCAAATTTCACTTCATATTCAATTTTCAAAAGAACAAAGGTTATTTACCACAATGTCTAAAGAATGTCAAATTATATTAGAAATATTAATCGTTTTTTCACCATTTGTGAAAAAAACGATTAGGGAGGAAAAAAAATGGGATTCAAACTGGTTGATCTGGTTGACCCGGATACAATGGATAAACTCGAAGAATCTTATGAAAAACTGAATGAGTCGCACATTCCTGAAGGTTTTACCGTCCATCAGATAGAAGAACTTGAAGAAAGAAAAAAAGAAAAAATGCACCAGCTCTATTCGTCACCACTTGGGCTCTTCAACCAGAATAAGGAGAAGATCTATCCAAAAAACAGACTTGGAAAGTGGATATCAACACTTCTGGCCTTAAGCAACGGCAACGGAAAAGAAGCATGGCAAAAAGCAGTTTGTCTCACAATGCTCAACACCCCTGTCTACTTTGAAAGACATATTGAACCACCGAAGGAAGAAGCATCGTTTAAACTCCAGCCAGGAAAGAAAATAAAAGTCCCGGCTTTTCTGAAAAAACTTTCTAATAAAAGAGTAAAAGACGCAGCCAAACTGGCCGCCTTTGCAGGAGTGAAAATTGAATATGACAAAAAAATAGAAAACGTAAAACTTGAATGTCTGTGTAAATTTTCAAATCATGCCTTATACCCCATAAACTTCCTGCATGCAGCAAAAAGAGACAGAATCGCCAACCAGACCTACAAGGAAGTCGCAGACTGGTATGAGAAGCTACCAGAAGAGGATAAACAGTTCTTCCTTGAAAGCTATATCAAACAGGATGGTATCCCCATCAATTTTACACCCAGAGAGCTTACCTTTGAAAAACCAGCTGATCCATTAGCTGAAAGGCTTAAGGGCCTCAAATACTGGGAAAGAAATGGAAAGGTAATATTCGACGGTGAAGTATGGCACACATCCAGAAAGAAAGCTGTCTCTTACCTGGGAAATACCATTAAATATAACCCGCATAAAGTCATAAATGAGAGAAAACAAACTCTCAGGAATACCCTGAGAAAAACCTTCCTGCCGCTGAAAAATATTCCTCAGAGAATACTATTCTATGGTTTCTTTCTTAAAGCAGGCAGAAAAATAATACCGGCCGGTATCTTCACCTCACAGTTCAATAAAGAAATGCTCTATGAAAACGAACAAGTGAAAAGCATATTTCAGAAAAAGAAAGAAGAAATAAAGGCAAAGAGGGCCAAAAGAGAAAAACAGTTCAACGCCTATTACAGCAGGGCACTTGAAGTACTGAAAGCCAAATACTGGACTGCGTTCTGGAAAACTGTGAAGACTACCACTAACAACCTTGAGAAAACGGCCTATTATAAGGCAAAAAAGGACATTAAGGACATTGCAGATGAAACAGCAAAGGCAAAATAAAAAAACAACAGCGACTTAATACAGCAGGAGGCAAGATAAGAATGAGCGGAAAAATTTACTACGGGTGGATAATAGCAGACTACGAGGATAAAGAATTCCTGGAAAAACTTGGCATTAGACTGGGC
>Ga0190349_1000606_pt1 | contig 10432 bp, 8 predicted proteins | sample 48721378_MG_FD_179798 | JGI IMG/M metagenome (GOLD analysis project Ga0190349, IMG submission 179798) | Hydrothermal vent microbial mat bacterial communities from Southern Trench, Guaymas Basin, Mexico - 4872-13-7-8_MG | ecosystem: Environmental > Aquatic > Marine > Hydrothermal vents > Microbial...
CATACGTCCAAGGAGTCAATTTCCACAGGGAACCTGTACTGATACGAGCGATGAAGTCCTTATAAATGCGGTGTACGAAGTTCAGACTAATCGTCGTATCTTTCATCAATGTTCTTTCCAGGCCAAACGTGAACTGGTCTGAATAAGGAACTTTGATATTGGGATCCATATCAATCTCGACCGAGTAGCTTTCTCTATATACCTCATATTTGGTACCGTCTGGAAGAATCTCATACATCACCCAGTCACTGATTGAAGGGTCGGCGCCACTGAAATACCAAGTTTTAAAGGATTCGTAGAAACGTCCATAATGGGCTTTGATAGCTGTTGTATGATCGCCGAAAACATCAAAGGTCAAGCCTAAACGGAATTCCAGGGTGTTCTTTGGCTTAAAGAAAGCCTCATCTTGGAGATTAGGGAGGTATCCCCGAGACATCGTCCATCGCAGGCCGGGATTGAGCGTCAGGTGCTCGCTGATCTTCCATGAATCCTGAGCAAAGCCAGAAATTTTAGTCCCTTTTGCATGTGAATCATATGAGTACGTGTAAAGGTAAGAGAGGTATCTGTAATCATAGAAGTAATAACTGTAACCAGGGCAATTGTCGTAGTAATTGCCTTCGCAAGGGTACCCATAAGCTCCGTTATCAAAGCCCGTGAGGAGTTCTACGCCGACCTTGAAGTCATGGGAACCTGCAATAAACTCATCTGCGTGATGTGACAGGCTGGCGCTGGCGGTCCAATGAGCTGTATCCATAATCCAATAATAACCTCCGTTACCGGAGTACATACCAGTGAGGTAGTCGTAGTGGGAGGAGACATCCGTTCCATTGATCGGCATCCTTTCATCCCGACCATCAAAGTGCCCAGCCTTGATTTCAGCAAAGGTGTTTTCGGAGAATGTATGAAGCCAGTTGATCGAGAGTGCAAATGAGGGTGCGTTAAAAACCCATGTTGCTTACAATGGTCTGACGACAATCAAGCCAATATTTTGCTCTTTCCATTTTTCATATTCGATCCAGGCGGATATCCGGTCATTGATATTGGGTTGAAAAGTCAATTTTCCGAAAAATTTGTTATCTTTGTAAGTTTCTAGCTCTTTAAGACCTTGGATCTCATCGTCCGTTTGGACGTATGCGGTAGCGACATAAAACCAAAGCTTATCGCTGATGATAGGCCCGCCAAGTCCAAAATGAGCGTCAAAGTACCGGTTGCGGGGCGGTTTCTCATATAAAGAGAACTTAGGATCATTCAGATCAACGTTTTCCGCATTCCATCTCATGGCTGAATGTGACACTTCAGCCAATCCCTCGAAGGTATTTCCTCCACTCTTGGTGATAAAATTAAGAACGGCTCCGGTAAAACCGCTATACTCTGCGTTGGCGCCGGAACCTGAGACTTGAACCTCTTCTATGATGTTTAGGTCGGGTTCCCCCCCCACCAATCGCCAGCGCCAATCCATGTATTGAGACTTTGACCGTCCAAATTGTATTGATTGCTGACGCTTTCTGGTGCGCCCATGGCGCTACCATCTAGGACTCCAGGTGCTAAATTGATGAAAGCATTGGGATTCTTATAGCGCACCGCTGAAGCTACTGTTTGGAGTACTTGCAAATCAAGGTTCGTAGCGTTGATCATAGAATCTTTCACGTCAACGAGAGGAGCAGTACCTACGACCAATACCTCTTCTTTAATTTTTGCGATCTTAAGTACAATGTCGATGGTGATGGTCTGCCCGACAAAGAGCTGGATATTCTCTCTCCTGGCTGCAGTAAACCCAGGGAGAGATGCTTCAGCTACATATGTTCCTCTGGGCAGGGCTACAAATCTGTATTTTCCTGCAGCGTTCGTCAGCTTGACTTGAGTTCCTCCGATTAAATCTGGTGAAGAGAGCTTGACTTCCACTCCAGGCAGCGGGCTTCCCTTCTCGTCGAACACTTTGCCTTCGATGGCTCCTGTCGTTCCACCCTGTGCGAGAATCTGTCCAGAGAAAAACAGGAGAATAAAAGCAATAACAAGAAAATATAAATATTTTTTCATGTAAGCCTCCTCTTTTTATTTACCCAATTGGATGATCCGATTGATCCCTTAGTCCTTAGCTTTTGCGTATATTGTCGGACTTTTGCCATCAGTCCCTTTTGAAATGCATATCATAAAGGTATATATCAGCCAATGAGAACTTTCATGTCTTTTGTAGTCAAGGCTAGATGAAAACTAGATAAAGATAATTATATTGTTATCCTTATCAAATTTACCCTCACCATACTTTCTCAAAATTCCATACAGCTTTACTTTTACTTCCATCCTAATCACTTTTCTTCAAGACCCAACTCCCTTAGCTTATCTTTTGAAGGCTTTCCTGTTATTAAATCCCATCCCCTTGCCTCATAGTATTCATTCAGCATGGCTTCATAGTCCTTAATGATGCATCTCTGCTCATCTTTATAGATGCCAAATGATGGTCTTTTCCTGACTCTTTCAGGTATTAAATCATCATTACGGCCAAAGTCCTCTCTTATATTAAATAATCGCTGTAAATTAATAACCCTTTCTCCAACTTTTAACAGCTCCCAGCCATCTATCTCCCAGCCAGTCAAGGCCGATAGCATATCTGCATAGGTATCTATAGTTAACCCCCCGTACAAGAAGAATTTACAAGTGCTTAATATATCAGGCACTATTAAACCGTCCTGAAGTATTTTAACGTTCTTTCCCTTTCCTTTCTCATCCCACCTGTGAACAGTATTCGGATCTGCAAGACCGTATTTAACCAAACCAAATTCAAATTTTCCAGAATCATAGGCCATTCCCTCCAGGGGATGAATGTGGCACATTCCCCTATTGGCTGTACCGTAAGTTACAGCAAGGGCTTTACCTGATCTCGGATCGTGGGCAGGCCCTTCAAGTCCTTTCCCATGGATTGCAAATTTTTCGGTTCCCTTACCTAATATTTTCGAAGCAGTCTTTACCCCTTCAGCTAGTATATCTCCCAGACCTTCCCTCATCGATATTAGTCTTACAATTTCAGAAAGAGCATCGGGATTTCCCCAGCTTAAATCCAAGTCACCAATATCTTTCTTTTTAATAACTCCATGCTCATAGCACTCCATGGCAAAGGCTATAATCGCCCCGGCCGAGATGGCATCAATACCATACTCGTTGCACAAATATGAAGCGTGAATAGCTGCTTCCACATTTTCATTTAAGACAAAGGCTGTAAAAACGGATAACGATTCATATTCACAGCCTCCATGGACAGGCGTTTTATATTTACCCTCTTTAACTTCAGCAATCCTTCCACAAGCAATAGGACACCCCCGGTAGCAGGCATGATTTTTTATTAAATACTTGTTATAGAATTCATTATATATCTTTTCTGCCTTCCCCCAGTGATTAGATTGCCAGTTCTTTGTCGGCCAGTCACCCGCAGCGTCACTGGAAACAATCTCCCCGGTAGTTCCATGCTCTCTAAATCCTGCGGCCACCTCATTTTCTCGGACTAACTTCATAGCTTTCTTTATTAGTTCTTTAAGCCTCTCTGGCTGGGCCACCCTAACTTGCTTGGAACCTTTGACCGCAATACCCATAAGATTCTTTGAACCCATAACAGCACCAACACCGCATCTTCCCGCTGCCCGCTGATCGCTCAAAGCAACAGCAACTTTTACCAGCTTTTCGCCAGCCGGCCCTATGCACATAACAGAAATCTTTTGGTCATCTAGTTCCTCACGAATCATTTTTATTTTTTCTGATATTGATTTACCTGTTAAATGTTCGGCTGGCTTTATGGCAATATCTTCATCATTTATGACAATATAGACAGGTTTTTCAGACCTCCCCTCTATAATAACCGCATCATAACCTGCCCTCCTCAGATCTGGCCCGAAATCAGATCCGCACTTTGACTCACCCCAGGCATTTGTTAGCGGTGATTTGAAACATATTATTACACTCCCACCTCCAGGGATCCGGTTTAATGATAATGGACTGGTAGCAAAAATGAGCTTATTGGCTTCTGATAAGGGATCAATCCCCCCTTTGAGCTCATCATACAGAATTCTTGCTCCGTATCCTGCCCCTCCAATATATTTTCTTAAAACCTGGGGATCGATGTTTTCTACAGCCACTCTTCTATTATCCAGTGATATCCTTAGCTGTTTTCCGGAATATCCATAAATAGATTCACCCATGGACGCCTCCTTTATTTAAATTTCAAATTTCAACCAGTCAACGATGACTAAAATACAGATAAGCGATCATAAACATTAAAGCAACTTTCTAAATCTGATTTATTGAATAGTATTTTTCTGCCGTATAATTGTCAAGATAAAGGATTCGACCCGAATGCTTGACAACCAATCCATATTTTTTTTATGATGACAATCCGTATTTTGCGGGTAGCCGCCGCCACGGGAGTAGCAGTTATATATTGCATCCACAGTCTTGACATTTCAGAAAGGGGTCCTGCAAGTTCCATGCTGGGGCATGAGCGGATGCCGGCCATCGCATAGAGGAGAGTGGCTCCCTGAGTCCTTTTCCGGGGAGTTGTCATATTAGATTATTGAAGGTAATGGAGGTATAGATATGAGGCAACGATCTAAGGTGATCTTGGTAGATCCGGATAAATGTACTGGTTGCAAGCAATGTGAGAAGGTTTGTTCTTTGAAGCATGAGGGAGAGTGTAATCCTGCATTATCCAGGATAAAGGTGATGAGGGACGAAATTATGGGTCAGTATTTTGTTACTGTTCCGGTGCTATGCCAGCAGTGTGAGATACCGATGTGCAAGGAAGTATGTCCCACGGAGGCCATCTATCAGGATTCAGAAACAGGTGCGTATCTGGTGGATGAGGAACGTTGTATTGGGTGCAGGATGTGCGTCATCAGTTGTCCTCTTGGTGCCATAGAGGTGCATCCTGTTAAGCATACGGCGTTTAAGTGCGATTTGTGTGGGGGCGATCCGGAGTGCGTGAAGATCTGCTTGGCAGGAGCGTTAACCTACGTTGATAAGGATAAGGTTGGTTTTAAAGAGAGGCGGGAAGCGCTGAAGAAACTTTCAGATCGTCTGGTGCTGGTGGCAGGCATGCCTGCTGAAGGGGCAGCAGAATAGAGGAGGTGAAGTAGAATGAAGTACGGATATGCTGGAAGCATTTTGCGAATAGACTTGACAGAGGAGGGTGTTTCGAAAACGCCGACGTGGGAATATGCCAGGGATTTCCTTGGGGGCAGAGCCATAAATGCGAAGCTGATGTTTGAAGAGTCTGAGGCTGGTGTAAGTGCTTTTGATCCTGGTAATCCTGTAATTATAGGGGCGGGCCTTCTTGTAGGCAGCGGCGTTTTTGGTGCTGTACGGCATGAGATAACCACCCGTTCCCCGGAGCAGGTGCCTGAGGGTTTTGGAAATGTGGGTAGTGGTGGCACATTTGGCCCGCAGATGAAGTACGCTGGTTACGATCACATAGTGATCAAGGGCAAAGCGAAAAAACCCATCTACATATACATTGAAAATGATGAAGTTTCTTTCAGAGATGCCTCGGCATTATGGGGAAAAGGAATATTCGAGACAAACAGGCTTATCCGCGAGGAGCTTGGTGATCCTGAGGTGGCCATTCTGGCCATAGGCCAGGCTGGGGAGCGTCTTGTTCGTATTGCTACGATTGAGCATGAGTACAGGAGTGGGACTGCGCTGGGGGCAGTCTGGGGGTCCAAGAACCTCAAGGCCGTAGTAGTGAGAGGAACGAAAGGTGTTAAGGTGCATGATGCTGAGGAGATCCTGGAAATGAATAAGCAGATGATGGGTATCATTGAGAAGAAGCTTAAAGACTATATTGAGTGGTGCAAGGCAAATGGAAGGGAATATCTGCCATATCCCAGGTACGTCCTGGGAGTGGATGCTGTGGATGAATACGTGGTCCAGCAGGAAAAGGCGTTCACGGGTTATTTCAAGGGCATTGAGTGGGCTGACATTGAGAAGACCAGGGCAGTACCTTTTCTGAAGAAACGCATGGTGAAGCAGGCGGGTTGTTGTCCTCTTTCCTGTATAGGGATGATGAAAGTTCCTGGAGTTGGGACTTCTGTAATGAGGTGTGACCCGTTCTGGTGGCCATGGCAGTTGTACCTGACTGATTTAGACAAAGTGTTCGAGGCTACACGGCTGTGTTCTGACTATGGCATAGATAATCAGGACATCGCGACGCCGGTTTCGTGGTTGATGCAGTTGTATGAAGATGGAATCATTACAGCAGATGATACGGATGGTGTTCCCATGGAGTGGGGAAGCGGCGAGGCGCTGATACACGTGATTCACAGTGTGGCAAACAGGAAAGGATTTGGGGACGCACTGGCTGATGGTGTATTGAACTTGGCCAAAAAGTTGGGACCTAAGGCTGAGGCCTTGTTGATTCACAGGAGGGGGATAGTGCCGAACAGTGACGAGTTACGAAATCAAACAGGCGCTGCGCTGGGAACATCTGTAGATACTACCTGTGGCAGGGAGAACTGGTACATGGACCAAATTTGGGAAAAGCATCTGAAAGAAACTGGCAGGGAAAAGGAACTGGAGGAGGCGTATGCGCGTGCGAGAGAAATCTATGGGACAGAGAAAGCAATAATTCCTTGGGAGTATGAAGGGAAGGTCAGGGGTGTAATAGAAGCTGAGTACTTTGAGCGGATATCTGACATACTTGGCAGGTGCTTTTTCGTGCCCAGGTACACGGGTCACACTGGTGCTATAGAGTTAGAGGCTTGCAAAGCTGTTACTGGGATTGAATTTACTGAAGATCAATTGAATACTTTTGCAGAAAAGGCGCTCATTCTGGAGAAGGCATATAATGTCAGAGAAGGCTTTGGCCGTGATGACGAGAAGATACACGAGTTTTGGTTTAAGGAGCAGATACCGGATGGTCCGCATAAGGGCAAGGTGCTTGATAGAGCTAAGTTCGAGAAGATGAAAGATGAGTACTATAAACGTCGCGGCTGGGATCCCGAGACAAGCTGGCCTAAGAGGGAAACCTATGAGCGGCTCGGGCTTGAAGATGTAGCCAACAGCTTAGAAAAGCTGGGAAGACTACCCAAGACGAAAAAACAAAGTTAATCCTGCGCACATCATCCATACCAGATTGTATCGGGGACTTCTTTACCATCACCAAATGAGCTCAGTTTTTCTCCGGCCTTTTAAAAAACAAACAAGTACCATGCGGACCATGAGTCCCAGGCTCGGAGAAATTTGTTGCCTTCTATGTAAAGTTCATTTTCTTTGACCTCAAATTTTGTCATATAAATTACTTCAATTAAAACCAGCTGCCAAGAAAAGGTTATTCTCCGGTCTCGAATGACTTTTTCACTAGCTCTAGAGCCTGGGTGTAATCCGCCATCAGTCCCGGAGTGAGAAAGCTTGTTCCTAATTGCATCCTGAACGGCGTTGAGCGCGTCAGTAGTGTAACAAGAATAAATCCATTCGCAGTAATTCTTTTTTCCTTTCTTGGAATCTTCAAAATCCTACCGGCAAAGGAAGAAGTCGCATAGCCCAATGATTCAGCTATTATTTGAGAATTTATTAATCCCTTATGAATACGATATTCATACTCTCAGAATTACAGGCCGCAAGTAAGGCTGTATAGTCGATTTCAAAAGCGATGTGATCTCCGACCTGATAATTTTTTTCGGAGTCCTCGATATCGACTATGGTATGATCGAATGATCTTCCAAGAATTTCGATTTTTGGATCCACAGGCCAGATATTCTCGGATGAAACATCCTGATATCCCAGAGCTAAAAGGGCACGTTTACGTTCTCCCCGGTCAACAAAAGTTTTGGACTTCATAAAAGCATCAGTACTGAGTTCACCGAACGGAACAGTTGGCTTACGGTTGACTTCGATGATTTCCGCTTTCAACGTGTACAGATTAGATACGACTCGGTTGATATCCATATTCGAATGGTAAAATCCGTTCACATACCTGATATTCACATAATCGATCCCGAATCCGATCAGAGCACCAACACGAAGGTGATTGATTTCCTCAGGCAATGTTCCTTTTTCGATCAAGTAGTAGCTCGTGCCGTTCCCCCCTGAGATGTATTTAAATCTTATTCCGAATTTGGCTTCGAGCTCTCGGGCGATTCGGACAAACATCCTCCCATTTTCCACCGTAGGATTCACGGTTCCATAGCAGCCGAAGTTCGTTCCAAGCCCGTATAACTCCAGGTTGGGAAGTTCCAGGGTTTGTTTGACTGCCTTTTCCAAATATTCACGGTTTTCGAACCATATACCCTCTCTTATATCGCCCATATCGACCATGAGAAGAACTTGATGTGTTTTCTTTTGATTGACAGCCTCCCTCGATAAAGACTGGATCACAGCTACTTCGGAATTCAGGGAGATATCTGCATATCTAACGACTTGTTCAATTTCGCTGGGAGATGGAGTACGCAGCAGGCATTTTTGGCATGGCAGATGCTGCAATTTCTTAAGATTGGAAACTCGAGATTCTGCGACAACATCTATACCAGCCCTAATCATAGCAGAGGCCGTCTCTGAAAGGCCGTTGAATACTTTATTAACGCCCATAACAGTCACACCGTATTTGGCAAGTTTCTGAACTAACAAACGAGCATTGTGTTCCAGTTTGCGCAGATTGATCTCAAGCCTTGGATAATTCATTTCGTCGATTTCCTCCATGAGAGTAATTGGTCAATCAGTCGCCGGTGGCAAAACTTTAAATAGCTGCCCATGGATATTAAAATAACTTTCTAAATCTGTTTTGTAAAATAAAAATTCACAACCGTGTAATTGTCAAAATTAAGGAGACAACCGATTCACTGCGTAAAACTGAACACCGCGCTTTCCGTAATTTTCTCATTGACACAATATCATATTCCCAAGTAGTATTCTTGAAAATAAATCTGTGAAAAGTAAACATATAAGCCACTGCCTTTCTCATATGAGGTAGGAAAGGAATTTGATAAATTCAAAAACGAGCAACCAAATGATCGGGTATTTACGCCCGATGATATTATGAATGGTCATTATCCAGCTGGCAGGGTGGTGATTTTTGATGATGATCATTATTATATGGGCAGTGTCATTGCTGAAGAATTAATAGAACTGGGATGCCAGGTTGATTTTGTCTCAACCTTCAGTGAGGTTGCCACCTGGGCACAGCATACAGTCGAACAGAGAAGAACTCAAGCGAGTTTGATGAACCTGACCCGGGAGATGTTCCTTTTAAGCGGGAAAGAAATATTCTTGGAATTTAACCTTGGAAAGAAAAATGACATAAAGCGGCCCTGAATTACTCCTTTTTACTTTAATTGTCGATAGGGAAACATCCACCTCAGCCCAGTGGCTCTAAACAGGCAGCAAGTTCTTGTATTTCTTCGGCTGATAGATTCTGCAGCGGCGCCCGCACGCCACCACCGTCAAAGCCCCGTAGCCGACAGGCAGCTTTGACCCTGGAAACATAGTTACCTCTCCAGATATAGAGAAGCGACGGCACCATCCGCGACCACAGTTCCATGGCGCCAGTGATATCATTGTTGCTGACTAGTTCAAACAAGCGTACGCTCTCGCGCGGCATGTAGTTTGCCCCACCCCAGATACACCCTGTCGCGCCAGCGATGAAGCTGAAAACAGTAATGGGATCGCACCCATTCAACACCATGTATCCGGTAGCGAGGTATTCTTGCTGGCGGGTCAGGTCGCCGGCGCTGTCCTTGATGTAGTTGAAATGTTCGAGCTGGTTCAGGCGCTTGAACAGGTCGACTGAAATACTGATGCCGGTAGCTTGCGGAATGTTATAACCAATGATGTCGATTTCGACCGCTGCATCGATAGCCTCGTAGAAGGCAAACAACCCGTCATCGTCTTCGGGGCCTTCGAGATAGGGCGGCAAAATCATTAGCGCATCGGCACCAAGTCCCTGAGCATGTTTGCTGCGCTCCACCAACTCGTCAGAGACCAAGGCCGAGGTCTGACAGATTAATTTGCAGCGTCCGTTGATACGCTTGGCACCGATGGCGTAAAGCCGATTGCATTCCTCATGGGTTAAGTAAGGATACTGGCCGGTTCCAGCCCCAAGTACTAGACCATGGACGCCCGCATCGATATAAACATCGATCAATTCTTCATGGCGTGCATAATCGATGCTGCCATCTGGGTGCATCGGGGTTTGCATCGCCAGGTTGATTCCTATCAATTTACTCATTGTTTTTTCCCCCTAATAAAAAGTAATCAAGGCCTGGCCAGTGGACTATCTTGTTTTCTCCTTCTGACACGAGGGGAAATATAAATCTTGACAAAAAGTATGTCAAGGCAAAATCCCACTTGACATATCTTAATTAATTAGGATATGAATACTTAAAAAAAAGATTGGAGGAGAGCATTAACCATGAAAAAAGAGGAAATATTTAAAGCATTGTTTGAGGCCGTAGTAGAG
>Ga0190349_1000607_pt1 | contig 10431 bp, 7 predicted proteins | sample 48721378_MG_FD_179798 | JGI IMG/M metagenome (GOLD analysis project Ga0190349, IMG submission 179798) | Hydrothermal vent microbial mat bacterial communities from Southern Trench, Guaymas Basin, Mexico - 4872-13-7-8_MG | ecosystem: Environmental > Aquatic > Marine > Hydrothermal vents > Microbial...
ATGAAGAAGTCCCTTATATATTTGGAGCCAGTGATATTGTGCTATTTCCTTATTATGAGGAAGATAGATCAGCTTCCGGGTCTTTCCATCTTGCTATTGGGGCGGGTAAGCCTGTTGTAGCCTCCAGAATCCCCAAATTTGAGGAATTGAAAAACATTTCAGATGAACTTCTTGTTTTGCCTTATAATGCTTCTGGTATTGCAAGTACAATATTGAGGATATTGGAGAATGAAGAATTCAGAAAGTATATACTGGATAAGACAGAGAGCTACAAACAGGAAACTTCATGGGATAACACTGTAAAGAAGCATATGGAGATTTATCAAAAATAGGAGGGATTATGGGGTCTATCAGGGAGTTAGTTAAAACTTTAGGAGATGGGGAGATTGTTACTTTAAAGAATGGTGACAGGATTTTTAAACTTTTATCATATGAAGGTAATCCTGTTGTCAGACCACGTGATCTGAGCCTCACCTGGGAGAAGGATGGTAAAACCGAGGTGGGGGCAGTATTCAATGGAGGAGCTGAATTGTTTAAAGATAGAGTAATTCTCGCTCCAAGGGCACATAGAGATTACTGGAAAAGTACATTTTTCGATCCAAAGCAGGGGAGGGAGAGGCCCTGCCTTGAAAACTATATCTCGGAAATATGGATTCTGGAGAGTAAAGATGGAGTCAATTTCCGAAGATTTGACAATGTTGTCATTAAGGGGGATGGGACAGACCATAAGGATTTTGTCTATGGAATTGAGGATATAAGGATAATTAAGCATGACACGAAATATCTGCTCGTGGGGTGTGGTAAAATTAAACCTCCCTTTAAGGGTGAAAATGCAGATAGAGTTGCGATTTACTCCACAGAAGATTTCAGGAATATAATATATCATGGAATAATAAAGAATTTTGACAGCCGGAATGCCGTTCCATTTTACCTTAACGGGGAGTGGTACATCTTTCTGCGATTCTATCCCAATATTCATCTCGTAAGGCTCGAAGCCGGGCTTGAGCAGCTCCTGTATCCAGAAAAATATGAAAAGCTATGGCAGAAAGCTTATGATGAAAGAGAGAAAAGTCTTTTCTTATCACCTGGAGATTTTCCTCACGAAAAGGAGAAAATAGGAGCGGGCCCACAACTTGTTAAAACGGAGAGAGGGCTTCTTTTTATCTATCACTCGGTGGGAGAGATAAAGGAAGAGATAGCATCCTTATATGGACTTGCAAAACCTATTGATAGGGCTTATTCTGTGAGTATGGCTATTCTTGACCCTGAAAAACCGTATAAAATTATTGCCAGGACAAAATATCCTCTCTACATACCCAATAAGCCTTATGAACTTTACGGGGATGATGAATATCCTGTGGATGTGCCTGCCGTTGTTTTTCCAACAGGGGCAATCCTTATGGAAAATAAGCTCCTCATCTATGCAGGAGCAGGGGACAAGTATATGATTCTTCTAAGTGCAGACATTGATAAACTTCTTGATTATATGTTTGAGGAAGTGAAAAATAACTAAATAAAAGGAGGAGTTTCATGCTTGCAAAAATTCCGGTAAATTTAGATAAGCTCAAAAAAGAGGATCAGGACAAGGAAATATTGAGGGTTGGACTCATCGCAGAACTCGATGCCATAAACCTTTATGAACAACTGGCATCCATGACCAAGAATGAAAATATAAAGAAAGTCCTGCTTGACATAGCAGAGGAAGAAAAAACCCATGTGGGCGAGTTCCTTGCTCTGCTATTAAAAATGGACGAAGAGCAGGTCAAAGAGCTGGAAAAAGGAAAAAAAGAGGTGGAAGAACTGAGTGAATAGATGATGTGAAGCTGGGTATTGTTTGAGAGGGGGGATATTTAAAACTTCAGTCCCTCCTTTCATACCTCAAAATGTATACGTTTTTAGATACCTTATTGCCCAACTTCTGGTATAAAACTATTTATATTCCTACCTTTCAAATTTTACAAACTTACCTCTATAAATATCCCCCTTATACCTTATTTCAACAAAATAAACCCCGCTATTTAAGCCTCTCAAACCTAACATAGCCCTATTGCTATTAACAAAAACACTCCGCCTTTTCACAGCTCTTCCCATAATATCGTATACCACTACATCTATCAGATTCCCATTCCAGGCATAAGGTACCTCCAGTAATAAACCGTCCCCACAAACTATCGAAGGGAATTTCACTCCTCTATCAGTCCTATTCCTTTCCTCTACACCCGTTAAATAAGTCTTGTATACAACTATTCCAGGATACCCACCTGTCACATAAATGTATGGATAATCTGGGACTATTCTTCCCAACTTAAACAGTGTGGAAGCACTTGCCACTACTTCAAAATTAATCGTATCCTTGACCTCAACCACAGCAAAACTGTAATCTCTGGTCTTAACCACTATGTAAGGCAGGTGAAAATCGTAAACCCGTCGGGCCACAAAATTATCTATAGAATACACAAACCTAATATTGCCGGGATCACTTATATCAAAAACATTATCACGCGAAGTAGAATTATCATCCCCCACCAGTATATAATTATCCCCAATCAAAACTCCTGAGGTATAAAAGCCCGTACCACCAGGTAGAGTATCGAACCACCTACCAAGATAAACTGGATTGAAACAATCTGTTACATCATAAATATAAAAAAGACCAATACAGAACCTGAATAACTTTGATCCTATTACTTTATTAACCCCATATCGAACAACTGTATCTCTTGATACTAAACTTATGTTCTCAGGATCAGTAATATCAAGTATGTATATACCTCCAGTTCTTCCCACGTAAGCTGCTGGATAATTTAATACCATACGGCTACCTAAACTATCAAGATAGAAAGTATTTACCAATACCGGCTCAGAAGGATTTGAAATATCATACACACATAAACCGGTATCTGGATACAATAAAAACATGTAATTACCCCAGAACTCTATATCCCTGGGCTTTTTTTCAATATCTATTACATTCACACTAACAGGATGTGCTCTATCTGTAACATCTATTACCCATAACCTTTTAGTGCTGTATCGGTATATGCTATAAGAAGTGGTAAAATATATGTAATCTCTGTATACACCTGCTACTCCAAGAGCACCTGGACAGGGAATTTTTCCAACATAAAAAGGATTGCATGGATTACTCACATTGTAAGCCCGAGCTTCGGCAGTACCTGCTATCCCCATATAATTTCCACTCACACTTATTTTATGTACAGGCCCGGTTCTTGTCCTCAATTTTGCGCAGGGTATAGTACTCGAGTCATCTACAATTTGATATATATTTATGGTGTGACCATAACCTTCTTCTTCACCTGCAGCATACACATAATTTCCTTTAACAGTAACACTATATCCAAAATCAGAATTCCATCTCCTATCAATTATTCTTAAACTGTGAGGATTGCGGGCATCTATCTTCCTCAATTCTGCATAAAATATATCCTGATGCGGATCTGGACCTTGATGCCATACTGTTACAAGTGTATATATAAAACCGTTCTCTCCTGAAATATTACTTCCTCCTATGGACCCAACATATAATGCTCCAAGAACCACAGGACTCCGTCTTTCTGATATATCAAATACAAATACAAACTGTATACCATCTGAGCCATACAAATAACCCGTGACTGAATCATAATCTAAATACCGCACATCATAATAACTACTGTATTCACCAACCTTAACAGGATGCTCCGGATACCTCAAACTCAATACGTGTAAATTGAACCTGCCACCCTCTATAACCGATATGTATAAATAATCATCCACCACAACACCATAATAAAATCTCACTGTATCAGTATCCGAAATATCTGTATAAAAACCAACCAACCTCGGATTCTCAGGATCACTTACATCTATTATACCCAGATTCTTCCCAAAAGGTATGTATAAATAATCACCATACTTAATTATGTCAGTCCCGATATGTGTTACCAGGACACTTAACTCACTTATCTTCTCAAGAACAGAATCGGTAACAGGATGTATAAGTGAATCTGCAACACGGTATATAAATAACCCACCACCTGCCACCACATAAAATATATCCCCATCCATCAAAACAGCATCATTATGCCTAAATGTCCAGTGTCCAACTATACCCATGTTGTATGGCTCAACAGGAACTTTGGAATCCTCTACATCCTCACCAAACCACCTTGCCTTCAAAACCTCATACAAAACAGTATCCCTATCCCTAATCCTCTCCACATATTCCTCTCTCGTCAGACTGCGTGAATTACCAGGGTCTAAATAAGGATAATGTATACCTGAATCCAGTGAAATAATAAGGGAAACCAAAATAAGGAAGTTCATTCTAAACCTCCCGATAAGTAAAAAATAAAACTTTTATTTTGATTTGTCAAGAGAGAAGAATAACCATTAATAATATGCCTATTTATAAGCAGCAGATTCATGATATAGTTTAAATTAAAATATATATCGTCAAAATTTCTAAAATTGTTCTACCTGTTAATACAGCTTAAATACTTCCACCGATTTTAGCAGATTTGTGTGGAAATCAAAGAAGGTCATATTTTCCAGGGATAACCTTTAGTGGTATGGAGATATAATCTTGCTCCCAGTAGATCACTCCCAGACTATGATTGTCAGGGATTCTCCTAAAGACGGTAAAGAGATTTTATCACCTGATCATTACCAGAAGCATCTTGAACCTTTTCACTGCTTTCAAGGAGTGGGGTTCATTGGCTGGCATTATAGTCATTTCGCCTCCCTTTACAGAGAAAGATTTACCCCAAGTGGTGATTTCAGCCTCACCATCAAGAATATAAACCAAGGCGTCATGGGGTGCTGTGTGTTCACTGCGGCTTTCACCCTAGTCAAAAGCGAAGAATGCTATAGTTCCTGACTCATGAAAATGTTGAGAATCAGGCAAATTTACATTATCTATGTTCTGGCGCTATTTATACAATCTTACTGTTGAATATTACTTTCCTTCAAAATTAGGCTTCTTTACAGAAGGAAATTATTTATGAGAAAACCAATAATTTGTGAACGATTTGGATTTGTAATATAATTAAATCATGACGTCAATAAAGTCTACAGAAAGAGAAGTTGTAGCCTGGATTTGTGGTGAATTAGCAAATATTTTAAAAACTGGCGGGCATCCCTTCACTGAATGCACTGTCGAAACATCTGTTGGTGGGGGCTTTCCAGACTTGATTTTATGGATAGATAGACTTTCCAATCAGGCTTTTTCTTTTTTTGAAATCAAACCTCCCGGAAAAGTGGAAGATATTTCCAGATTACCTCTGAAAGCTTCCAGATTAGGAGCTAAATATGCAATAGTCTGGAATTTTGAGACTGGTGCGCTATATGAGATAGAGGGTGGTAGAGTTAACAAATTGAAGGATTATAATCACTATATACTCAGGAACCTGGAGGACTGGAAGAGAAGAGATATTCAGATAAAAATAATGCGTGCTTTTGATGGTTTTCTTATGGACTTACAGTCTCTGTACCAACATGGGATTTTGAAGAAGCTCCCTCCTGACAAGTTAATATTCATCAAGATCCTCGGGGAAAGTGTGGAGAAATTGAGTCCTATGTTAACAGAGCACATAAAATTAAAAACGAAAGATAAGAAAGTCAAACAAGAAGTAGAGAGCTGGGGTAGGAAACAGGGAATTGCAAAAGTCGATGAGGAAAGTTTCTATGAAACCATAGGCAGACAATGGGCTTACAGTTTAATCACTCGTATCCTGTTTTATTTCACTATAAGAAGACATTTTACCAATTTGCCTGAATTAAGAAAGGATCCCGATGATTCAAGAACTATTGAGGAAATTTTAATAGAAGCATTTAAAGAAGCACAAAAAATAGACTGGCATGCTGTATTTGAGACGAGTTTTATTGAAACCCAAGGACTACCAGACAAAGCGGAGAATATCATAAATGATTTATTGAAAAAACTTAAAAACTACAATTTTTCACAATTAAAGGAAGATGTAATCGGCGAAATTTTTGAGGAACTTATACCCCCTGAGGACCGGCATTCTCTTGGGCAGTATTTTACAAGGGAAGACCTTGTGGACTTTATAATTGGATTTGTGGCAAATGATTATGACGGTTCTTATCTTGACCCGACATGTGGCTCCGGAACTTTTCTTAACAGGTTATATTCAAGAATTAGATGGCGTTCAGCGTATGGGAAGAAGCACAGTGAAATATTGAGTCAACTATGGGGAATAGATATAGCACATTTTCCGGCGGAACTTGCCACAATAAATCTTTTTAGACAGAGTGTTTCAGACTATTCTAATTTCCCCCGAGTAGTTGTTAAAGACATTTTTGAGATAAATCCGGGAGATGAATTTGAATTTCCTCCTCCGAAAGCAAATCCAGATAATTTTATACCTGTAAAAGAAAAATTCCCCTTTTTTAAAGGGATAGTTGGAAATTTTCCTTATATAAGACAGGAGTTGATTGAGAAAAAAGTGAAAGGTTATAAAAAGTTTCTTACAGAAGTAATTGCATGTGATTGGCTTGAAGAATACCCGGAAGCTTTTGAAATAAAGCTTGCAGAGTCACGGGAATTGAATCATCTTGCTAACTTGCCACCTGGGAGGAAAAGAGATTTAACTGCCGAATGGGTGGATAAGGGAAGGATACAGCTAAAACTTTCAAAGCAGGCGGATATTTATGCCTATATGTTCTTTCATGTCGCTAAGTTTCTGGTAAAAGAAGGCAGAATGGGCATCGTGACTTCCAATTCATGGCTGGATGTTGCTTATGGATATTATCTTAAAAAGTTTTTCCTTGAAAAAATGAAACTTATTGCCATTGTTGGCTCTTGGGTTGAACCATGGTTTGAAGATGCTTCTGTTAATACTATATTTACCATTATTGAAAATTCTGAACCCGGGGATTCACACAAGGTTAAGTTTGTGAAGTTGAAGAAGAAATTAAAAGAGCTAATACCTTATCAGGATTTGAAACTTCAGGAAAATGAAAGATGGAGGAGAGTTGATGCACTTGTATCTCGAATAGAGAATGCAGGTCCTCATCTTCTCAGAAAAAACAAATCTGCGAAATATGAGAGAATAACTCCTTATATGGAAGTCTATGAAGATGACGAGATGATAATAAGAATTGTGGATGCTGACTATTTGAGGAAAGAGCTGGAAGATAAGAAAGAAATGGCTAAATGGGGTAAATACCTGCGTGCACCGAATGTGTATTTTGAAATTCTTGAAATTTTGAAAGGGAAATTGGTTCCTTTAGAAGATATTTCTATTGTCAAGAGGGGTTATACTACTGGGATAAATGAGTTCTTTTACTTGGAAGTTTTGAAGCACGACAAAAATAAAAGTGTGTTTGAAGTTAAAAACGCCAAAGGCTGGACAGGCGAAATTGAGGAAGAATTTTTAAAACCGGTTATAAAAAGTCCGAAAGAATCTGATACCATTGTAATAGACCCTTGTAAGTTGAAATACCGAATATTTATCTGCCCGTACTCAAAATCAGAGTTAAAACAGCTTGGAAAGTTAGGAGCATTAAAATATATTGAATGGGGTGAAAAACAGAGGAATAAGAATGGAGTATTGTATAAGGATATTCCTACTGCAAAGTCAAGAAAATATTGGTGGGGAATTGAAGAACGAGAAAAAGCTTTTGCGGGGTGGTTAGAGTCTTTTGGTTCTCGCTTTTTAACTGTTTATAATGAAGGAGAGGTTCTGTTTGATAAAAGATTCTATGAAATCTATACAGATTCAGGAAAGGGAAAATTGTTAGCCTCCTTATTAAATTCTTCTTTTATATTCCTTCAAGCTGAAGTTTTATGCAGGATAAATTTAGGAGATGGTGCCCTTGATACCACCGTTTATGAAGTTGAAAAGTTGTTAATTCCTGATACCACCCTGATTTCTAGAGATAAGGAGCAAAAAATTATAGACGCTTTTGATAAAGTTAAATCTCGTCCTGTAAAATCAATCTTTGAAGAAGTTAAAATGAAAGACAGGGAGGCTCTGGACAGGGCAGTACTGGAAGCAGTTGGCCTTGCCCCCGATGTATATTTACCACAGATTTACGAGGCGTTGGTGAACCTTGTGAAGGAGCGTCTTGAACTTCCCAAACTTAGAAGAAAACAAAAGAAAAGCAGAAAAAAGAAAAGTCTTGAAGAAATAAAGAAAATTTTGATAGAGGAATTTTTTAAGACGGGAGTGAAGGTGTTTCCTGATGCTTTTGTAAGGAATTTAAGTGCTCAATCTTGTAAAACCATTTCAACAACAGGTAAACCTTTAAGAATTGGCGAGCAGTTCCTTGGAAGATATAAAGTAATAGATGAGGAAGGAAATACCATATGTGAGGTTGGATCGCTGGAAGAAGCGAAATACGTTGTTTATTCCTACAAACCAAGTACATTTTTGATAAAAATCCCTTCTAATATAGCAGAAATACGGAATGCAGTTAAGAGATATGAAAAATATGTGAATGAACTTGAAGAAAAATTGATGGAGAGGGCTTTTGAGGCCACATTTGACCATAAGCTTGCTGCAAGGATTACAAGAGAGATTCTGGAAGAGTTCGGTTTGAGGGTGCTGGGATAGGAAAGATATTTTTTGAAAAAAAAACTAACTTGCCCTACTTCTTGCATATAACATCGACAAATTGAAGTTGTCTTGTTTTTAAAATTTCACTATATCCCTTTTATTGCTGGCGTAATATATTTCTGACAATTTTCATTGTTTCTTTTGCCCATATTAGACCTATTTTCTCTTTACTCTCACTTGCTTTAATCTCTTTTTCCTTCTTTGTTTGAGGCAGATAGATTTCTTCAAATTCTGCTATTGATTTAATTATTATTTCCTTCTTTTTCTTCTTCATCGTTTACCTCCATAAAATATCTCTTAAAAAAGTGCGGATTAAGTTCCTGTGTGAAATAATGTTTCCTCTTAATCCAGATAAATCCATCTCCTTTAGAAATTACTGCAACATCAATAGGACCGGCTACAGTCTCTTTTTCCAGAGTATATCTTCTTTTTAAAGAGGTTAAGTTAATAAGCGATTCAGCCATAGCAGCTAATTCGTCCTTAGGTAAAAAAGACACTACGTTGATTACAGGTATTGCATAATTTTTCTCTCTAAAATCCTTAGTTTTTTTCTGGAAATATTTCAGAATTTCCTTGTTTGCTTTTTCAAGTTTTGCTACAAAGCCTTTCTTCTCTTTTTCATCTTCCCATTTTATTTCATTTATTATGATTTTACTGTATTGCTTGAAAATTTCAGCCAAGTATTTTTGTTCTACTCGTATGTAATTAGGGTCAACCCCTTCCATAAAGGTGTGAACCATTTCTCTTTGAGCGAAGGGGATTATAACAGCTCTAGTTTTGTGATTTACTTTTTCAGAAAACTCTCTAATATATTTTAAGGTATTTTCTATTATAGCTTCCAATTTAAAAGAAATTAAAGCAGGGAAGATATCTTTTTCACCATAACCTGCAATTACTATTCCGGAAGTTCTATTACTATCTCCGGGAAATTTAGAGGATATCCAAATTGCAATTTTTATAAGATGTTCTTTAACTTTTTTCCCAATAGGGAGCTTTTCAAACACTTTATTTATAGTTTCTTCAATTTCTTTCTTGTATTTTCTTTCAATGATACCCAGAAAATCATCAGGAAGAGAATCAATTAGTGGAGTTTTTCCCCAGATTTTGTATTCTTCCTCTATTTGCGAAGTGACTATCGATTTAACTTCAGAGTCTGTCAATTTTCCTTTATTTTCTAATTGCTTTTTTACTTTTTTTTCTATGTTGTCTCTTAAATAAAGGAAATAACCTGTGAACATAGACTTGTAGTATTTTCCCTGGATTTCTTCCGGAAATAGTTCTTTGGGCCCTGTTAAAAAATTTAAAAAATCTTCGGCATAATCATCTAATGAGTCAAATTTCCTTTTACCCAAAGCGGTCCGGTACATTTTTATTATTATCTCCCAGGGAACCCCCATAAAAGTAGCGTTTCCATACACCATAATTCCTACAGGATGATATTTCGATAAAGCAAAGAGTTTATTGGCAGAAGTAAATATCTTTTCACCCCCAGAAGCAACCATAGTGACAGCACTATCCGCCGCAAGTGCAATCGCTTCTCTATTCATAATAGCTATTTCAGCTGTCATTTTTACTTCCCTGTTAAATTTTAGGTTTGTTAATAATATATACGCAAGTTATACGAGATTCAACTATTTATTGAGTTGAATCTAACTTGGTACATCTACTTATCCATTTTAAATATTCCCTTAATCCTCTCTCAATCTCAATTTCCAGAATTGCCGGGACTTCATAAGGATGTAATTCCTTGAGCCTCCTTTCAACTTTTTCATAAAGTTCTTTTCTTGTTTTTATAATCATTGCCACCTCTTGATCATGCTGGATCTCGCCCTTCCAGGTGTATATGGAC
>Ga0190349_1000614_pt1 | contig 10392 bp, 6 predicted proteins | sample 48721378_MG_FD_179798 | JGI IMG/M metagenome (GOLD analysis project Ga0190349, IMG submission 179798) | Hydrothermal vent microbial mat bacterial communities from Southern Trench, Guaymas Basin, Mexico - 4872-13-7-8_MG | ecosystem: Environmental > Aquatic > Marine > Hydrothermal vents > Microbial...
CATCTAACTTCCCTCTGCATGCGTATGCAAGAAGATAAAGTATTGCGAGTTGCGCGGTAGTTGCCTTGGTGGACGCCACCGCCTTCTCCGGACCTGCCTTTATCAGAAACGTTATGTCCGATTGTCTGTCAAGGGTGGAGCCTTTGACATTGACAAGCGAAATGATTTTCACGCCCATTTCTTTCGCGACCTTCACCGCTTCTAGCACGTCTGCAGTTTCCCCGCTCTGCGAAACCGCTATCAAAAGGGTTTTTTTTGTGAGGAAGTGTTTGTAACTCGGAAATTCAGAAGAAACCACATAATTCACATGTTTGTTTGCAATCCTTGAAAAGATATATTCCCCTGTCTGGCAGACCTTCCCTGCTGTCCCACAGCCGGTAAGAAACACGCCAAATGCCTTGTTTATTTCCCTGGAAACCGTTTTTATTTCCTTTTCGTCCTGGTTGATTGCGCGCATTATGGTCTCTTTCTGCTCCATTATTTCCTTAATCATGTAATGCTTGTGTTTCCCTTTCTTCGCCTGCGTTGCATCCCAGTCTATGGTGATAATCCTTTTTTTGATTCTTTCTCCGTCAGCTATCCTGGTGAACTTCATCCCGTCTTTCACAACAACCATTTCTCCGTCATCTAGGTACATCACCTTCCTTGTGTAATCAAGGAACGCAGGAACATCCGAAGCCACAAAATACTCTCCCTTGCCTACACCAAGGATTAGCGGAGAACCTGTCCTTGCAGCCACTATGCCAGGGAAATGCCTTTCCGCGACAATTATTGCGGACCTTCCCTTAACCATGTTCATTGCCTTTCTGACAGATTCCTCAAGATCCAGACCAGAACGAAGTTTCTCCTCAATCAGATGTGCCATAACCTCTGTATCAGTCTCGCTCCTGAACTTGTGGCCTTTCCTTTTCAAAGCCCTTTTCAGTTCAGAAAAATTCTCTATTATCCCATTGTGTATGACAGCAATGTCCCCTTTGCAGTCAGTATGCGGGTGGGAATTTATTCTGGAGACCTTTCCGTGGGTTGCCCATCTCGTATGTCCAAAGCCAATCTCCCCCGGGAGATCCGCCAAGTGTATTTTCCTTTCCACATCCTCTATCTTGCCCCTGTCTTTCCTTATCCATATCTTGCCGTTGTGAACTGTAGCGACCCCGCAGCTGTCATACCCTCTGTACTCAAGCCTTTTCAGTGAAGCGACAATCAGTGGAGCAGCGTCTCTTTTGCCTACATATCCCACTATCCCGCACATGAAAAGTAATTTCTCTCTGTGTATTTAAAAACTTATCCAGATTTTTGTCCAAATTTCACCCAGAATCAGGTATTCACTCAAAAACCAGAGCGCTCACACCCTTTCTGTACGACTGAACATTTTTCGAGAGCTCGTCCATGCCGTTCTTGAGAACCTCAAACCGTTTCTCGTAGTTGTCAATGAGATCATTTATGAAGTTCGTTATGTGCTCCCTGAATTTTTTCATTTCTTCAACGTTCTCAACCAGGGATTTGTTTGTTCTTTCCTCACTCTCCCTGAGATGTTCAAGTATGTTATCGTTCGCATCCTTGAGCTTTTCAATCACCGCCTCCTCAAAGTAGCGATGTTTTTTGTCGAGTGCCTCTATCTTTTCATCCACTTCTCCTTTGAGAACCTCACCACTTTTCACAACATCGATCCTTGCCTGCTCAAGATCATTCATGCTCTTCTCGATCTTACCCTCTATTTTCAGCAGTCCTTCTTCTATCTCCTTGGAAATATCTTCCCTTACTTCGAGTTCCAAATCCTCCTTCAGTTTGTCAAATTTTTTCGCGTGTGAGGACAGAATTTTTATTTTTTCATCTGCCTGTGATTTGACTATCAAGAATTCGTCCATCATCTCCTTAAACTCCTTTTTCTTCTCCCTTTCTTTCCTTTCCACTTCCCCTTTCACCTTCTCTATCATTTTCATGAGATCCTTTTTGAAGGTCTCGAGCCTCTCGTAGAAGCTGTCCTTCACGTTCTCCATGTCCCGTATCCTACCGTCAAGTTCGCTGTCCTTCTCTCTCAGCTTTTCGAGTTCTGCTTCCATCTCCTTGAAATCAGAAATTATCTTGTTAAAATCCTTGAAAAGGTTTTCCCTCTCCATACTTATCTGGCTCATCTCGATGACGAGCTTCTTCTCCAGTTCATCGAGATCATCTTTCTGCTTATCGAATGCCTTTCCAAAATCTTTTATCTTCTCCCTTATTTCATCCTCTATGACGGAGAGTTTCCTGTCCGTGGAGTCCATTCGTTTTTCCACGGATTCAACCCTGCTTAAAATCCCTTCCCTGAACACGGGCTGTCTGTTCTTTAAATTTGTAAGTGACTTGTTCAGGGCTTTCACGGACATTTTCAGCTCGGAAAACATCTTGTCATTTTTCCCCTCCTTTTTCATCAGTTCTTTCATCAGATCCATTAGTTTGTCTATCTTCTCCGAGTTATTTTCAACATTTTTTTTCAACCCTTCCAGAAGATAACCACACTTGCTTTTCCACCCTTCCTTTTCTTCCTTGAGTTCTTTTATTCTCTTCTCAAGTTTTCCGAATTTATTCATCAATCTTCAGCCTCTTCTATCAGTTTATCCAGTTCTTCAACGCTTTCTTTCTTGATGGTCTTTATTCTTTTCGACAGCGATTCCACTCTGCCTTCGAGGTTTTTTAACCTCTCTCTGAGGTCTTTTTTCATTCCATCGAGTTTATCTTCATTGACAGCGCCCATTTTGGCAATGGCATTCATCTCGCTTTCCATTTTCGACAGGCTCTCTTCTAGCCTCTTCACAGCAACTTCCGAAGAAGCGAGTCTGCTATCGAAACTTTTCTTGAAATCCTGCTTGAATTTGTCAAGCTGGGTGAACTGCTCTGTTAGCTGTTTCATTCTCTCCTCCATGCGTGCCCTTATGCCAAAGAACTCCTTTACAGTTCTGTTCAGTTCATCCTTTCTTATCGCATCACCCTTTCGCATTTCCACTCTGAGGGCACTGACAGTCTTGTCGACATTATCTTTCATGTTATTCAGGCTGTTCACAATCCCTTGAATCTTCTCATCGATTTCCTCCTCAACCTCAGAAATATCCTTTCCCAGTTTCTCTTCCTTCTTCTCGCTCAGTTTGTCAACATCCTCCCTGAGAGAGGCCAGCGCGTTATGAAACTCCCTGCTCGCTTCAGACATGGACTTTTCCAGCAGCCTCACCTTCTCTTCCATTTCCTTCCCGCCAACCTTGGCGGATTCTATCTTAGATACCTTCTCGGCTAGTTTGCCAAATTTCTTCCCAAGATCCTTGGAAGTTACGCTGAAGCTCTTTTCCATCTCCTTTATCCTCCCATTGAGACTTTCTTCAACCTCTGATATATCCTTCCCCAGTTTCTCTTCCTTCTTCTCGCTCAGTTTGTCAAGCTCCTCTCCCAGTGCATCAAGATTCTTTCCAAACACCTCTTTAACAGAAGCGATAGACTCCTCAAGATCCACCTTCAAATCATTTATAGAGCCCCCAACTTCTTCCATACGCTCGTTCACGGTTTTTGAATCGGCCTTTGCAGCTTCAAGCCTGACGAGAGAATCATTAACAGCCTTAATTTGCCTAGATAAAGTTTTCACAACTCCCTCAACATCCGCCTGCCTTTTTTCGAGATTCAATACTCCTGTTTTCAGGGAGTTCAAAAGATTATTGAAACTTCTGATTTTTTCAAGGCCTTCGCTGACGGATTTTTCATACCCCAAGATTTTGCCGTAGAGGGAATCAAATTTGTCCAGTTTTTTCTTGACAGGCTTTATCTGGGTTTCCACGAGGTCAAGTATCCTTTTGCCCGCATTGGAATAAGCGATGGAGGCCTCCTTAAGTTTTTCCGTAAGATACGTGTTTTTTTCCAGAAGAAATGCCTTCTCGCTCCTGAGCTTATTGATGCTCTTTTTTTTCGCCTCGCTCTCCTCCTTGAGCTTTCTCACCCTCTTCCCAAGCTCTTCCATCTCTTTCATTTATCCCCTCAACTCCCTCAGAAGTGAATTGACCCTTTCTTTCTGTTTCCTGACTGTTTCCTCAAGTTTTTTCCTGTCCAGCAGACTCTGCTCAACAACATTATCAAACTGCGCCCTCATGTTTGCAAGCTCCTTTTCCAGTTTTTCAACTCTTTTTCCCACCTTTTCCTGCGAGGTCCTGACTTCTCTGAGTCTATTGAATTTCTCGTTGAGACCTTCGATGGATTTTCTGGCAGATGAAATCCTTTCAGCCAGATGTTTGATGCCTTCATTCATCCTTTCAGACTTGTCCGAGAAGGATTTCATAAATTCCTCCACATTCATCATGGCCTTCTGGAGTCTGGAAACATCCTGCGTATAGGATTCGAGAGAACCGAGTCTCTTGGACAGGTCTTTACTGTCCGCTTTCGTATCTTTCAGGTCAGTTTTTAGTTTCCCTTGCCTTTCCTTGAACTTTTCAAGAGCATCAGCAAACCTCCCCAGGTCATTCCTGAAACTCTCCAATTCCGGTTTGACTGTATTCTCCAGCTGCGATTTTTCATTTTTAAGGTCCTCTATCCCGTCCTCAAACAGGCTCCTGTTGCCCTCTATCTTCTTTTCCATAACGAGTACAGTATCCCTTAACTTACTCTGCGAAGATATACTATCTCCCAGCGTCTTTTCTATCTGGTCTATCCTCTTTAGGAATTCTTTCTGTTCACCTAACTGGTCATCCAGTGTTTCAAGTTTGTCATCAAGTTCGCTTATCTTTCTTTCCAAGAGTTCCTTCACATCGTCAATCTGTTTTGTTTTCTCATCCAGCGTGTCTATACTCTTCTTTATCTCCCCGAGTGAGCCAATGATCCTGAAAAGCTCCTTGTTTTCACTCCTTATCTCTTTTACTTCCTCACTTATGTTTGACTGCGCCTCCTTGAGCTTTTCCATCCTGCCTTCAAATTTTTCAAGCTCCCCTTTGAACATCTTCATGCTCGGGTTGATAACATCAGCGAACTGGGAAAAATCTGACCGTAGCTCCTCCATTTTTTCATCGAGGGTTTCTATCGCCTTCGAGACCCTGCCCTCGATTTCTGACAGCTTGGGTTTTGAGAAATCGTTGAACTTTTTCTCTATGCTCTTTTCTACACGAAGGTTAATGTTCTCCTGGAAATCCTGAACCCTTGCAAGAACATTTTCAAATTCGTCCAGTTTTCCCCTCATCATATCAAGCGTTGGATTAATCACGTTTTCAAACTGTGTTATTCTTGAAGAAATCGTAGTCATTTCGTCCTTGACAACATTCAATTCCTTGCCTGTCCTGTCTTCAACTTCGGAGAGCCTGGTTTCCGCCAGGTCTTTGAAAAGTTTGTTAACGGTGTCCTCAACAACGCTCGAAAACTCCTTCTTAAATGCCTTCATCTTGTCAGAAATTTCATCCGTCTTCCCTCTGAGTTTTAATTCCAGATCTGCAATTCTCTCCAGAATTTTCGCTTCCCTATCTTTCAGCTCCTGCCTTGTTTTGTCCCGGTCCGATTGGAGACCAGATATGTAGTCACCGAACTTGTAGAGCGTCTTGATTTCCCCCTTGAAATAACTTAGCTCGTTGTAAACCCTCTTTATCCTTTCGTTTAACTTTGCAGCCTCATCCTTGAGCTTCTTTATATCATCCGTTACAGGGGAGAGTTCCTTCGTTAAACTCTTGCCTATTTCTTGCGGTATTACCTGGTCGGATAACTCCTCTGTGGAAATTATGAGCTTCTTCAGTCTTTCGATGTTCTCCGGACCCAGCTTTTCAACAAGTGTCTGAACCCTCTCCTCCAGAGAAGGCAGTTTTTCTATGCGCTTCATTTGCTCCTTTATCCTTTCGAATTTTGTTTCGCTTTCATCCCTTGTCTCCACAAGCATCTTTTCTAGGTCCTTCACCTCCTTCTTGACCCCTTCCAGCTCGCTCTGGAGTTCAACATTCCCTCCGAAGGCGGCCAGCCCCTTGGAAACTTCACCTCCTTTTCCGGGAGGAGGAGCTGTGACCTTCTCGGTGAGCTTCTTTATGCTATCCTCAATGGCAGATATCTTGCTTGTCGTTTCGCTCTGCAACTTGTCAAGCAGATCCCTCGCCTTCTTGTCCTCTCCTGCCCTGCCGGCCTTCTCCATCTTTGTTCCTATGGCAGCCAGATTGTCGCTAAGGGTCTTCATCTGTGCCTGGAATTGCTCCGTTATCCTTTTCTCCAGTTCCCTGAGTTTGGGTTCCACAGGTTCCTGGGGTGGGGATTTGTCTTCCTTTGAAGAAACACTCTCTATTATTTCTGCAAGACTCTTGTTCTTCTCTTCGGTCTCTACCTTCTCCTTCTCGAGTTCTGCGGCCCTTCTTTTTTCCTCTTCGAGCTGTTTTTTAAGGATTTCAAGTTTGGATTCATCATTTTCTGTTTTACCTATGTCCACTGTTTCCTTCCCAGAATCATTCACCTTTTCATTGCCTTTGTCAAGGTCTTTCATACCTTCTAATCCTTTAGCGACTTCCTTATCCCTTTTTTTTTCAACCATGCAATCACCCAACCCTTAACAAACAATCCTTTGAATTTCAGTCGATAAGATTATTCATTTGAGATGGCTTCAGCAAGCCTCTTTATATTTTTTTCCTGTTCCCGCATTCTGTCTTCCATGTCCGCAATTCTCGTTTCAACATCATTCAACCTCGAGCTAAATCTTAGCTCTTGCTTTGTTTTTTCATCAATATCTTTAAATTCTGGTATAAAGGTACTATTTACTCCCTCCCCCATTTTATATTTAATTTTATAAATACGGTACAATAAAAAACAAATTATAAGTACCAACAGCAAAATTACAACTGAAAATACCAACTCCGACATAACTATTATTTTGATTTTCTTATTGAAATATGTTTATTCCTTAGGTCCAAATCCGAAAAATTTCAGAATCCCGGAGAAAACGTTAGGCGGAGCGTACTCCTTGCCTATCAGCTTCGCCGCAAGCTTCTTCATTTCAACGCTCGCAGGGGAGCTGGAAGAGTAAAGGAAAACAGGGACCTTCAGGGCTAGGCTCTTCAGGACATTCTTGTCCATGGGTATTCTGGATATTACAGGGATCTCCGCTATCTGTTCCACTTCTTCTGAATTAAGTTCGTACTTCTCCTTCCCTATCATGTTGAGCACAACACCCAAAGGCTTTATTCCCATTTCGTTGGCGATTTGGTGGCACTTCATGATATCCATTGTGGAGGGGACAAAGGGGGTGTTTATGAAAATGACCTCATCCGATGCCTGCAGGGTGGCCATTGCCTCCCTGCCTAGGCCCGGTGCCGAATCCAGAAGTATGATATCGGTCTTGCCAAACAAAGTTTTCAGGGAATGCTTCAGTTTTGATATGTCTGCCCCTTTCATATCACCCAGAGAAAGGGAAGCAGGTATTACCCTCAGACCGCTTACATGGTATTCATACATGGCATCCTCTATCTTCGCTTCTCCCTTTAGAACTTGGTTGAGGGTAACAGGGCAGTAATACATCCCGAGATACAGGCCTAAATGAGATGTGGTTATGTTGCAATCCACTATGACTACATCCTTCTTGTAGTCGGAGGCGAGTATGATCCCTAGGTTGGCAACTATGGTTGTTTTTCCAACGCCCCCCTTACCTGAAATCACCCCGATAATTCTTGTCATCCGAAACTCCCAACGTTTAAATTTTATTATCCATCATTAAATAAATTCCCTACCATTTTAACGTGCACAGTATTCCGGACATCTCATCCTCATTTTTTACGAGCACGGGGAAATCTGCAATTTTCCCGAGTTGTGTGTTCAATTGGTATATGTAATTCAAAAGATCCCTTTCACTCGACACCGAGATAAGGGTTGATATTATCCTGGAAACGATATCTGCCTTGTATTTCTTGCAAAAGACTATCATGTTTGAAAATAGAACATAAAGAAAAACATCCATGAAAATGTTCGATCCATATCTGCCTATCATCTCCCTGTCATTTTTGTAGAGCAGTTTCAGGTTTTTGAGGGAAAACAAAACAGGATGATATTTCTCTATGAAATTCTGGACACTTTCCCACTTGCTGATTACGAGCGAATCCGGGTACCACGCAGTTTCTGAACTTTCTCCCCTGTGTTCCCCCCTTATGTAATCCGGTATCCACCCGAACAGGGGCCTCAGCCTTTTTCCCTCCTTTACGATGTAATTTTCCCTTAACATACATTTGAAGAGCGGTTCCCCCAGGCCTGATTCCGCGTGATACAGATAGTTGGTTTTCACTCCCCATTCCGTCTGCATCCTGAAAAGTGATACCCCTTTCTGGTTGCTTGCTGCATTTAACCATATAAGCCAGAAATTCTTGTAGTCAGTAAGCTTCTTTTTTCTGTTCATGATTTTACCAATGTACTATGGCCTTCGGCTTTAAACGCCGGATTCCTTCGCAAAGACGTCTGAACTGTTTCTTGAACTGGCCGGTTTCAAAGGAAAATTTTTATATAAATATAATAGTATGAATATATAAATTTCTAACTAATCCCCGAAAGCCGTTTCTCAAGTGACGCGAGTTTTTCCTCGTTCCTTGCCTTCAGGCCCTGGTATGCCCTTTCTGATATCATGCCTTCCTTGAATTCCCTTTCCAGAAGATTCAGAACCCTTTTGACCCTTGCGATTTCCCTTTCCATGCTCTCTCTTTCCTCCATCTTTTCGACGACCACAGTGGTCGGTTTCATGTGCGGCAGCTGAACCTTGAATATGTTCTCTATACTTCCTTTCACCTTCTTCACAAAGAATATCAACACGATTATGATTGCAATCAATACCACCAGAACAATTATCAGCCACAGGGGTATGAATGTAACAAGGGGCTGTATGAAGGGAGCTTTCGAAAGCAAGTACTTCGCTCTGTCCAGAAGGTTCCACCCAACATACACTGCGCTCAGTGCATCATCATACATCTTCTTGTTAAGGTAATCTTTCGCTTCCCCTACCCTTTCCTTTATCTGACCCACCAATGGTTCAACTTCGCTCACGTCCTTTCCCACGCTCTTCGCATCCTCAACATCCATCTCGAAATCCCTCAGCGCCTTCTCCAGCCTCTCTATCTCCCACCTTACCAGGTCTTCCCTGGACGTGAAAACCACTATCTTGAACATCTTTTCATCGCTCGTTTTGTTGTTTTCGGCAACACCTTCTGCCACAAGGGTTCCGAAGTATTCCTTGGGTTCAGCGATGCTCGGCATGCTCAGCTTCATTGTGAAAAGCGAAGAGTTGCCGGGAGGGAGGGAATCGACAACTTTGGGCGTTATCTCTATCCATGGTGTTGGGATGCCAATCACATTCAAGGTCACGTTGTACAAATCCAATCCGCCCGTGTTCTCCACCTCAACGGTCGGGTATTTTGTTGCTCCTGTTTCTATTCCTATTTCCTGCAGGTACTTCGTTATCTCTATCTTCGGGATTTTTTCAGCTGGCTTCTTCTCGGGAGCGGCGGCAGGTGGTGCTCCTTCCCCTGGCCCGGGCGGTCCGGGAGGAGCGGGAGGACCTCTTGCCACAACATTAAAACTTGCATTACCGGAGGCAGTAGCACTCGGCAGAGAAGTATCCCACGTAACCAGTGCTATGACATAGTATTTACCCAATGGCTGGGTCGGTTCTATGTAAAGGTTCCTGACGAATGTCCTGTTGGAGTGCGCATACACATTCACGTCCTCTGGTCCTCCGTACGACCATGTCTGGTTCTGGCCATATATCCAGTATTCGAGCTTGACATCCAGATGGGAAACATCCCCCCTGTTCTCCACATATATCTCGAAATCTATGAAATCGTCCTGGTAGGCCTGACCCTCGAGAAGGTTCACAGACACGTCGTAAGGACCTCCCTTGGATATTCTGAAAGAAATCATATCTCCTGTACGTTTTCCATGACGTGTAATTTGTAAAAGAGCCAAATAATCTCCTGTTGCTATATCGGTTTCAGTGAGCGTTTCTGACTGGTAGGTGTAGAAACCAGTGGCAGTCTTATTGAAATCGCTTTTGTTTAAATGTCCCCACGGGCGAGTGACCTCCTGTATTCCGTAGATGGAATCAGTGTAATATACCGTGACATTTATGGAATCCGGTTCTGCAGGGATGCCGCTATCGAGGACGGAAACGCTTATGGGAATCGAACTCCCGATGAGCGATGGGTCAGGGATAGCGATCCTTGCCGTTATTTCACTCTCTTTTCTTACCTCGAACTGGTATGATGTGGAATTTTGGAGGGTTATGTTCACGTTGCCATCGTAATAAGAATAGTTGCAGTACAGTGTGTAGTTGCCGGTGTTGTTGTAGGGGATTGTGAATTTCGATCTCGCGTGACCCTGGGGATTTGTCGTGAGGAACGTGTACGGTTTCTCGAAAAGATAGTTGCTCTCTATGCCGTTCGGGTCCTCCAA
>Ga0190349_1000617_pt1 | contig 10384 bp, 7 predicted proteins | sample 48721378_MG_FD_179798 | JGI IMG/M metagenome (GOLD analysis project Ga0190349, IMG submission 179798) | Hydrothermal vent microbial mat bacterial communities from Southern Trench, Guaymas Basin, Mexico - 4872-13-7-8_MG | ecosystem: Environmental > Aquatic > Marine > Hydrothermal vents > Microbial...
GTGAATATCCTCCTCAGATTCGTTCAGACCGCTTTTTCGTATAAGACTGATGCCGACCAATTCGGCCGTGAGAAATTCCTCTTCCCTGAGGAGACCCTATTTTATCCCTACTGCGATTGCGAGGACAGAGCTGTGCTATTCGCCTTTTTGGTGCGGAGCTTGACGGGATTGGAGGTCATTGGATTAGATTATCCCGGGCATGTAGCCACAGCCGTGAAATTCAACGATCCCGTTCCCGGCGATTTTGTGCTGTTCAAGGCACAAAGATATACCATCTGCGATCCCACCTATGTCAACGCTGAAATTGGGATGTGCCAGCCGCGGTACAGGGATATTACTCCTGAAATTGTCAAAACGGGGATATAGAATGAGGTATCAAGGTTTTTAGTCCGTTATAACAAAAGGCGACCTTTTTAGGGTCGCCTTCTCTTTGTAGATCTGTCTGGCTATTTTTTTGCGAATTTCAGCTTCCAGCTTTCAAAGGTGTAATAAATCGCCGGAATTAGGAAGAGGGTAAACAGTGTTGAGGTGAGCAGTCCTCCGATGACCGAGACGGCCATGGGTGCGCGGAATTCGCCGCCGGTTCCCAGACCAAGCGCCAGCGGCAACATGCCCAACGCCGTCGCCATGTTGATCATAATGATAGGTCTAAGCCGGGTGGGAGAAGCCTGTAAGATTGCCTCGTGGAGAGACATTCCCTTCTCCTTCCGAAGTTTCTGAGTGTAATCAATCAAAAGAATGCCGTTGTTGACGACGATGCCGACCAGCATGATGATTGCCATCAGGGAGATGATGGATATAGAATTGCCGGTCAGGAACAAGGCCAGCAGGACACCGATCAGCCCCAGGGGTAGGGTCATCATGATGGTGAAAGGGTGAATGTAGGATTCGAGAATGGCCGCCATCAGCATATAGGTTAGAATAATGGCGAGGATCAATGCCTTTCCCAAATCCGCAAAAGATTCCGCCATATGTTCGGATTCTCCGCCGAACGTAATTGAATAGCCCTCAGGGAGATTTAAGGTATCTAAGGCAGCCTGAATATGCTTTTGCGCTTCGCCAATGGTGGTGCCGGAAAGTTCCGCTGAAACGATCACCATGCGTTCTTTATCCTTGCGCAAAATTTGCGAGGGGCCTTCAGCGAATTCTGTATTGGCGATGTTGACGATCTTTTGCGGGCCATTCTTGGCCATAACGCTGAAGTCGGGCACTTCTTCGATGCGTTGCAGGTCGGCTTCCTGAAGTTTGACTTTGATGTCGTATTCACGGCTGCCCTCGCGATACTTGGAAACCTTTTGCCCTTCGATCATGGTGCGCATACTCATTCCGACTTGGGCGACGGTCAAATCCTGGTCAGCCATCATTTCGCGTCGCGGCGTAATTCTCAGCTCGGGTTTTCCCGTCTTCCAACTGCTGCGGGGATCCACCACGCCTCGAACCTGTCCGGCGATGTCAACCACTTGATGGGCCAGCGCAGTCAGAACCTCGATGTCGGGTCCGATCACGTCAATTTCAAGGTCGGCGCCGCCTCCACCGCCCATTGAGGAGGTCGGCCGAACGATGATCTGAGCGGCGGGAATGTCCACTAATCGGGGGCGCAGTTCATCAACGATCTCAAAGGTTGATCTCCTGCGGGGCGGTGCATCCTGGAGTTGCACGACAACAACGCCCAGGTGAACTCCTTCATTGACCGAGAATTCTCCGGATTCGTTCTTTCCCAATTCGCTGTAAAAGGTCTCGACTTCCGGAATGCGGGAGACTTCATCTTCGATTCGGTGCAGGACTCCGTCCGTCTGAGCCAAGGTTGCACCGGCGGGCATCTCGATGGATACGGCAAAGCTGCCCTCATCCGTCTGCGGATAAAATTCGGAGCCGATGAACACGGCTCCCAGCGTGAGAGCTCCGATGAAAAGCAGCGAGACCGAGCCGAAGAGCAATAGCCGGTGCTTCAAGAAGTAAATCAACGCCTTGCGGTAGGAAACTGCCAGATTCTCGTACTGACGATCCCAGGCCGTGAAGAACTTCTGGAGCACTCCCGTCCGGGTTAAAATGCCGATGATGAGCATCAAACCGAGGATAACCAGAAAGGTTTTAAATCCAATAGCAAAGAGGACCAGTGAACCCGTGATCGCACCGGCCAGTGCATAGACAAACCAGTTCAAGCGGCGCGAAGCCATCATTGGGGTCAGGGTGAATGACACTAAAAGGGAGAACAGGGTGGCGAAAGCGACCGTCAAACCGAACTGCTTGAAGAACTGCCCTATGATGCCGGACATAAAGGCGATGGGCGTAAAAACGACGACATTGGTCAGAGTTGCGGCGACCACCGCTACAGCGATTTCGCTGGTTCCGATAGAGGCAGATTCACGGTCGGATTTCCCCATTCTCTGAAAGCGTTCGATGTTTTCTAAGACGACGATGGAGTTGGTCACAAGAATGCCCACGGAGATGGCTAGCGCCATCAAGGACATCATGTTCAACGTAAAGTCCGCGAACATTAGAAGCGTAAAGGTGGAAACGATGGAAACCGGCATGGCGACTGCGGCGATGATCGTGCTCTTCCAATTGTGCAGGAAGAGAAAGAGAACCAGAGCCGTCAGGAGGATGCCGATGATGAGGTTATTGAAGACGTCTGCGACGGAGTTCTCGATAAATTCGGTGCGGTCACGGGCAAAGGTGATTTTGACGTCGGAAGGGAGACTTTTTTTCAAAGCCTCCAACTCTTTTTTGACATTTCGCCCCACCTCTACCGCGTTGGCATCCGATCGCTTGATCAGGGTCAGCCCCACAGATGACTTGCCGTTCATTCGGGCTAATTCCCGCTGTTCGGCGAAGGTATCTTCTACGGTGGCGATGTCCGCCAGCCGCACGGCCGGTTCATCCGGAATCATCGGCAGGTAAAGATTGCGGATTTCTTCGATGCTGTCGAATTCACCTTTGACCCGCACGTTGTATTCCTTGTGGTCGGCTGCGATATGCCCGGATGGCAGGTTGATGTTTTCCTGCGCCAGCGCTTGAACGACCTGTAGGATGGATAAACCTCGTGCCTGCAACTTGCGGCGATCTACTGCAACGTGAATTTCCCGTTCTTTACCACCGGTTATTTCTACGCTGGCTAAGCCATCAATGCGGTTCAATCGTTCCTTTATTTCCTCATCGGTCAGGATATAGAGTTGATCTAAGGGGCGCGGGCTGGAGACGGCCAGATTTATGATGGGTATGGCGGTGATATCGAATTTCTGGACCTGTGGGTCTTCCGCGTCTTCCGGCAAGTCAATGCGAATGGCGTCCACCTTATCCTTGACGTCAATGGCGGCCAGATCCACGTCACGACCCAGCTCAAATTCAAGAAAGGTCAGACTCATGCTTTCCTGAGCGATAGAAGTTACCGTTTTAAGTCCCGAAATCGAGGAAACTTCTTCCTCAATCGGTTTGGTAATCAGGGTTTCCACCTCTTCAGGACCCGCTCCGGGGTAGATGGTCGTGATGGTCACGTAAGGGAGTTCGATTTCCGGGAATAAATCAATCCCCAGTCCCAGCAATGAAAAGATTCCCATGACCACGAAGGCGAAGATGAGCATGGTCATCAAGACCGACCGCTTGATGGATATATCGGAAAGAAACATATTCGTTTCCTTTTAGGAGTGCTTAGGATTCAATAATTTTGACTAATTGTCCGTCGCTTAAATTGTTTTGTCCGTAAACGACCACGATCTGGCCGGGCTGTAGTCCAGAAATCACCTCGATTTCAGTGGGATTTTCTGCTCCCGGTTTTATGGGTGTAAAAACCGCGCGTCCCTCGTTCTGGATGACAAAGACACCGATCTGTTCGTTTCTGGTTAGTGCGGCATCCCGAGGGATCAGGATGACGTCCGGCTTCTGTATTACCACGAGCCGCACACTCACCAGGAGACCGGGCTGAAGCAATCCGTCTTTGTTATCCGCTTCGACCCAGACGCTGAAAAGACGGCTTTTGGGATCGGCAGAGATACCGATGTCCGTGATCATGGCGGGAATTTCACGATGGCCGTTGGCGTTGTATCGAATGAAGACGGGAGTATCTTTGGCGAGCTTCTTGCGGTCGTCGAAATTGACGGAGAAGCGGATTTTAACCCGTTCGAGGTTGGCGATGCGTACCACCGGGTCGCCGACGGTGACCGTCTCGCCGGGGCGGTAGAAAACCTCTGTGACTACGCCATCAATGGGAGCCGTTAATGAGACCACCTCTGAGCTGGTCTCGAGGTTCTCTTTGGCGATGTCTCGATTCAGGAGCGCTTTTTCCAACTGCTGCTTGGAAATCGCTCCGGCCGCGTACAAGTTTTCCATCCGCTTGGCGTCGAGTTGGGCGTCTTCGTAGGCCAGTTTAAGCTGATTATATTGAGCCATAGCCGCCCTGGTGTCCAGGCGGCAGACCACATCCCCCTTCTTCACCCGGTCACCGACCTTGACCGGCACTTCCACTACTTTTTCCATGATGGCGGGAATGGCATCCCCCTGAAGGGTTCCCTCCACTGTTCCCAGATAAGTACGGGAAAGAATGAAGGTTCCCCGCTCTGCCTGCGCTACCCGAACGGGCACTCCGAGCTCGTCCTGGAGTTGGGTGATACTTTTGGGGGCTTCAGTCTGCAAGTTTCTAATCTGCCTCGTCCCGGCCAGGATCAGCAGAATAATCACTCCCAAAACGACGACGATTGTGATGGTACGTTTCATAATTATTGCCTCAGCATGAATTGTCTAAACTAAAACTTACCCATGGCTTTTTCCAGATCGGCCTTTGCTGTGATGGCATCATAGTAAGCCGACAGCTCGTTCGTGTTCGCTTGATTTAGTGCTACCTGAGCATCGAGAACCTCTAATTGAGTAGCCAGACCGTTTTCGTATCGCACTTCAGCGATTTCCAGGCCCTTCCGTGCCAATTGGACGCCTTCTTGCTGCGCCTTGACGTTTTTCATCGCTTCCCTCAACCTGCTTTTCGCTTGAATGATCTCCAGGTTGATTCCTCTGATCAACTGCTCCCGCTGCAGATTCAGCTCTCTTATGTCAACTCGAACCTGCTGGGCGCGATTTTTCGCTTTGAAACCATCGAAAATCGGAATAGTCAGTGAGATTCCGCCGTAGAGGTTTTCCATCCAGTAGAAGTTGTCCACGTCGAAATCTGGTTCCTGGGCGGTTTTGGAATAGCCTCCCACCAGGAAAATGTTGGGCCACCAGACGCCGTGTTTCTCTATCTTCAGCAGATTATCCAGTATCCTCTGTTGTTGGTCAATCTGCTTTATTTCACTGCGGTGTTGGAGTGCCAGCTCAAAGTGGTTTTCGGCGACTTCGTCACCTATGGGATAGGAAGTGAGATCATCCGTGAGTTCGAAGTCCTGATCTTTGGGCAAATCGAGAGCGATGGATAGGGCTTCGAAGGCGACTTCTCTTGCCGTTTGGGCGCTGATTACCTGCGGGTAAAAATTGGATAACTCTACCCGGCTGCGAATGAGATCGTACTCCGAAACCAGTCCTTCGTCGTACATATTCTCGACCTTTTCCAAGTGCGCTCGCATCTGGTCGTAGGTTTCCTGCGATACTCGCTCCCATTCTCGGGCCACGACCGCGCCGAAGTAGAGCTGTGTGATCTGGAGTTTCAGTTCCGATTTAGTCTGCGCAAGTCGCTCTTCCGTTACCTGGCGGTAGAGTTTGGCGATCTTCAGCGCCAATCCGACTTTTCCGGCTACGTAGATTGGCTGACTCAGTTCGACGGAACCGCTGAACAGATTGTCCTGTTGGAACTTGAAGGTCGTCGTCCCGCCGCCAAATTCTGGGGGCAGTTCGGTTACCATTTCAGGGATGATGAAATTTCTCTGATAGTATCCCGTGGCGGAGACGCTGGGCATCGCTCCGGCGTAGGCTTCACCCACTTGAGCTTCAGCTCGATCCATTTCCAGTCTAGCCTGTCGCATCTTGGCGTTTTGTGTTTGTGCGATTTCCCAGGCATCGGAGAAGCTCAACTGGAGTGGTTGTGCATGCGACGTCATCGCATCCATGGCTATAAAGAGAATAGCAAATAGAATCCAGAACGGGCTTTTTTCGATTTTCATGGCTTCTCTTGGATTGATATGGTTCTTTCCGAAAACACTAAGATCCCAGGCAATGTTTTGTTGCCGATATGCTGCATTATATTATGGTTATCATACTGTTTTTCCAAATACTTCAAAGCTCTTTGCATTTTAAATTTTAGGCTATTAATTCGTGCCCAGAAGTCGTATTTACCTGGAGGCGCTGAACAATTTTACTCATCAGATCTAAAAGAATGTCCTGATCAGCTTCCCTTAATGACTCCAGAATGGCTCGGCTGACTTTTCTGTGCTCTTTTAGCTGCCAATTCTTAAATTTTTTGCCATTTTCCGAGAGTTCGACCATAACAACGCGGCGGTCTTCCTCGGTACGGCTGCGGTTGACCAATTTTTTTTGGACCAAGCGATCCACGATACCTGTAACCGTGCTAACGGGCAATCGCAGATGATCTGCTATCTCGGTCATGTTGCAGGTTCCACGCCATCCGAGAAAGAGAAGGACATGGATTTCTCGGGTGGTGCATTCATATTCGGGGGGGAATGGTTCGGCTTTGATGAATAGAAATAACTGCGTCAGTTGACCGATATATTCGGTGAATCTTTTTGATTTTTCTTCCAGGGTTTTCATTTTATTTCCTCAAGCGGATATTTAGAAATCTGAATAATCCATATTTACAATAGTTCAGTTATCGAACTATTCCAATATAGGAAAGTTCCCGGGCTGAATCAAGTTTTTTCGAGATTTTTTTTCAGCGAAAAAAACAAGCGGACATTGCGTTATTGACTAATGCGTCAGCATTTATTTGGGAATCCATGGATTAATTTGCTATTAAAAAATAGCCTGCAGAAAAATTTTCGTTGCATTAGATAAATATTTTTTATATATTTCAAATGATAATCCTCCAGTGGTTGGAATTATTATCATACGGGAAGGGAAATGAGAGATTTGTTACTGAATCTCTTCCTCGTAGTTGCCTCTGTTGCTACCGGTTTCTTCCTCTGTGAGATGCTGGTCAGGATCGTCTCACCTCAAATTTTATATGGCTACAGGGACATCAACCGGCCTGACAGTGTTTTTATTTATCGGCATCGCGAGAACGCCAATTTGGTTGTAAACGTCGGTGAAGGGGAAAGGCATTTTGTCAGCGACCGTTTCGGTTATCGGGTTAATTACACGAGCCGGGACAGCCCTGAACAGAGGGCTGACGTTACTGTCTTGGTTATCGGCGATTCGTTCGTCGAAGCGCTCGCGGTCGAGAATGAAGAAACGATTCCAGAATATATTGCTCGTTTGTTGAGCGAAAACCTGGGACGATCCGTCGAGGCGGTGAATGCCGGTCATGGCGGGTGGTGCCCCAATCAGTATTACCTGGAGGCCAGGCGTTCGTTGACTCTGCGTAGATTCGATATGGGGCTTGTCTTTTTATATACCGGAAACGACTGCATTCAGGAAATTGACACTTGCTATACTCCTACCAGGTACTTTACTCCACCAAAACTTCGCCTTCCCAGAGGCTTCAGCAAGTCTGAATTCAAATCCTCAATCTATAAGCCGGTTGTTGAATACTTGGGCCGGCGGTTTCACCTGGCCGTATTTCTGGATTATCAAATAAGCCTGCTCTTAACGAAAGTGGGACTGATCAAGCGTTATCAGGAGCGATTTCTCAATCTTAGAACCTTTTTACGAGAAGAGCGCGATTCAGAAAGGTGGGATATCGTGGCGCGCATTTGCGCGGGGATTAGGAATGAATTCCAACGTCATCATGTGCCGGTGCTTTTTATATTGATACCGCCCGACTTCCAGGTCTATGAAAAGATTTTTTACGACGACCTTCAGAAATACAATTTCCCGCTGGAATCAGCGGATCTGGAACAGCCCAACAAAATGCTGGCCGTAGCATTCGAAAAGCGTTCACTGCCGCTCATTGATCTTCTGGATTACCTGCGGCTGAAAGCGACGGAGGAAAAGCGGTTGTACAGTTCAATCACCCGGCACCTCACAGCCCGTGGAAATCAAATTATAGCGGAGTATCTCCTGCCTTTTATGGCGGCGGAGTTGAAAGAGAATCCCTGGTGAAAAACTTCTTCAGGGTCATAAGTTACGATGTCCACTCTCATTGTCTGAACCGCAATTTAACTGATTTCGTTGATTTCGCAGATTTTACGAAACGTTTGAACTTAAAACTTGCCATGAAAGAACATCATAAAGTGAAAAGTAAATAAAGCCTGCAAGTAGAATAGAGAATACTTAAAAGTATGGGCAAGGTACGCTGAGCTATCAAGATAAAAATAATTATTAAACCAAGAATTATGTCTTGACAAGTATAAATAAAATTCATATATTTATACGATTTCCACACTCCTTGGATCTTCATAGAAGCGTAAATATGGAACATTAACTAAATCAACAGGAGGTAGTCATGAAAAGTAATGCAAAGTTTTGCGGAGTCGGAGTGACCCTGGTCCTCATGTTTTTAATGGTTATGCCGGCCACAGCCCAGATCGTTCAGAGCGGCAGCATTCTAATTGATCTTTCGGAAGTGAAAAAGGCAGCACCCACCCCGGGATCGGCTGGTATGGACGATGAACTTTTGGTCAACAGTGGATTTGAAACCGGCACCTTTGATCCCTGGTATCACGATGGCGCCTGGACGATTTCAACCAACAACCCGCACGCTGGAACGTATTGCGCCTATGACGTCGGCAACCACTGGCTGAGGCAGGATATCACACCTACACCTGCGTCTGAGATCGTATCAGCTACACTCTGGTGCAGACAGCCGGAAGAGGCAATATCCGCCATTGACTTTTTCTACAGTACCGGCAGCTACAGCGAAGATCTGATCTGGCCCACAGCAACATGGCAGCAATATGATGTTACAGGATTCATCGAACCCGGCCAGACCGTGGTGGCGATACGTGTCTGGGGATATTCGGGTGGTGGCCCTGATCCTGACGAAACTTTCTTCGACGATGTTTCCATTCAGACGCTGGGAGGTCCTCCTGATGTCACTGTGGTCCTGGATCCAATCGGTGGCCCGATTGTCATACCCGCCGCCGGAGGAAGTTTCGATTACACGGCGGTATTGTCCAACAATGGAACATCCCCCGCCACCTTCGACGTCTGGGTCATGGTGCAGTTGCCCAGCATGGTATGGTATGGTCCTGTCCTGGGACCTGTGAATATCACACTTCCAGCCACGACCAGCATTGCTCGAGATCGAACGCAGACCGTCCCCGTTGGCGCACCTGCCGGGGATTACCTCTACGAAGCTCGCGTCGGTTTGTATCCCGGGACAATCTGGGATAGCGATAACTTCCCATTTGAAAAACTGATGGATGGGGATGGCCCGATTGTTGAAGATTGGACGAATAGCGGCGAGAGCCTTGAGACCTGGCTGACCGCTCCGGAGGCCGAAATTCCGAACGATTTCACGCTTCTTGGCGCCTATCCCAATCCTTTCAATCCGACGAGCACGATTTGCTTCGCTTTACCGGAAGCAGCCCGGGTGAACCTTTCGGTTTATGACGTTTCCGGCCGTCAAGTTGCAACGCTCGTCAATGGCTGGCGGGAGGCAGGTTCTCATGAAGTCATCTTCGATGCTTCCGGCCTCGCTTCAGGAATGTACATTTATCGAATTGATGCTGCTGATTTTGCTGGTTTTGGAAAAATAGTGCTGACAAAATAGCTCGTTATAAGGGAGATATCTTTGGTAGGGGCGACCCGATGGGCCGCCCCTTGTTTTTCATGATGGATGGAAGTGAAAGCAATTGCAATTGGAAGGAAATATTTTTAAATTAAGCGACCTAAGTTTCAGGATTGAAAATGCTCACATCGAACCCCGGCGCCGCTCCGGCGGGTATTCTCAAAACAGTCGCTCTGGACTACTATCACGGATTAAAGGGTCTGTTCACCTGTCCCCGCGAGATCTGGATCACGTTTCTAATTAAAATCCTGGAGAGCCTCTGCTACTTCTCTTCGGTTTTAATGCTGATGATCTTCATGACTCAGGATATGGGGCTTTCCGATGAATTAGCCGGGACGATCTTCGGGATATTTTCGGCTTCCATGTCCTTTTTCATGCTCTTTGTGGGCTTCATCGCCGATTCGCTGGGCATTAAAAAGGCGCTACTGGTGGGTTTGGTCATCGCTCTGGCGGGCAGGTTGGCCATCACCTTTACGACCAACGGATGGATCGTCTTCCCCGGCTTGTTCTTGCTTTCGGTGGGATTCGCTTACATGATTCCGCTATTAGCCGCGGCGGTGAAGCTTTTTTCCAATAAGAGGGCGCAGAAGTACGCTTTTTCCTGGTACTATGTGGTTA
>Ga0190349_1000619_pt1 | contig 10376 bp, 7 predicted proteins | sample 48721378_MG_FD_179798 | JGI IMG/M metagenome (GOLD analysis project Ga0190349, IMG submission 179798) | Hydrothermal vent microbial mat bacterial communities from Southern Trench, Guaymas Basin, Mexico - 4872-13-7-8_MG | ecosystem: Environmental > Aquatic > Marine > Hydrothermal vents > Microbial...
GATTTAGAATCCCAGTAATAGAAAGGCTTTTCTTCTTGAGGGGCTAATTCTGAGACGACTGTTTGTTGTTTAGCTTTACTTTTATCAATGCGGAAAGAGCGTTCAGCTTCATATAAAATTTCTGGACGGAGCCCTTCAGCGGCTACTTCTTCTGTAAATTTTCGCCTTCCCTCGACAAGATCTTTTATATAATCATTTATTTGTTCTTGGGAATAGAAATTGTGAACGTCATATTCCTCAAGACTCTTTCCTTCGCAGATTTTAATTTCCTTAGTACCTAAAATACCCTTTTCATAGTGGTTTGTCCCTCTTAAGTCTCCTCTTTGAATTTGGGCCATGAGGTTAATAGGTACTCTTTTTACCTTACGCACCAATCTTTTTTTCGTCTGGCCATTTTCTTGGTAGGTTTCTATGATTTCACCAAGGCCGCCGGTATTGTACTGCATGAATTTTAGTTTACCTGGGTAATTGCTGACTAAGGTCATGATGATTTCGTAGAAGCGGTTGACCTTTTTCGCTCTGGAGCCAATGATAAAGGGGTCCGTGCCGACAATGCGGACTGATTCGCCTGCTCTATGAGGTTGAGAAGCAAAACTGTGGGTGCTCTCACCCCACAGATAGGCCAATGCGGCTTGTTGGGGTGTTAACTCTTGAGCAAAGCTCATAATAGTATTGCGGCGGGTAATAAAAGCAAAAATTAGGCCGTCGAGTTCTGATAGAGGAGGCAGGTTGACTGATTTGGAACAGATGCTGACCATTTTTCCTTTGACTTCTACTTTAAGTTTGTCGCGACGGATGACAGCTCTACCATTGGCTGTTAGACTTTCATCCAGGAAATCAACCTCTCCCTTGGAATTAATCATTACATTTTCAAAGAGAGCTGATTTATCGATTAAAGCATTATACATAGCTTCTTGGTATTCTTTTTCTACATCTGTTTTAACAAAAAAGTTGTTTTCAGAACCCAAGGCTGAACCATCTTTTTTCAAAAAGACAATATCGTCTTGTATCACTTCTGTTTTTTCGCCCTCTTCGTAATTTAAACCTAACTGGTGGCAGGACCAGGTTGATTTTCCGGTAGCTGTTAAGCCAAAAAGAAAGACTCCATATGTTTTGAACTGTCCCTTGATGTCTTTCACTGTGACCAATTTGGTGCCTGCATGAAGACCGAGCATACCCTGTTCATCGGCTAGCCACATTGCCTGACGCAGGAAACCTTTTTTATTTTCCCCCATATAGTCAGTACCCAGAGCTATATTGATATTTTCTTCGGGAAGGACAAGAACCTGCTGGCGGAGAAGATGCTCCTCAGGAATGTGGACCATTATAAACTCAGGACCCGGCTTTTTTTTGGGCTTGAACATGGTTATCCCCCACATGTAACCAAGGCGATAATTGACTAGATCTGCGGCTGAGAGATAGAGGTTACAGAAAGGGTTGTAAGAATCATTATCTCCCATGCGCCGACGTATATGGAAAAAAGGAAGAGTCCGCAGGAGATGGAGGACCTTATCTAATTCTTGAGGGGCAGCTGCAATCAGAGATTGTTGTTCAGAGGTGGGATTAGGCAGCCTTACAGCCTCGCTTCCTAAATAAACCGTTTTGGGGGCAATACGGCTGGATATGGCTGAACGCCAGCCATAAGAACCATATTTAGTGCGAGTGCCGGTGGCTTTAGCTCTTGGTTCCAGCCATTTCAGGTCAACGCTTTTGATGTTTGGGCCTTTGAGGACTCGAGACAACTCAACTGCAAATTTTTTATAAGCTTCCTCGTCATAGAGTTTGGAATTAGGCATTATTATTTTCCTTTTTTAATCATAATTATTTAATTATGGCATCATCTTTAGGCTAAAATGAGTTTTTTTATATCTTCGGCTGAGGCAACACCGCTGTTAAAAAGATATGTTTCTGTTTTTTCGAGTAGATGGCGGAAAAAGCTTTTTTGGAGCTCTAATTGCTCGCTGCCTGTTGTTAAAAGATGGGGATTGAAAAAGGGCTGAGGCTGACTGGGAGAGAGGCTTCGTTTTAGGCCTAAACTTTCTCCAGATTCTAAGATGCGCAAGGCATCTTCCAATTCAACCTTTACTGAGGGTGGAGAAACGGTGTCGTAGCGGAGGATAAAAATCCAGCGGAGCTGGCTGCGTTTAACATGCTTAGCTGGACCAGCCAGCCAGTAGGGATCAAGCAGAGCTTGAGCATTTTTAGAGGCTTTATAACAGAAAGGTGAACCTTTATCCAAGCAACAATCATCCAGCTGCAAGCATTTTGAATTTTGGCAGTCTTCCTTTCGGGTAACAACATTTTCACACTTACTGTGGTCAAAGAGAGAGGCTAAGCTGGGATAGAGTTCAGCGGAATTGGTAGGCAAAAGTAATTTTCTTTCTATACAATCGGTTACTACCTCATCTCCAGCAAAACGAGCAAAAACAATATCATTGCTCAAAAGCTTAAAATTTTTGTCCTGGAGGAGACTGTAAAAAATTTCCGTTTTCTTTGTTCCTTTAGGGCCGATAAGGATTAGGCTGAGGCCATTTAAATCGAGCGACATACCTCGGAGCCCATTTACATTGAACAGCCTTTCTGAGACATCCATAACTAAACCCAGGGCTAAACTCCGTAAAGGACTGTAATTGTCTGTATTAACTAAAATTCCAGTTTTAGTTTCAGAATTATAAAAAGCCCTCGGCTCGCGACCAGCTATGCCATCGACAGCATAAATAATTCCGTGCGGCTCTAAATCAGCTTCCAGTTGAGCCGGATACCAGTTTTCAATCCAAAAATCATTGAGATGGGAGAGGTTAGTCCGGAGTTGAACAACGACGCCATTTATATTGGCATTCCATTCGAAATAATTTTCATAGCTAAGGTGACTTTCCATCTCAGCCACTAAAGCATCTCTCATCTTGACGGAAATAGATGAATCGACAGGCACTGACTTTCTTATTCGGGTCAAAGTGTTATTGAGAACAATTCTTTTGACTTTTTTAGCGGTTTTAAGATTAGAAAGGGCATCGATTATCCTGTCCATTCCCTTTTCCAGGTTGGCCATAGAAGTAGCGTATGAAAGGCGGAGATAGCGGTCGGTGCCAAAGGCCGCCCCAGGTACTATAGCCACTTTAGCTTCTTTGAGAAGGTAATAGGCCAAACCATAGGAGTTGCGAATCAGGCTATTATTAAACTCCTTTTCATAATAGGCTGAAAAATTAGGGAAAAGATAAAATGCTCCTTGAGGTTTGAAGCAGGAAATATGAGGAATAGTCTTGAGCCTCATTAAGGCATAATTTCTTCGACGCTGAAATTCAGACCTCATCTTAGAGACTTCGTATTGAGGGCCAACGAGAGCTTCAACACTCGCTTTTTGGGAAATAGAACAGGCATTGGAGGTGCTGTGGCTTTGAATTTTAGACATAGCCCGAATAATTTCACTTGGTCCGGCTGCATAGCCAATCCGCCAGCCAGTCATCGAATAGGATTTAGAGACACCGTTGATTATTATCGTTTTTCTTTTTATTTCTTCCCCTAAAGAAGAAAAACTGACAAAGCGAAAGTCATCATAGACGAGTTGGGCATAAATTTCGTCAGCAATGACAAAGATATCTTCTTCCATGACTACATCAGCTAAAGCTTCTAACTGGTGCTTTTGATAAGCAGCTCCAGTTGGATTGGCCGGATTATTGAGGATAAGAGCTTTGGTGGCGGGATTTATAGTGGCTTTAAGCTGCTCTGGATTAAGGAGGAAACCATCTTCTTCTTTGGTAGGTACAATAACAGCCCGGCCGTTAGCCAGAGAGACGGCCGATGGATAAGTGACCCAATAGGGAGAAGGAATGATTACTTCTTCTCCCTCATTGATCAAAGCTTGAAGAAGATGGTAAAGGGAACTTTTAGCTCCGCTGGAGACAATTATCTCTTCTGGATTATAATCGAGGCCGTAATCTGCCTTAAGGCGGCTAATAATAGCTTCTTTTAAGGCCGGGATGCCGTCGTTTTGGGTATATTTGGTAAAATTCCGGGTGATAGCTTGGATGCCCGCCTGTTTAATGTTGTCCGGAGTCGGAAAATCTGGTTCGCCGGCGCTGAGGTCAACTACATCTATGCCCTCAGCTTTCATAGCCATGGCCTTGGCTGTTATTTTAAGGGTAAGTGATTCGCCAATTTGATTTACTTTTTCTGATATCATGGGTTACCTATTTTTTAAGAACCGAAATTTATTCTTCTTCTTTTTCTTCAGGACTAAGCTTATCCTTTAGATACTTTTTGAGATCGACCCCAGTTAAAGAGTGAACTACCTCAGGCATTTGGGCTAATATTTCAGCTACCTGAGAAGTTATTTTCGAAGCTGAGGCTCCCTTATCACCTCCAACTAGGACTATTTTATCAACTTTAGTCAAAGGTTCAGCTACAGATTTAGCCAATTCTGGCAGAATCTGGAAATAAGTTTCTAAGATGGCAGCCTGATTATATTTTTCCCAGGCTTGGGCTTTTTTAAGCATAGCTTCAGCTTCAGCCAGCCCCTTTTGTTTAACTTTTTCAGCTTCAGCCACTCCTTCCAGTTTTAAGGCTTCTGCTTTTCCTTTAGCTTCTGCCTGAAGACGAAATTCTTCGGCTTCAGCCTCAGCTTTAATCTGGTATTTTCGAGCATCAGCCGGTTTGAGAACACTGGAATCTAATTCTTTTTCTCTTCTGGCTATCTCTAATTCTTCAATTTTAATGGCTTCTTCTTTCTCTATTAGTTTGACCTTGGCTTCTTCTTTTTTTATCTGCTGGCTGAGACGGAAACGTTCTAGTTCATAAGCAAAATCTGCCTGGGCTTTTTTTTGGTTAACTTCTACCTGGGAAGCTGCTTTTTTAGCTTCATTCTCCCATTCAGCTTTTGCGATTAAAGCTTCAGCTGCTAATCTGGACACTTCACCTTCTTTTCTGGCTTCCGAAGAGCGGATCATAGCTTCTTTTTCGGTTTCAGCTTCAGCAATGGCTGCATCTCTCTTAGCTGCTGCTACTTGAGGTTTTCCCAAAGCATCAAGATAGCCCTGGGTATCGCTAATATCTTTGAGGGCAAAGGAAATCATAGTCAAACCCATTCGGGAAAAGTCGCTCTGAGTAACTTCGGTTACTTTTTCTGAGAATTCATGCCTGCCTTTGAAGATTTGTTCTACGGTCATAGCTCCCATGACTTCTCTCATTTTACCTTCCAGAATGGTAGAAGAGACATCTCTGATGCCTTCCTTGCCCAATCCTAAAAACTGCTCAGCCGCTAAACGAATAGAGTGATCAGTAGAATCAATTTTAACCTGAGCTGTGGCTTCAGCCATGAGAGGCACCCCCCCATGGGTTAAAACTTCAGGAGTTTTAATGTTAAGAGTTGTGACTTCCATGGGGAGCGTGTCTACAGTTTCTAGGAAAGGAATGACAAATGTTCCCCCTCCTAGGCGGTAACGATAGCCTATCTTCCTTTTTGTCCCATCTGGTTCAACCACTGTTCTTTTGCGGCCTCCGGAAATAATAAGGACCTCATTGGGCCCGACTTTTCTGTATTGTTTGGCTAAAAGAAGGGCTATAAGAGCCAAAACAACAACTATGATTGCCAATAGTATCAATTTAGTCAGGATGGTCATTATAACCTCCTTAAAACTATTCCTTGCCAACTAGGTAATAATTTAAAATGTATAGTTAATATTATAAATATTTGTTTTTGCTTTGAAAAGAGTGTTAATTTTTTTATTTAAAGAATTTAAACCTAAAAATTTGGAAGATGGCGGCTAAGGCATCTTTCCAGCCTATTTTTTTCCCCTTCTGTATAATCTCTTTCCCAGTAAGAAATAGGCACTTCATAAATTCTGCATTTTAGTTTGGCTAGTTTCATTGTAATTTCTGGTTCAATGCCGAATCTTTTGGATTTAAGGGTCATTTTGTCTAATATTTCTTTTTTGATCACTTTGTAACAGGTTTCCATGTCTGTCAGATTTAAATTGGAGAGCATATTGGAAAGAGTGGTTAAGAATTTATTTCCAATATAATTCCAGAAGAAAAGGACTCGATGAGGGCCACCCAGAAAGCGTGAACCATAAACTGCATCGGCCCTTCCTTCCAAAATGGGTTGTAAGAGCTTAGGATAATCTCGGGGATCATATTCTAAATCTGCATCTTGGATGATAACAATATCCCCTTCAGCCTGAGTTAAGCCGCTTTGTAGAGCAGCTCCCTTTCCTTTGTTTTTGGCATGGAAAATTACTTTTAAATGAGGTTGACTTAGTCTTTCTAATGTCTGGTGGGTGCCGTCCTGGGAGCCATCGTCAACGACAATTATTTCCTTTTCCAATCCAAGTTCAACATTCTGAACGCGTTTAATGACTTCTTCGATTGTTTTTTTTCGTTGTAAGCAGGTATAATAACAGAAATTTTCAAATTTCTATGGCTCTCTTTGTTTAATTCAATTTTTCTTTGAAATAGGCAATTGTTTTTATCAAGCCTTCTTCAAGAGTTACTTTGGGTTGCCAATGGAGTTTCTCTCTGGCCAAGGAGATATCAGGGCGCCTTCGACTGGGATCATCGGCCGGAAGGGGTTTATGAACAATGGTTGAGTGGCTATGGGTTAATTTGAGAATTTTTTCAGCCAGCCCAAGAATAGAAAATTCTTGAGGATTTCCCAAATTAACAGGGCCTTTAAACTCAGTCTCATTCATTAATCTTACTAAACCTTCAATAAGGTCAGAAACGTAACAGAAAGACCTGGTTTGGCTGCCGTCGCCATAGATGGTAAGAGGTTGGCCTTTAAGAGCTTGGACGATAAAATTACTAACTACCCGGCCGTCATCAATAGCCATCCGCGGTCCGTAGGTGTTAAAAATTCGGGCTATCTTGATGTCTACTTTATTCTGGCGATAATAGTCCATCATTAGAGTTTCAGCCACTCTTTTACCTTCATCATAACAACTTCGTAAACCGATAGGATTGACATTGCCCCAATAATTTTCTGGTTGAGGATGAATTTTGGCGTCTCCATAAACTTCCGAGGAAGAAGCCAGCAGAATGCGGGCTTTTACCCTTTTAGCCAGACCAAGCATGTTAATGGTTCCCATTACATTGGTTTTCACTGTTTTGATAGCATTATATTGATAATGAATAGGAGAGGCGGGACAGGCGAGGTGATAAACTTTGTCTACCTCAATAAAAAGAGGATGAATAATATCATGACGGATTATTTCAAAATAAGGATGGTTATGTAAATGGCGGATATTATCTTTGTTCCCGGAGAAGAAATTATCGACGCAGATAACATCTTCTGCTTTTTTTATAAGATAATCACAAAGGTGGCTGCCTAAAAAACCGGCGCCCCCGGTGACCAAAATTCGATTCATTTTTTTTCTTCCTTTCGGCCGTAAGCAATAAAGAGCAGGCTCTTTTTCTTAAGGGTTTCTTTTTGAAGATGAATGAGCTCATTTATGCCTTTATTGGCCATTTCTAAAAGGGAATTGAATTCTTTATGACTAAAAGGATATTTTTCCGCTGAAGCCTGGATTTCAACGATCTGTCCTATGTCAGTGGCTACTACATTCATATCTACCTGGGCTTGGGAATCTTCACTGTAGTCAAGATCTAAGAGAGCTACACCCTCGACTATGCCCACACTGACAGCACTGACTAGGTGTCTAAGGGGCATATGGTCAAGTAGGCCTTCATCTAACATTTTTTTTAGAGCCAGAGCCAAAGCCACACAACTGGCTGTAATAGAAGCAGCTCTTGTGCCCCCATCTGCCTGAATAACATCACAGTCAATAATAATAGTTCTTTCTCCTAAACTACTAAGGTCAGTCACAGCTCGGAGAGCCCGACCAATTAGACGCTGTATTTCTTGGGTCCGGCCGGAGATACGGCCAGGCATTCTTTCTCTGGATGTTCTTTTTTCTGTAGAACAAGGAAGGAGGGCATATTCAGCCGTAATCCAGCCACTACCCGTATTTTTAATGAAGAGAGGTACTTTTTCTTCAACAGTAGCAGCAGCAATAATTTTAGTTTTTCCCATCTCTATAAAGGTAGAGGCAAAGGCAAAGTCTAAACAGTCAAGTTTTAGTTTGACTGGTCTTAATTCATCTGCAGCTCTTTTTTTAGCTCTCATTATGGTCTTGTCTTCCATCTTCGATGGAACCAGAACCAATATTCTGGGTTTTTCTTTATTTGATTTTCTATAATCTTAGTGCATATTTGGGTTATTTTCAACAAATCTTGGCTTTGGTTTCCCGATACATGTATTTTTAGGGGGGGGTATATTTTTAAAAAATATTGTTTTGAGGAAAGGGGGTAGCAAAAAACAGGCAGAAGAGCGGCTTTTGTCCGCAGGTGGAAAGCAGCCAAGCTGGGAGTTGTGGCTGCCTTTTTGTTAAAAAAATCTACGAATATAGCCTGAGAGCGGAGGACATTTTGATCAATTAAAATGGCTACCATTTCTCCCTGGCTCAAGCTTTTCAAGATGGGTTTGGCCGCTTGCTGTTTGTAGATAATGGTTGCTCCCAGTTTTGTCCGAAGTTTGTAAAGTTCTTTTTCTAACAAGCGGTTATCCAAAGGCCGGGCGATAACATTTAATTTGGTCAAACTGGATAAAAAAGGAGTGGCCACTTCCCAATTGCCAAAGTGGCCAGAAAAAAGGAGGATTCCTTTTCCTTGATCGAGGGCCTTTTTTAAATATTCGGCCCCTTCTATCTTTATTAATTTATTTTTTTTCTTAGGGCTTAGCTGGCCAAATTTAATCAGGTCAAAAAAAGTCTGGCCAAAATGAATAAAACAGCGGCGCGAGATTTTTTTGATTGAGTGGGAAGAAAAATCAGGGCCCATGGCCTGGCTGAGATTGGCTTGGGCAATAGAGCGGTGTTTTTTGTCCAAAAAATAAATAGAAATACCTACAAGCCGACCCCAAAAAATAACTAAAATTCGCGGCATAATGGAAATAACTACCTTAATTTTTTTAAAAAATAGAAATTGAAGACAATCTTTAAAGCTCATTTTTATTGACCCGAAAAATGAGCATTTAAAAAGGAAAGGAGCTGAGAATAGAATTTATTTTCTGGCTTTAGTTCAATCTTTAAGTAGAAGCTGGGAATTTCCAACATGGGCAGACTCTCAGTTACTTTAACCGCATCTTTTTCAGTCATAATTAAAATTTCGGCCTGAAGTTTTTTGGCAGTCTTAAAAATTTTTACCATAGAAGATGAAGGATAAGAATGATGATCGGGAAATTTTAAAAGATATAAAGGATAGATTTCATGTTGGTGGAGCAAATGGAGAAAGCGTTCAGGACGGGCAATAGCACAGAAAGCCAAGGCTTTTTTAGATTTTAAATTAGATAAAGGAATCTGTTTTTCCTCATTTCCTAATTCAAAAAATCCTTTGCTTTTGATTTCATATTCATAAATATTTTTCCCGGCCATGTATTTCTTTCTTTTCATCTCTTTCTTCAGCCCTTTTTCTACCAGGATGTAATCTGCTCTTTTAAGAGAAGAGTCGAATTCCCTGCGGGGAAGATTAGGAGAAGTTTCATAGAGGATTATATCGATATCGCGAGCGAGGGGATAGTACTGGAAACCATCGTCCAAGAGAGCAATATTAAAACCAAGCTTAACAGCCATTTGAGCTGAGGAGAAGCGATCTTTACCAACAAAGATGCCGGCTTTTGCTATATTTTTAGCAATCATAAATGGCTCATCACCGCAATCCTGCCAGCTGCCCAGGATCTTGCCTCCGTCTGAGAGAATACCACCCTTTTTTTCCCAATTGCCTTTATAGCCTCTAGTTAGGAGGGCAGGTTTATAATTTTTTTCTATAAGAAAAGATAAAATGTCCATGGCTAACGGAGTTTTGCCTGAACCACCAAAAGTAAGATTGCCAATACTTATTACAGGTAGAGAAGCTTTTTTGGATTTGAGAAAATGGAGAGAATATAAAAAGTATCTGAAACGGCTTACTCCACAGTAAATAAATGAGAGCCAAAAGAGAAAATTCATTCTTTGAGGACTATACTATATTCTATTTTCTCTTTCAAGATGAGGCTAATTTAGGCAAGCGTTATTATTTCCATAATGACCAATAATAACTGTATTTGAGACAAGATTTGAGGCAAGCATCTCTAAATGCGGGACCAATAGCTTTTTTTAATAATTTTCATATAGAAATGCTTTTTTGTTTGAGGCAGGAATGAAAGTATCCCTAGAACCGTGAGGAGTGAAATTCCCCATAAAGAAATGAACTTTGGCAGCGATTTCCCTCCATCTTCGCCAAGACCCCCCACCCACCACTATAGGCTCGGATGGAGGAAAATTGCTGCCTATAAGTGTGACCTTCTTCATTATTGGTTATCATGGTTTTGTTGATGCTTACCGCAGGAA
>Ga0190349_1000620_pt1 | contig 10374 bp, 10 predicted proteins | sample 48721378_MG_FD_179798 | JGI IMG/M metagenome (GOLD analysis project Ga0190349, IMG submission 179798) | Hydrothermal vent microbial mat bacterial communities from Southern Trench, Guaymas Basin, Mexico - 4872-13-7-8_MG | ecosystem: Environmental > Aquatic > Marine > Hydrothermal vents >...
GAAGCCCGGCTCGATCCAGCGGTCACCCTTCTCTTCGATGATGGGCTGGTAGACCGGGAACAGGTTGGCCATCGTGGTGACCTGCGGGAAGTAGCCAGCGCCGTAGGCCAGGGTGATCTTCACGGTGTAGTCGTCCAGGGCCTCCACGCCCATGGCATCATACACTTCCTGGAAGTTCTCGGCCTCGGGATCGGTCGTGTTTAGCTCCTCGCAGCCGGAGATGACGTAGAGCAGCCAGGCGTAGTCGGAGGCGGTGTTGGGATCGCAGACGCGCTTGATGCCATAGACCACATCGTGCGCATTCACCATCCGCGGGTTGCCCTCGTCATCCAGCACCTGCTCGACCTCGCCGGCGGTGGGGTTGTAGCGGACCCAGGGCACGTCATCGCGCAGATGGAACGTCCACTCGATCTTATCCTCGGTGGCCTCCCAGCTCTCAGCTAAGGCAGGGATAGCCTGCTTGGTCTCGAGATCGATGTCCGTCAGCCCCATGAAAATGGAGTCGATCACCGAGGAGGAGGTGGTGTCCGTCGTCAACGCCGGATCTGCGGTCGGCGGCTCGGTGCCCCAGTTGTAGTGAACGGTGACGGGCATCGGGCCAGCGGCCTCCGGCGTCGCGGTGACGACCCTCTCAACGACCTCACCCTCGACGACCTCTGTGACCACCACGGTCTTCACGACTTCCTGCGGCGCGCCGCAGGCAGCCAGAATCATGCTGGCAGCCACGCCGATGGCCATCAAAGTAAATAGCTTTCGCTTCATGGCGTCCTCTTCTCCTTCCAAAGAGTTTCGCTTCGCAACGGCTTTTCTCGATGTTCGCTTTTCTTCTCCTTGCCTTCTGCGATGGCTTCACCTCCTTTCATCACATCATCTCCATCCTTGAATAGCTTCCCTGATCCCCCTCCGGAACCCTCAAACCAAGTGGCAGGCCACCCAATGGTCCGGGGCGACCTCGCGCCACTCGGGCTCCACCTCTTTGCAGACATCGACCGCCAGCGGGCAGCGCGGATGGAACCGGCAGCCGCGCGGCGGGTTGGCGGGGCTGGGCACGTCACCCTCCAGGATGATCCGCTGGCGCTTGGCCTCCTTCAACGGATCCGGGATCGGAACCGCGCTCAGCAAGGCCTGCGTGTAAGGGTGCAACGGGTGGGAGTAGAGCTCATCTCGCGTGGCCAGCTCCACCACCTTGCCCAGATACATCACCGCCGTCCGGTCCGAGATATGGCGGACCATGCTCAGGTCGTGGGCGATGAACAGATACGTCAACCCGAAGGTCGCCTGCAATTCCTCGAGAAGATTCACGACTTGCGCCTGAATAGAGACATCCAGGGCCGAGATCGGCTCGTCACAAACGATGAACTCGGGCTGCAGGGCCAATGCCCGGGCCACGCCGATGCGCTGGCGCTGTCCACCACTGAATTCATGCGGATAGCGATTCACAAAGTGGGGGCTCATACCGACGAGCTGCAGCAATTCCTGCACCCGTTCCCGCCGCTCTCGGGCGTTTCCTATTCCATGCACTTCGAGCGGCTCGGCGATGATGGCACCGACAGTGAGGCGAGGATTCAAGGATGCATAGGGGTCTTGAAAGATCATCTGCATGTTGCGCCGCATGCGGCGCAGCGCCTCACCCTTCAGTGTAGTCAGGTCCATATCGCCATAGTAGACCTTGCCCGCCGTGGGCCGGTAGAGCTGGAGAATGGTGCGGCCAGTGGTCGACTTCCCACAACCGCTCTCGCCTACCAGGCCCAGCGTCTCGCCCTTGCGGATCTCGAAGGAAACGTTATCGACCGCCTGAACCGCTCCGACCTGGCGCTGGATCACGATGCCGCGCGTGATTGGAAAATGCTTGGTCAGGTGATCCACCCGAATGAGGGTTCCATTTGAACTGGTCATCGCAACTCCCCGGTCTCGATATCAACCCAGCAGGCAATCCGGTGGTCAGAATTGATATCTACCAATCGGGGATTAGCCTGCCAGCATTTGTCTTTCACGAACATGCAGCGCGGCGCGAAGGGACAGCCGGTGGGGAATTCGTAGTTCTCGGGCGGAAGGCCCTCGATCGACATCAACTTCTCGCCCGGGCTTCCATCCATGCGGGGGAGGCTTTTTAGAAGCGCGAAGGTATAGGGATGGCGCGGGTTACCGTAGACCTCTGCGATCGGCGCCTCCTCCACGATGAAGCCTGCGTACATCACGATCACACGATCCGCTAGCCCTGCGACCACGCCCAGGTCGTGCGTGATCCAGATCAGCGACATGCCGAACTGGTCCCTGAGCCGCTTCACCAGATCGACGATCTGGGCCTGGATGGTCACATCGAGCGCTGTGGTGGGTTCATCGGCGATCAGCAGGGCCGGATTGCACGCCAGGGACATGGCGATCATCGCACGCTGGCGCATCCCGCCACTGAATTGATGCGGGTAATCGTCCAGCCGGGCGCGGGCTTCCGGGATGCCGACCAGATGAAGCAGCTCCGCGGCTCGCTCCCGGGCCTCATCCTCGCTCATGCCCAGGTGCACACGCAGCGGCTCCATGATCTGGAACCCGATGGTCAACACGGGGTTCAGGCTGGTCATGGGGTCCTGGAATATCATGGCGATTTGAGAGCCGCGGATATCGCGCATCTCGTCCTCGCTGACCTTGGTGATATCGCGATCCCCAAAATAGATGCTCTCGGCTTGAACCTCGCCCGGAGGCTGAGGGATCAAACGCATCACCGATAAAACAGAGACGCTCTTGCCGCAGCCACTTTCGCCGACGATACCGAGCGTCTCCCCCTCCTCTACATGGAATGAAACCCCATTCACCGCGTAGACTGTTCCGTCTTGGGTGTGAAAGCGGGTTTGCAGATCGTTGACATCTAGGACTTTCGGCGCCAAGTTGATGTACTCCTCTCCGATTGGAATCGTACTCTTCCCGAAGGCGGCTTCAAAGGGCCAGCTTCGGGGCCACCCCTTGGATTAACGAAGAATGCGGGCTAGCAAGGGTGCGGAAGGGCTCGATCCGTCTTCCCCTCCCTCCCTCCGGGCCGCGTCCGGCCGGGCCAAAGGCCCAGCCCAGACCGCAGCGAGCAGCAGGGGCCCTCCTCAAGGTTGCGAGCATCATTGTTGATCGTTCGCCAAACTCATCCGTCCCCGGATACGGGACCTGACCCATGCTGCTCAGATCAGATCCTCTTCAACCCTCAAAGATACCGGCCCTTGCCAGCGGCAGCGCCGCCGACTGCCGTCTCTCGCCCGGCCCAAGGGCCGGGACGCTAGAAGACAAAGCTGAAGAGTCCCACCCCTAGTGATACCGTGCCTTGCGTAAGGAAGCGCTCCGGCAGCGGAGCAGCTTGGGGGCGCCGGCTCGTGAGGCCTGCGTCGCCCGCCGGCAAGTATAGCACAGGCTGCATGGCCATATCAACCAGCATGAGAATGATTGTATAGAGCACCCACCGCAGCAACTCCTGCAGCCCGCGGGGCCTTCCCGGCGCGGCCAAGGAAATCGGCCCGGCTGCGCGCTGCAGCAAGCCCTCACGCCCATAGCGGGGCAGTGGGATCGATGAAACCCAGGCCTTCAGCAGGTGGCTCAAATGGCGGTCTATGGGATCGGATCCGGGATCAACCTGCTTCATAGAGTACTCGGAGGATGGCTTCCTCATGGGCACCAAGCTGCTTTCTTAATACCTTCCGCGCATAGTGTAGTCGCGACTTGACCGTTCCAGATGGTATCTCCAGGATGTCCGCGATCTCCTGGATCGACAGATCATTGATGTAGTAGAGCACAACCACCAGCCGCTGCTGAAGCGGCAACCCCTGAATGGCCTGCCGCACCCAGCGCCACGATTCATCCCACTCTGCGATGCGGTGCGGCGCAGTCCTCTGATTGCTCGTCCAGTGGTCCGCTAATTCCCGGAAAAGCTGCACCCAGCGGCTCTGCCGCTTGAGCCAGGTGTAGGACAAATTGGCAGTCATGCGATAGAGCCAGGGCTCGAGCGGCCGGTGTGGGTCAGCCCTGTGCGAGAACCGGTAGAGGCGCAGAAAGACCTCTTGCAGCAGGTCGGCCGCCATCTCTGGATCCCCCGTGATGGCAAGCGCCGTCCGGAAGACTAGGTGTCGATGTCGATCGTAGAGAACACCCAGTGCCTCCAGATCCCCCGCTTGGAGTTCCTTTACCAGCTCCCCGTCCAGAGCCTGTGTCACGACGTACCGCCTTCTGGTCTACGCGTCCCTTATCTATTACCCCAGAGGATTTCGCCCGGTTCAAACTGGTTCAGGCCGGTTCGAATGCGCACACCCACCATCTTAGGGGCAGGCTGGGGCCAAGTCAAGGCTCTCCAGATTCCACAAATCGCTGGCCCCCAAGGCCTCCATCTGCACCCCACAGAGATCAGACCGGTGCGCCACGCATCGGGGTGGCTGGAGCAGGGGAACGGAGGGCAGATCCTCCGCGAGCGCATTCAGCAGCCTCTCGAGTGCATGGGCATAGCTGCTTTGGCCTGGGAGGCTCCACCGGAGCTCACGACAGGCTTCGTCATAGCCAGGATTCGCATATCCGCCGGCGTTGATTCCGAAGGGATTGCCGCTGGATGGAATCTCCCAGCCCGCGAAAGCCTCGCAAAGCGGCTGAGGGTAGGCCGGCCAGAGCCACAGGGCCAAATCGAAGCTGCGACCGAAGATCGCGCCCTCCGGCCATGGCGTCGTGAGGGAGGCACTGTCAGCATGGATCACCTGCACAGAGGCGCCGCATGCCTCCAGCCCCCTCTGGACCTCGGCCGCCAGGGTGACTTCCAAGGCGCTGGACCCTGTCACCAACCTCAGCGCCAACTCCGTACCGCCGCGAACATCCGGAACGCCCAGTGCGGTGCGAGCGGTACTGGGATCACCATCCTGATCCAGCCAGCCCACCGCCTCCAATTGCTCGGCCCCGGCTTGGGGATCATAAGCCGGCAGCCCTGGCAAGCCGACAGCGCCCTTCAAGCCCAAAGCGTTCTCGGGGATGACTCCCAGGCTATAGGTGAGGCGGTCAGCCAGCCCTTGGCGGTCCAGGCAAAACGTCAGAGCGCGGCGAGTGCGGACATCGGAGAGCAGCCGCACACCGTCGATAGGATCCAGATTGAAATCGAGCCGCGCCAAGGCGACATCCGGTCCCCAGGTCACATGCAGGATTCCCTCGCTCTCGAGCTCAAGGGCATCCGCCAGCCATGCCAGCCCTTCCCCTTCAAAGAGGCTGCTGTCCACCAAATCGCATTCCTTTGTGAGGATCTGCTGCAACGCTGCCCGGCCATCTCCAGCCAGGAACCGGAAGAGCAGGCGGTCGAAAGCAGGCAAGCCCTCCTGCGACCGGAAGTAGCGCGGGTTCGGCGAGAGCAAGAGGCTCCCCTCACTCCAGGAATCAATCACGTAGGGACCCCAGCCCAAGGGCACGCGCGCGGCAGCCTCCACCTTCGGCAGCTCCCCAGGCTCGATATCCGCCAGCAGGTGTGCTGGGAGCGGGCTCCAGAAATTCGTCCCATACTCGGGGTCCATGAACCCGGGGATCCCGATCCACCGAACGGTCCGCTCGTCGACCACGGTGTAGCTGGTCGTCCGATCGACAAGGTACTTCGTCGTGGGCGTTTCCGGGTGGGCATCCAGTTGGAAGGAGAAGACCGAATCAGCCGCCGTGAGCGGTTCTCCATCCGACCACACCAGCCCCTCCCGAAGGCGGAAGTCGGCCACCAGGCGGTCCATGAGCACCTCACCGCCTGGATAGGACTGGAGGCATCCCGTGTCCCTGCAGCCGGAGGGGAGGTACGGCGACCCAAGTTCCAGGTTGTCGGGCATGAATGTAAGGGGATTCAGGTAGACCTCAGAGGCGTTTACGGCCACAGCCTCCAGCCTGGCCCCGCCGTTGTCGATGGATGGGATGGACTGCAGGATCACCGCCCTCGGCGCCCCACCCACCAGGTCGATCGGTCCATCATAAATGGCCTGGAGCACCGCGTTGGCCTCGGCCCCAGTGGGGCCGTACAGAACCTCCTCACTATAGAGATACAGTGACTCAGGTTCATCCCTCATGCAGATGACCAGCGTTTTGGGTGGTGGCGGCGGCTGCGTCGGCGCGACGGATGTCGCCGTCGGGAGCAGTGTGGCCTCCAACGTCAACGGGAGGTCGATCTCCGAGGGCGCCTGGCAGGAAGACAGGCCCAGCCCAGCTAACAATAGCAATCCTAGGAGCAAAGAAGCCCTAAGGGGCCGCGAGGCCCGGGCTGCGTGGATCTCCCCCTTGCTCATCATTTACCCCCTTCCTCTGGCTCTTCCAGGAGCTTGCGGTCGTTTGCATCCAACTCCAATCGGTTGAAAAGATCAGGACGGCGCTCACGAGTGCGGATCAGCGACATTTTCCGACGCCAGGCAGCGATGCGCGCATGATCGCCGGAGCGTAGAACCTCCGGGACCTCCCAGCCGCGGAAGACTGCCGGTCGGGTGTAGTGAGGATGCTCCAAAAGCCCTTCGGCGTGGGAGTCCTTGGCCGTCGCCTCCTCATCACCGAGCACGCCTGGCAAGTATCGGCTCACGGCGTCGATGATCACGAGCGCCGGCAGTTCTCCTCCCGTCAGCACAAAGTCCCCGATAGAGATCTCATCCGTCGCCAGATGCTGGCGGATGCGTTCATCGACGCCCTCATAGCGTCCACAAATCAGCGCCAGCCGGTCACACCCGGCCAGCTCGCGGGCCACTGTCTGGTTAAACATGCGGCCTTGGGGGGTCAGCAAGATGACGGGCGTTGTATTCAACCGCTCACCGAGCACGCTCTCGACCGCCGCGAACACCGGCTCAGGCTTCATCACCATACCACCGCCCCCGCCGTAGGGCTCATCGTCCGTCGTGCGGTGGCGGTCGGTTGTGTAGTCGCGAATGTTGTGCAGGCAAACTTCGAGCCGCGAGGCCTCCTGCGCCTTGCCTAGCACGCTGGCGCGCAGGTAGACCTCCATGACCTCAGGCAAGAGAGTGAACACATCGAAACGCATGCTCGGCGTCTCCAGGCCCGCATATGGCTGGTGGGGATGCTCTCGGCCGGCCAATGCGGGTGCTTGATTATAGCCGTCTTCTGACCTCTAAGGCAGCCAGCGATCGCCCGGCTCGCCTTGGTGCGGCTGCGATGCTGCCGCATTGAAAGGATTGGAGGGACTCTAGGGATTGCGATTCCAGACCGCGTTATCCAGGGACTGTTGCTCAAGCCAGGTCTGAATGGCGCGCCGCGTGGCATCGAACGCCAAGGGCGGCAGGTTCTCAGGCGCATAGTAGCCCACTTCGCAGGCGTCGTCACCGGCCACGAGTTTCCCGGCCAGCACCTCCCCCTGGTAGACGATCACAATATCGGCCCCGTGTGGGTGCTCGCGGCCGGAGACCACATCAATGAGATCCGTGACTCTCACGGCCAGGCCGGTCTCCTCCAGGCATTCACGCGCCGCCGCCTCGCGAGGATCCTCTCCGGCATCCACGAAGCCTGCTGGCAGTGCCCATTCCCCTTGATGCGGAGGATTCACACGCCGCACCAGCAACACTTTGCCCTCCTGGATGACAAGCACGCTCGCCGCCACCTTGGGATCTTGAAAATGGACCTGCCCGCAGGCGGGGCACACAGGCCGCAGGCGGCCGAAGACTTCCTGGGTAATTGCACGCGTACCGCAAGCAGAGCAATAGCGGACTTTCTGCGGCTCCATTCAGCGCCGCCTTTGCACAAGGGTTAGCCCGCCAAGCAGAAGCGTCAAGCCAGCCAGGAAAAACTCTAGGACACGGAGCCAGGGGAACCGGGGGGCTTCGGTTGTGGCGGATCTCGCTGCCTCCGTGTTGAATTCGCCACCTGCCCCGAATCTTACCGTGGGTGAGGGCAGAGGGGCAGGTGATAGCTCGGTCTCCGCTTGTTCCTCATCAGACAGAGCTGCTACGGGGGTCTCTTCCACCGGCGGCGCTGCGGCAAGCGCCTCCGGGGCGGCCACGGGCGTGCCGGCGACTTCTGTCCCGACCGCCTTCTCGGCTGCACCGACACTCATGGTGGGGGTTGCCAACGGGCCGCCAGCAAGACGCCCCTCCTCGACCACCTCTCCTTCAAGGCCCTCACCAGCCGAACCCGTTGCCGGCAAGGCAGGCACCTCGGCCTCCTCCGGAGGAACTTCAGTTGCTCCCCACAACTGGTCTTGCTCCATGAAGAGAGCCTCGGGGGGCGCGGCAAGCTGCGCCGGCCGCTCACTAGCCGCCCGAGGCCGGGCAACAAGCAACGCGTCCACGCCTACGGTCAGCAGGAAGGCCACCGCGGCCAGGGCTGTCGCCAGCTGCATGGTCGGATAGCGGCGTCGCCTCCTTGCCATCTCAGGTGTTAGTGTGAACCGCCGCCCAGGCGACGCCTGCGGGAGCTCCCGCAATGCGCCTGCCACCAGCCGCAACTCCTCCAAAGCCTGCCTCAGCTCCGGGTTGGCCTCCAGACGCGCCTCCAACTTCACCCGTTCACGCGGCGTGAGCTCGCCATCCAGATAGACCGAGAGGGCCTCAAGATCGCGTGGAGGGAGGCGCCCAACTTCTTTTTTCATCATCCAGCCTCATCCTCCAGACGGAACTGACGCGGCAAAAGTTCCCCCTGCCTTTTAAGGCAATCGCGCAAGCGTCCCCGAGCCCGGGCCAGCCGGCTCTTGACCGTTCCCACCGGCCGGCCGATAGCCTGCGCCGCCTCCTGATAGTCAAGCCCCTGGATGTCGATCAGGACCGCCAGCGTCTTGAAGTCCGCCGGGAGCTCGTTCAGGCAGCGTTCGATCGCTCGACGGAGTTCGCTGCGCTCAGCCTCCTCCTCTGGGTGTGACCCGGCTGTGGCCAGCGTCGCCTCGCCGCCTGGGTCCACGCCCTCCTCGGAAGCCGGGAGGTCTTCCAGCGAGCTTGCAGGCCGGCGCTTCTGTCGACGAAGCTCATCATAGCAGGCGTTGGTGACGATGCGAAGCAGCCAGGCCCTAAACGATCCGCCCCGGAAGGACCGCAGGGATCGAAAGGCCGAGATAAAGGCCTCCTGCGTGGCATCCTCCGCCGAGCGGGTCTCGCCTGTGATGCGGAGAGCAACGTTATAGGCCAAGCCTTGGTAGGCGAGCACCAGCCGGTTGAAAGCTTCCAGATCGCCCTTCCAGGCGGCGCGCAGCAATGCAGTCTCGTCCATCGCGGGCTCATCATATCCCGCCCGCCGAGCCCGAGCAAGCTGCTAGGCTTCTGCTGGAGTCAGGATTGCTTCCGGGTGAGCAAGAGCCAGGCCAACCGCCAGCCAGTCAGCAACCACATCAGCAGGCTTCCCCGCTCAGGGCGGTCGGCCTCCCCGCGTGTCCTGAGTCGCAGGAAGGCCTCCTGGATGTCGGCGGCCATTTACGTCGCCAGACCGTGGAGGCGCGGCGTGTAGCGATCGCGGATCCTTATTTACCTCTGGCGGTTTCCTTGTGCGATGCGCAGCGCGAGTTCAGGTTCATCCATCTTCCGGCCGCCGCCTGGATTATACTCACCATGCCGGAGAGCACTTCGCAGCCTCGAGCTATCACTCTTGATAGCGACCTGCGATCATCGTTGGCAAGCCACCTCCATAGGCGCTATCCACCACGAGGAAATTGTAGCCATGGCGGATCTCCCCAAAGAGCTCGTCGAAGAGGTTGAGGCGAGTTTGCGCGCCTACCGGGCGCACACCTATCGCACCTCGCCCAGTCTGCGCCTGCATAGCCTGGAGCAAGCGGTGGAATTTGTGCGCGAGCGCGGGTTCATTCTCTTCTGGCCCATCAAGAACCTCGATCTCCCCAGCCTGTGGGTGGCTGTCGCTGGGGATCGGCCGGTTGCTGCCGAGCATGATGACCCTGGCCATGTGACTTGGCGCTGGAAGGATGAGATGCTCTCCAAGCGGCGCTGGTATTACGGAAAGCTTCTGCGAGGAAAGGCCACGCTGGTCAGCCTCGATCTCTTGGCGGCCTTCTATGCGCTGTCCCCGAGGCTGGCAGATACGGACGACTTTCGGGAGGCCTACCATGAAGGTGGCCTTACTCGCGAGGCGCTTCAAGTGGCGGAAGCCATCCTGCGCGAAGGCCCACTCGACACGATTGCGCTCAGACGGGCAGCCGGGCTCAGCCGTCCGCAGGCAAAGTACCGCTTCGATCGGGCCCTTACCGAGCTGCAGCGCGGGCTATGGATTCTCCCGGTCGGCGTCGCCAAGGCGGGTGCCTGGAGATACGCCTTCGTGTACGAGCTCTTCGACCGCTGGTACCCGGCTATCCCGGCCCAGGCCGCAGTTCTCTCGGAGGAGGAAGCCCGCGCCCAGATCGTGGATGATTTGCTTCGATCCGTGGGCATTGTTTCGCCCATGACCATCGCCACGGCACTGCGCTGGAAG
>Ga0190349_1000625_pt1 | contig 10347 bp, 6 predicted proteins | sample 48721378_MG_FD_179798 | JGI IMG/M metagenome (GOLD analysis project Ga0190349, IMG submission 179798) | Hydrothermal vent microbial mat bacterial communities from Southern Trench, Guaymas Basin, Mexico - 4872-13-7-8_MG | ecosystem: Environmental > Aquatic > Marine > Hydrothermal vents > Microbial...
ATAAAAGATTCTAAAGGAGAGATTATCACTGTCGCTACCACCCGTCCTGAAACTATGCTCGGTGATACTGCGGTAGCAGTTCATCCCGATGACAAAAGATATAATAAATTTATCGGTAAAACCGCTATATTACCTTTAATGGATAGAGAAATACCGATATTAGCCGACAGTTATGTTGACCCCGAATTTGGTACCGGGGCAGTAAAGATAACTCCTGCCCATGATTTAAATGATTTTGAATTAGGAAAACGTCAAAAACTTCAAGCAATCAATATATTAAATAAAAATGGCACCATGAATGAACAGGCAGGAAGATTTAAAAATTTATCTGTGTCTAAATGTCGGGAAAAGGTTCTGAATGAATTAATAAAAAAAGGATTCCTAAATAAGATTGAAGATTATAAACATTCTATCGGGCATTGTTATAGATGTGGAACTATTATCGAACCGTATCTTTCAAAACAATGGTTTGTTAAAATGAAAGAAATTGCTGAACCGGCAATTTTTGCCGTAGAGGAGGGTAGAACTGAATTTATTCCTTCTCGCTGGGACAAAGTCTATTATGACTGGATGAGAAACATTAAAGATTGGTGTATCTCCCGTCAATTGTGGTGGGGACATCGTATACCGGTATGGTATTGTCAGGATTGCGGAGAAATAATGGTAGAATTAGAAGATCCTACCATATGTAAAAAATGCGGTAGTCATAATTTGCTGCAAGACCCGGACGTTTTAGATACCTGGTTCAGCTCCGCCTTATGGCCTTTTTCCACCTTGGGTTGGCCGGAAGAAACCGAAGATTTAAAATGCTTCTATCCGACATCGGTATTAGTTACCGGTTTTGATATAATTTTCTTCTGGGTAGCTCGAATGATAATGATGGGATTAAAGTTCCGAGGTGAAGTACCATTTAAAAAAGTTTATATAAATCCCTTAATTAAAGCTGCGGGAGGTAAAAAAATGAGTAAATCCAGTGGAAACGTTATCGATCCTCTAACGGTGATCGATGAATATGGCGCTGATACTCTACGGGTTACTCTTGCCTCTCTAACTATACAGGGAAATTATATCTGCCTTTCCGAAGAGAGGATTAGAGGATTTAGGAATTTCACTAATAAAATATGGAATGTGTCAAGATTTTCTATAATGAATCTCAAAGGTTTCGATATTGACAAAATAGAAAAAGATAAATTAAAAATGACCTTAGTTGATAAGTGGATAATCAGTAAATTAAATGAAGCAATAAAAAAATCCACCGAGTATCTTAATGAATTTAAATATGGGGAAGCCGCCAAAATTATTTACGAATTTTCCTGGAACGAGTTTTGCGATTGGTACATAGAGTTCAGTAAACCAAGACTACATCAACAGAAGGATACAATAGAAAGACAGACATCTCAATATATTCTCTGGTTTGTTTTGGAAAATACCTTGAGACTGTTACATCCATTTATGCCTTTTGTAACTGAAGAAATATGGCAGAAGCTTCCTCATAAAGGGGAAAGTATTATGGTTTCACCCTGGCCAAAATATAAGGAAGAATACGAGAATAAAGATGCAGAAGATAAGATGGATAAAATAATGAGCATCATTAAAACCATACGAAATATTAAGTCAGATATGAACATCCCTTACAGCAAAGAGATCGACTTATATTTGAATATTAATGAAAAAGATAAATTAAAGTTAATAAAAGAAAATATTTATTATATCAAAACCATGATTAAAACAAAATCGATAGAGGTAGGAACAGAGATTAAAAAACCAGAGTATTCGGCTACAGGTGTTTTGGAAGGGATAGAAATATTTATTCCCTTAAAAGATATAATAAATATTTCAGAGGAGATAGCACGTTTGGAGAAAAAATTAAATAAAATAAATGGCGAGCTTAATCTAATTTATAAAAAGATTAATAATAATGATTTCTTATCCAGAGCCCCGAAGGATATTGTAAAAAAAGAAAGAGATAAGGCAAACGATTTAAGGGATATTAAAGAAAGATTGGAAAATAATTTAAAAAGCTTTAAATAATAAGTTGTAAGTTCATAGTTTTTAGTTTTCAGTTTAGGAAAAAACTAAAAAGTTAAAGCTAAAAACGATAAACCATAATTCAAAACTCAAAAAATTTTCTTTCAATAATAAATTTTAAGTTCTATTTTTGCTTCTTTTTCTTTTCATTTTTGCTATATAACATACAAGATAAGAAAGATGAAAATAAATAGATAAAACAATATATTTAAATTTTAAATTTTGAGCTATGGCTTTACGTTTTGCGCTTTTCGTTTTTCGCTATATACTATACGCTAAACGCTGTACGCTATCCGCTATAGAGAGGTAGATGTGATAACTTATACAGAAGCATTAGATTATATTTATGATTTAACTAAATATGGTATAAAATTAGGATTAAAAAATATACACTATTTACTTTATCTCTTAGGTGAACCTCATAAAAAATTAAAAATAATTCATGTTGCCGGGACAAACGGAAAGGGTTCAACATGTTCCTTCATAAGTTCAATCCTTCAATCTGACGGTTATAAAGTTGGTCTCTATACTTCTCCTCACTTAGTTGATTTTACCGAAAGAATTAAAATTAATAATAAATTAATAAATAGAGAAAAAGTAAGCGAGTTATTAGAAAGAATCAAACCTTCCATAGAAAAGGTTGCCAATACACCTTCTTACGGTCATCCCACCTTCTTTGAAGTTATAACTTCTATGGCTTTTCTCTATTTTTTTGAAGAACAGGTAGACTATTTAGTTTTAGAAGTAGGGTTAGGGGGAAGATTAGATGCAACAAATGTTTGCAAACCTTTAATTTCTGTCATTACTCATATCGATTATGACCATATGGATAAATTAGGGAATAGCATAGAAGAAATTGCCAGAGAAAAGGGTGGAATTATTAAACCGAAGGGGATTGTAATATCTTCTAAACAATATAAAGAGGCATATAACGAGATTAAGAAAATAGCTGATGAGAAAAATTCCCTGATATATAGCATGGGGAGAGAAATAAGTTACAAAGTAGTAAAATCTGATATAAAGGGAGTAATTTTCGATTTAAAAGGAATTTATAAGGAGTACAAAAATATTCACACTCCCTTATTAGGCAGGCATCAAGCAGATAATGCCGCTACTGCTATCACTGCTATAGAAGCACTCAAAATGCGAGGAGTAAGAATATCCGAAAAAGCAATCAGAGATGGTTTGGAAAAAGTTAAATGGATTGGGAGATTGGAAATCATTCAGAATAATCCTACGTTAGTTTTAGATGGAGCACACAATCCCAATGGAGTAAAGGTAGTACGAGATGCCCTTAAAGATATATTTTCCTATCAACGGCTTATTTTGGTATTAGCTATTTTTGCTGATAAGGATTACAAAAAGATGGTACAAATATTAGTACCTAACGCAGATTTAACCATTACTACCAAAGCGAAAAGCCCTCGGGCAGCTCTTCCCCAGGTAATTGCCCAAGAGGCCGCAAAATATATAGAACAGAATAAAATAATCATTACTGAAAATATTCCTCAGGCCATAAACTGTGCTTTATCGAATTCCCAAGATGATGATTTAATATGCATAACCGGATCTCTACATACCGTAGGAGAAGCAAGAAGATACTTTACAAATAAAACAAGCTAAAAACTTAAAGCGAAAAACGTAAAACCATAATTCAAAATTCAAAACAAAACTAGCGTACAGCGTAGAGCGTATAGGCGCGAGGGACAATTGCGGAAAAAAAATACGAATAATAAAGAAAGACGCAAAAAGATTCCCTGGATTTCCCGTAGGACAGGCGTCTCGCCTGTCTCATTAAATGTAAGGGTTTGATTCATTTTCACCAATTAATATAGTGAATAGTCGTATAGTTAGGAAAGAAAGAGTCATAATCCAGAAGTCAGTAGCCAGAATTAAGAAAAAAATATCATTGTAGAATAGTTTTTCTCTGTCATTGCGAGGCGAAGCCGTGGCAATCCCTTTTAATGGGATTGCTTCGGTCGCTTCACTCCCTCGCAATGACAAAAAGAGATTAGAAGTGATATTAAAAATTTATTAAAAGAAGTGGGTAGCATGTTGTATGGAATGTGATTTATCCTATACGCTAAACGCTGTACGCTCTACGCTAGTATAAAAGTAAGGAGAAACAATTTATGTTCAACTTTTCCAATCAAGAAAAAATTACCATAATATTATTATTAATATTGATTATAATTGGCGCGGGAATAGTTTTGAATAGAAATATTAATAGAGAAGATAATATTATTGTAAATAGTGCTTCAAATACTTCAGAAAATAACCCCGCGATACAGATAGAAACTCCATCGGTTATTATTCATATTGCCGGTGCAGTCAAAAATCCCGGAGTTTATCAACTAAAATCAACCGATAGAATTGTTGATGCCGTAAAAATTGCGGGAGGAGAAACCGAAGAAGCCAATCTGGATGTAATTAACCTTGCTGCTCTTCTCAAGGATGGACAAAAAATAATAGTTCCTTATAAAACTTATAGTGAAACTGGTGAAGAAATTATGCCAAATACATTTAACCATACAGCAAGTGTATATTCTTCTTCGCCGGCTTCTACTTCTGCGAAAATTAATATTAACACCGCTAATGCGAACTTGTTACAGACTTTACCCGGAATTGGACCGGTTCTTTCGGAAAGAATAATAGACTATAGAAATCAGAATGGGCTGTTCGGAGTAATTAATGAAATAAAGGATGTTTCCGGAATTGGCGAAAAAAAATATGAAGGAATAAAAGATTTAATTTGTGTCCAATAAAAAGTACAAGTTCAGATAACAAATACAATGTTATTAGACCATTACCTATAATTTTATCTTTATATATAATAGGAATAATATATGGCAAATTCATCAGTATTAATCTGATTTTTTTATTTTCGATTATAATATTGTTAATATTAATTTCTATTATAAGTTTTACAAAGCAGTGGAATATAACCACTGCTTTATTATTTTTGACCATATTCCTAATCGGCATATTCAATTATAATCTTAATTCCCGTCCGATTGGGGCAAACCATATTGCAAATTTCATACAAGACAAGAAATTAATTATCATTGGCTCAGTGATAGATAAAGAATATTACCCCAATAAAGAGAAAATTTCTTTGAAGGTAAAAGTAAACCAAATAGAAAGAGGGGACAACAATATTAGAACGCAGGGCTTAATATTGGTAAATACCTATTTAGGCGATTGTCCGTATGAATATGGTGATGTGCTTAAAATTAAAGGGAGATTAGAAAAACCTAAAAGACCGAATAATTTTGGTGAATTTGATTATGAATTGTATTTAGCCCGGGAAAAGATTTTTTCCTACCTGAATATCTGGCAGGAAAAAGATATTCAAAAAATTGGAGAAGATGATTCGAATTTTTTATTATCTTTTTCCTTGTCGGCAAGAGATAAAATAAAAGAGATTACCAACCAGACCTTGCCACATCCTTATAACTATCTTCTTGTCGGTATGTTATTAGGAGAGAAGGGTTTTATTCCTCCTTATTTAAAAGAAGTATTTACCGATGCAGGAATTATGCATATTTTAGCAGTTTCTGGTTTGCATGTAGGGATAATTGCTATGGCTTTACTCGCACTATTAGGTGTATTGCGGTTACCAAAGAAGCTCAAGCTGTTTATCTTAATATTGATTCTAATAATGTATGCCTCTATCACCGGTTTTCGTCCTTCGGTATTAAGAGCTACCATTATGTTTATTCTATTAATAGGCGGAAAATTACTAAATAGAAGCAGGAACCTTAATATTTCTCTATTTTTTGCAGCGTTTTTAATCTTATTATCCAACCCTTTAATATTATATGATGCAGGTTTTCTCTTATCTTTTATAGTTACCTTTTTTATTATAAATTTATCACCAATCCTACAAGGATTATTTTCTAAGATAGTAGTCTGGATTAAAAATCCCTTAGCCGTTTCAACCGCCGCCTGGATAGGAATTTTCCCGCTTTCCGCCTATTTTTTCAGCAAAGTATCGATAATCTCCATTGTTTCTAATATATTTATTATTCCTTTAACCGGGATAGCGGTAATATTGGGATTTACAACCTTTTTTATCGGACTGGCAAGCATCCCTCTGGCCGGTATAATCGCCAATGTAAATTATTTGGTGTTGAATCTGATAACCTTCATAGCTAAATCATTTTCTTCACTACCCTTTGCCTTTATTTATGTTGCTCAACCCTCGGTTCTCATAATTATTTTATATTATCTAACGGTATTTTTTATTATTGAAATGTTTTATAAAGATACACTATCGCAGAAAATTAAGAAAAAAGCTGGATTAGTGGTATTATCAGTTGCCTTGCTGATAATTATTGTTCAAGTATTTTATCCGGCAGACCAACTCAAGGTAAATTTTATAAATGTTGGACAGGGAGATTGCATCCTAATTGAAGCTCCCAATAATATAGATATTTTAATTGATGGGGGTGGAACACCTCAAAGTGATTTTGATGTGGGAAGTAAAATAGTTATACCTTACCTGAGAAGAAAAGGGATAAATGAGGTTGATTTGCTAATTCTAACTCATCCCCATATAGATCATTTAGAAGGATTATTACCGGTATTGAAGGAACTTAAAGTAGATATGGTTTTAGATGGCGGATTAACCTGCGATTTATCAGAGTATAAAGAATTCATTTCCTTAATAATAAAAAAGGGCATACCATATCATAAGGCTAAAGCCGGAGATAATTTTATTTTTAGTAACAATTTGGAAATATTTTTACTTAATCCTTTGTATGATTCCGATTTCTATAAAGAGTCTGATTTTAATAATGCGTCAATTGTGGTAAAATTATCCTATAAAAATGCGGATTTCCTTTTTACCGGAGATATAGAGGAAGCTGCTGAAAAAAAATTGTTAATCTGGCAGAATATTTTGCGGAGCGATATATTAAAAGTTGGCCATCACGGAAGCGAAACTTCCACTAATTTAGAATTTTTAGATAGGATTGACCCGCGGATTGCAGTTATTAGTGTAGGTAAAAATAATTTCGGGCATCCTTCGCAGAAAATTATAGAAAGATTAGAAGATAATGATATACAAATATACCGAACAGATGAAGACGGAACGATAATTATAAGAACCAATGGTCAGGAATATTGGATAAGGACACTGAGGGGAAACAATTAAAATGAGCCAAGAAAGATATACAAGTTACGAAAATATGTTAAATCTTGTAAAACAGGAGAAAATATACCCGGTTTATCTGTTTTATGGAAAAGAAAATTATTTAAAAGAAGACATTTTAAAAAAATTTAAAAAAAGATTAATTGACCCTGCTTATAGAGAGTTAAATTACAAGGCTTTTTATGGTGAAAAATTATCTGTAAATGAGGTAATAAATGATTTAGAAACACTGCCTCTTATGGCGAAACATAAATTAGTAGTGATAAAAGAAGCAGAAAAAATTAGCAAAAATGATGAGGCAAAGTTAGTAGATTATTTTAACCGGAAAAGGTTAAAAAATAATTTTTCAACTCTAATAATTATTTACAAAGATAGTAATCCGAATAAAGAACTAATTAAAGCAATTAAAAGGGTGGGGATAGAAGCTAATTTTAGCATAACAGATAAAGCAAAATTAACCTTATGGATAAAATCTAAATTTAAGCAGAGTAATAAAAAAATTACTCAAGAAGCTTTATTTTATTTACAATCTATAGTTAGTTCTGATTTAGGCCGTCTTTTTAATGAAATAGAAAAAATAGATATTTATACGAAAGACCAAAAAATAATAGAAAAAGAAGATGTGATGATAACCATAGGCGGTTCAGAGGCCGTTAATATATTTAAAGTATTAGATTCTATCGGAGATAAAGATATAAAAAATGCAATAGATGGATTGGTAAAATTAAATCAAGGTAACCTTCATCATTTATCCATATTTGCTATGATATATAGACAAATAAAGCTTATACTTCAAACAAAATTATTGCTTACAAACGGATTTAATTTTAAAGAGATAGAGAAAAAACTCAGGCTTCCTTACTTTGTTGTCGGAAAAATAATAAAGCAGTCTAAAAAATATACTTTTAAGGAAATTTGTAAATCCTATGAATTATTGAACATTGCCGACTTAGAATTTAAAGATAGCCGGAAGGAACCCAAGATTATTTTAGAAGAATTGGTTATGAATATTATAAATCAAAGAACTAGCGTTTAGCGTTCAGCGTAGAGCGTAGAGTTAGGAAAGGGGGAGTCAGAATTCAGGAGACAGAAGTCAGAATAGGAGATAGCGTTTAGCGTGGAGTGTATAGTAAAGAAGGGATAGCGTAAAGCGTATTTAGCGAAAAACGCAAAACGAAAAGTACCGGCTTAAAACTAACCCCCACCTATGTCATTCCCGCGAAAGCGGGAATCTATAATTAGAAGAATATAAAGCAGAGTAAATAAATTGAGTTTAAATAACTTTTATAATGTAAAGAATCAATATTATATTTATATTTTAGCAAGTAAAAGAAATAGTGTATTATATATTGGAATTACTTCAAATTTAGTAAAAAGAATTTATGAACATAAAAATAACATAATTGAGGGATTTTCTAAAAAATATAATGTTCATAAGTTGGTTTACTATGAAATAACTAATGATATCGAAAGTGCTATAAGAAGAGAAAAACAACTTAAAAAGTGGAATAGGAAATGGAAATTAGAGTTAATTAAAAAGAATAATCCCGAATGGAAAGATTTGTATTTTGAATTAATATAGATTCCCGCTTTCGCGGGAATGACAGAGAGGATGCGGGAATGACAGAAAAGAAGTGGGAATCTATATATGCGCTATATGAGAAATAAGTTTTGAACTTTAAATTATGGTTTTTAGTTTTTCGCTTTTAGTTTTTAGCTTTAAAGGGGTAGGGACTCGATTCATCGAGCCCGATAGAGAAATTATCAAAATAAAAGGGGTCGAATAAATTCGACCCCTACATTAAAGACAATATATCATATAAAAAAGTTTTGAATTTTTAATTATGATTTTGCTTTTTTAGTTTCTGTTTTTTTTGCAGTCTTTGTTGCTTTTTTAACTACCGGTTTTTCTTTAGCTTTAACTGTTTTTTTCTTAGCAGCCGCTGGTTTCTTGGTTGCCGGTTTTTTCACAGCTTTTACTGTCTTTTTAACTACCGGTTTCTCTTGAGTCTCTACTACTTTTTCAGGGGCAGCAGCCGTAGAGTTCTTGATTTCTTCTGGTTTTATTAAAGTATTTATTTTTTTAGTTAAGCTTGATTTCTGGCGGGAAGCAGTATTTTTGGGTAAGATGCCTTTACTAACAGATTTATCTAAAATTGCAACAGCATTTTTAAAATATCTAATCGATTCTTCTTTATTTTTTTCTGATAAGGCGAGATTAAATCTTTTAATACTGCTTTTTATTTTTGATTTATAAGATATATTTCTTAAATGACTTTTTTCAGAGGTTTTAACTCTTTTTATAGCTGATTTTATTTGGGGCATAATTATTTCCTTTCACTAATATTAATTTTACTTGGTAATTTTAACATTATTTTAATTTAAAATCAAGCGTTAGCAAAATAAGCGTTTAGCGTACAGCGTTTAGCGTAGAGTTAAGTAAAGAAAAAGACAGAAGGCAGAGCCAGATCAGTATCGAGTATATACTGAAGAAAAGAAGAGATAAAATTCGGGAGTCAGGAGATAGAAGTCAGAATAGGAGATAGCGTTTAGCGTAGAGCGTGTAAAATACAGTAACAAGTAATAAGTGATGAGTAATAAGATTAAATTTCAGAAATTATAAAAACAGGTACTTATTACAGGTTACTTATTACTAATCACATCCCTCGTTAGTTAGCTGGTTTAGGAAATAAGAGAAAAAATGTAGGGGCAGACCTTGTGTCTGCCCGCAATAAGTAATGTGTTGTTGGGGTATGATTGTCAGGCCCACAGTAAAACTAAAAAAAACGAAATCAAAACAATATAGGGGCGTATTGCATACGCCTTGATAGCGTAGAGTTAGGGAAGAGGTAGTCAGTAGTCAGAAGCCAGAATAAAAAAAGAAATGTCATTGCAAATAGTAGTTATATAATGTGATGGGATTGCTTCAGTCGTTTTACTCCCTCGCAATGACAGAAAAAAAAGAAGCTCCTTCATAAAGACAAAATAAGCACTAAAAGCTCTATAACGAGGTACTCAATGCTCGACACGAGCAGGGTTTCTGACTTCTGTATTATGTATTTTGATTTTTATTCTCTTAACGAGATACGATTCACGAGACACGAGATACGAATTTCACTATACGCTAAACGCTATACGCTGTACGCTATATAAAAGGGAGATTG
>Ga0190349_1000626_pt1 | contig 10335 bp, 6 predicted proteins | sample 48721378_MG_FD_179798 | JGI IMG/M metagenome (GOLD analysis project Ga0190349, IMG submission 179798) | Hydrothermal vent microbial mat bacterial communities from Southern Trench, Guaymas Basin, Mexico - 4872-13-7-8_MG | ecosystem: Environmental > Aquatic > Marine > Hydrothermal vents > Microbial...
TAACAAGTAAATCATTTACTTTATGTTTCGATCCAAAATTTTTTCTTCAATTTCAATGCAAAGTGCTTTCTGAACAACCGAATCTATCCGTTTTTTAGTAGAAGTTTCAAGAGAGACATTCATACGTTTAAAGTGTTTAAGGATAAATTCTTGTGCTTTTTGCCGGCTGATTTTAATACCATACATATTAAAAATGCCGTAAATGATTACCTCGCCGACGGAAAGTTCGTTTTGTGTGAGGTTGAGCATTCTTTGATAAAGAGAGCTGATTTGTTCTTCAAGAATATGATATGCTCGTCGTTTATCTTGTGAGCGAATACCTCTTCTTATGGCGGCATCGATCATATCGATAATGTCTCTTTCTGCAAGGCTGATATCCAGGTCAGTTTTTTCTTCTGGCACTACAAGATCCTTTGGATTTGCTTTCATTTTGTTTACAATGTAGTTTTGCACAAACTGAATCAAATAGTCAAGAATAACTGCTTCTTGCATTTCCGTTTCAGTTGGAGCGGTTCCTTTTATTTTAATCCGTTTCAAAGCCCGTTCTAATCTGATCTTGTCTCCTTGATAATAACTTGTAATGTACTCGTAATGTTTTGGTATTTTATTTAGAAATGATGATGGTAGGTTACTATAATCCATTAATAATGCCAAAAGTTCTCTGCCCACTTCTTGTGGTTGCCGGGAAATACGCGCTTCTTTCCAAGCCTCTAAAATGATCTTCTCAGCCAATTTTGGTTTGGCCATTTTATCTTTATAATTAAGAGAAAGTAGGTTATATTCCAATTTTGCTTGGGGAGAAGCAGTTGCTAACCCGAGGGCAGATTCCAGCTGAAATCTCATAATTAGTTTAGAGATATCTTCTTTTGTAGAATAATCGCCAATTTTCTTTTCATAATTTTCAGCCATCAACCAGATAATTATATCAGCAAGCCCTTTGGATGAGACCTCTTCAAGTGGTTGATTCAGATCTTCATAAAGAATCTCGGCTTCGATAAGTGAACGTAAAATCCAATTACTCTGTTCTGCATTTGAAAGAATTTCACCTAACACTTCAATTTGTTTCACGAGTTCTATTCGTGCTTTATCCAACTCTTCGCGTAAACCTTCTTGAAGTGGTTTGTTGATAAGGCTAGCATAGACTTGTAATGTAGCATCTAATTCGGTGGCTTTCGGATGTTCTTCTACCCATCGTTCGAGAACAGGAATGATCTTATTGGCAGCAACGAATTGCCGTTCCATCATGATTTGAGTTGCAAGTGTTATGAGATCAGAGCCCTTTGTTTTCCCGATTTTATTAAACAATCGATAGAGGGAGACAATCTCTTCTCGAAGGTTGTCAAAAAATGTCCCCCGAAGAAAAGCAATCCATTTTCCCTCATTAACTGCAAAAGAATAGCGATATGTTTCAATCTCTGGGGGGAGACTATCGACTTTTTTCAACCGCTCGAGTTCTGCCTTTAAATCTGAGAGAGTTAGTTTGATATCAATATTTAGGTCTGTCTCGAGTAAATAAACTACCCCTGCAAATTCCTCTGGGCAATCACATCTGGCAGCTACTTCCACTATTTTTTCTAAGGAAATCTTGTCTATTCGTGTGAGAAAATCTACAAAGTTTTCACCCAGTGCGATGCCAACCTTTTCAGAATCATGAGTCATGTTTTATTAGTCTCCTATATTTCTCTCCATTATCAAATGAGCCATTGCTTTATATATTTATCAGTAGTGTACTCTCTTCTTTAAATATTAATCTTTTAGTTCCAACATTCTACTGCATTATGCTCTAACATATCAGTATTTGAAAATCTTATCAATAAGAAAATTAACAAAGAATATCAGAGAAACAAGAAAAATTACTTAAAGAAGCAATCAAGAGCAAGAATAAATTGGTGGTCAGGATGGACATGAATTCATCAGTAAAAGAAGAGCCTACAAAAACTACGATGATCATCATTTCACGTATTGAGGATCCTTCTCTCTCGCTGCCAGAAAAATCCCTCACACCGGAAACCCAGAAGAAAACTGGCTTCTTTCGAAGAGCAAAGCAATGGTTACTCGCAGACAAAAATCGTTTAGGTTCTTTGATTTTCCTTCTTTTGTTCTTAATTCTTATTATCGTCTTAGCCTCATTAAATCTAAACTTCGGTTCCTTAATGCAGTCAATAGTTGATTGGTTTGAGGAGAAAATTGGTTTAATAGGGATCTATTTTGGGGTTTTCCTAATCTCCATTTTCGGAAATTTCACAGTAATTTTTCCAATTCCTTATACACTTGCTTTAATCACTGTCGCTGTTAGACCAACTATTGATGCTCTTGACATTTTTATTCTTGGACTCTTTGCCGGCGCAGGTGCGGCACTTGGTGAGACTTCTGCGTGGCTTCTCGGAAAGGCATCGAAAAATGTTATGGAAGATAGCATGGAAAAACAAGTAGCGCGAGCAAAGAGTTGGATAGATAGAGGGCTTGCACCATTGATTATTTTTATTTTTGCAGCAACACCGTTACCAGATGATGCAATTCTCCTTTTTATTGGTTTATTAGGATATGCCCTCTGGAAAACACTTATTTGGTGCCTGTTAGGAAAAATCGTTCTTACAGCAGTCACCGGCTATGTTGCGAAATATTTTGCTTTCACAACTTTTGGGAGTAAAATTCTTTGGTTATTTGGATTAACAATTGAAGATGGCTCAGTTGGTGCTTCAGAACCATCCTCTTGGCTTTCCGCTCTTGTTTGGATTGCTACAATTGTAATTATTAGTATCATTCTCTTTGTCGATTGGGGTGACGTTTGGAATTATTTAACTCGGTCTCTTTATAAAAAGAGACTTTTATTGCTTGTGCCCGAAGAAAAAAAACACCCAAAAAATACTGCTCTTGTAGAGAAGGAACAAACTGAAATAGGGGGAACAAATGAGAAAAAAGCCCTCTTTCAAAAAGAAGAAGCATTATGGCAATGTGTTATAGAGAAAAAAGAAAATGAAACACCTGAATATCATGACCTCTATGCAATCCCATTTATTGTTCAAGACCATTTAGAGTTAAAATTCCGTAAAGAATGGTTTGAGTCCTTCCAGATTTTTCTCAAGGAAAAAAAGCACCCAAAACTTATAGTACGAAAATTATCTAAAATCATTGTTCCTAAAAATTTGAAAGCATTTTATTTAGAAGAAGAAGTAAAGAACCAGCTCTTACAAAAGAGTTTTTTCATTACTATAAGATTTAAGAAAAAAGGGGTTAAGAAGGCGTTTGTTCTTAAATATCTCCTACAACAGCTGCCAACTAATGAAATGAAAATCACTTGCATTGGAGAAAAAGAAGCTTTAACTATAAAGCAAATCCGAGCTTTTGATAGCTTATTAGTTGTCTCGAGTCTAGTTGAACTTCTTTCAGAACTTCCTAATGCCGGTGAGGATTATCTTGTTATTAATATCGGAATCTCGGAACTCAATGAATCATTCTTTCAAACGGAGCAAGCGGCAGATTAAGCCTTTTTTAGTTTTTCTTTCAAAAATTAATCTTTTTTTAAGAGGTTTTCAAAAGAAACTAAAGCATTTGTTTTAAAAGAATTTAAAAGAGAGATTGAAAGGGTTATATTTCTATGACTAAAAATAGAATTATCTTTGCGACAATTATTCCGATACTTATCCTCACTCAAACAGTACTTTTTACACAAAGTTCTTTAGGAAACCAACAAACTCAAGATTTTACTCCAATGTTAAAGCCAATTGGCACTCCCGGAAAAGAATGGACTCTCAAAGATGTTCTCTCTGATATGCAAATTACCTTTTCAAGTTATAAGGGACGAGTTGTTTTGTTGGACTTTTTCGCTACGTGGTGCCAACCCTGTAAAATGGCAATGGCAGAATTTGCCGAAGTAAAGAGCCATTTTAGTAGTAGTGAATTAGTGATCATAAGCATTAGTACTGACGTCGAGCCAGAAAGTACTTTAGAAAGTTATGCTGCAACAAACGGAATTACTTGGAAGCTGGTAATCGATACTATCTCTCTTTCGGACTACTATGAGGTGGTTAGTATCCCAACAATCTATATCTTTGATCTCGACCAAAAAGTTGGCTATGCAGATTCCGGGGTAAAAGATGCTTCAACATTGATACAGGTTATCAATTTATTTTTAGATGATGATAGTACAACCCAACCCTCGAATAATCATGAACCAACAAATGGTTTTTGGGCGAAGAATTGGTATTGGTTTGGTATTCTTCTCGTATTTACTATCATAGCCGTGTCAATTTACATTCAAAGGCAACGTGTGATCCAATATAATAAAAAAGTCCAAGAAGAACGTTTAGCTCGAGCAAGAAAAAACCAACTAAAAAGAAGACGTTAATAGTATATTGCTCTTCTCGGGCTAAAAAAGATATTTTCGAGGATATTAAATTAATTTATAAATGGGTTTTTGTAGAACAAACGATTACCAGTGATAAGAAATGAAAGAAGAAGTAATTAAATTACTTAAAGAACTCGAGGAATTAGATGCGGAAGAGAGAAAAAAGGGCATCCCAATAGAACTCCGAATGCGCAATATAACTCCTGATGTTGGACTCTTCTTAAATATTTTAATTAAAGCAACGAAAGCAAAGAATATCCTTGAAATAGGTACATCGAATGGCTATTCCACCATCTGGCTTGGCTTAGCTGCAAAAGAAAATAATGGTCAAGTAGTCACGTTGGAAGTGGACCCACGAAAAATAAATATGGCAAGAGCAAATTTAGAACGAGCAGGCTTATCGGATGTTGTTTTAATTATAGAGGGAGATGCCAAAGAAACGATTAAAATTCTCGATAAAAAATTCGATTTTGTGTTTATAGATGCTGAAAAGGAAGATTATAAGACTTATTTCGACTTAATTTTCCCGAAATTACAAGTAGGTGGCTTAATCGTTGCAGATAATGTTGTCTCACATGCAGAACAATTGAAAAGCTATGTGGAACACGTACGAAGCAACCCAAAAACGCAAAGTGTGCTCTTACCCATTGGTCGTGGAGAAGAGGTTACTTTAAAGATCCGCGAATGAATTCTTTTTATTTCAAGTAGAACAAAATGTTAATATTACTATTTAAATCGCTGTAAGGTTAGAAAGTACTGTAAAGAAAGTCATTTTTAAGAGGTAATTATTTTGTCAAAAAGAAGTCTCGTATTGTTTAGTCTTGCCCTAACTTTAACACTCGTTTTAACCAGTATCGGGCTGGCAAATGGTGTTACATATTTTGAAGATAGCACAAATGATGTCTTTAGATATGAAGACGGCACACTCATTGCAAAAGGTGATTTTGCAAATGAAATTGACGTTGTCAGTGTTACGCTCATAGGAACAGAGCTTACCCTTAATCTTGCGGCTGACCCGAAAACAAATGATGGTTTTCACAGTTACGAAATTGTCATTGTATGGGATAATATAAGTCAAACAATACAAAACAAGACCGAGATTACGGTCGGAAATGTGGATGGTGCTCCTTTTGTTGATGTTATGACAAATTATCTTGTGAATGCTACAGGGCATCCTTTAGCAAGTCAACCGGCACCAATCTACAACAGCACACAGGTGAAGAACCAAAAACTTGTCTGGGAAATGGATGTTTGTTTGTATCAATACACTAGTTATGTTTCTCCTATGTATGTAAACGTCACCACAAAGTACACAACAGAAATAGAAGGAAAAAATGTCCTCTTTATGGACACCCACTTAAAGGGAGAGACACCCACTCCTCCGGGAATCATCTGGAATTTTAGTACCATTCTTTCTGTTGCAGGAACATTATTAGTCTGTGGGTTTGCGGGCTATACTCTCGGGCAAATTAGTGTCTACTATTTCACAACAAATATCCGCTCAAAGCAAACAAACACAATATTTATGGCAGTATTCGTTGTGGGGTTGGCTGTTCTTGTGAATTTCTGGTTCTGGTTAACACCATGGCAGATACTATGGAATGTCGGCATTTTCCTTATAACCATCGTTTTTGGCTATTATTGGGCCACAAGAGGACTAATGCGCTTAAAATTCGATTCTCCGCTACCGGAAAATCTGCCTATAGACACTGAAGAGCAATTGTCTGCTTGTATCGTCCTTTCAAAAGGCGAATCAGAAGATTACAATCCTTTACCTTATATCAGACGGTTTTATAAAAAAGAGGAGACAAATGTCGAACAGAAAAGCAAGTTCTTGCAACCAATAGAGCTCTACAAGATCAAACGCCAATACAAGAAACTCTTCAAATTACAAGCACAAAAGGCAGTAGAGTTTACTGAAAAAGAAGTAAAGAACCCCTATCGAGACATCAGCAAAGATATTACCGAAAAGTTGGAAGAAACTTTCCTTGATTATGATATGTACATTAATGCCTATGTCAATGACTGGCCGACAATTAATCAAGTGTTGTTAACAGCCATCGCCCGTGGAGCAAGCAATATAACCATCTTGAATTTGTTCACGTCGCATTCTTTTGAATATGAGTTAGCCATAAATGAAATGAAACGCATTGATTATTCAAAAATTGGTTTAAATGTGAAACAAACTGACTTTCTCGGAAAGAGCAAAAAAATCCAGAATTACCTCATCAAGAAGGTAAAAGTAGGCGTTCCAGAAGGGTCAGATCTGGCGAAGGTAGGGGTCCTCTTGATTTCAGAAGGACAACCTAAAGAGTGGGATTCACTCTATTCACTGACTGAGGAAGAAGAGACCTTCAAAAAAGCCATTACCCAGGGATTACAAAAGGCCGGCTTTAAAGAACAAAACGTACGACCAGTTTGGTTGAACTACCGACCTCCACAAATTGAAGATGCTGTCCAAGAGCTTGTTGCTTCCGGTTGTCAAACAATTATTGCTGCTGTCACTTCCGAACCAATTGATGGTCTTCTCACACTTTACAATGTTCCTACAAGAGTAGAAAAAGCGATCGGCGATGAGTCAATAACAGTAATCACAATCGGTGGCTGGAATGTTGACGATGAAATCATAAAGGTCTATCTTAGCTTGATAACCAACGCTAAAGCTTTACCTTTAGAAGAACTCGGGAAAGAAGCAGAAATCGTTCTTCAAGCAAGCAAAGTAGGCGCTACTTTGAAAGAAGCCGAAGACCACGAAGAGGACAAACACGAAGAGAATAAAAGTGAAGATAAAAACGAAGAGCCCTCAGAGGACAAGTAGTTTTTATTAAATGATGAAATTAAATTGAAAGGTACCAGCCGGTACTTCTTTTTTTTCTTTTTAAAAACATTTTAATTTGATTTCCAGCTCTTATAAATGAAGATAGAAAAACAATTATTAGCTCCTGGGATAAAATTGAAAGATAAAATGATCATAGATGGACATACGGATGTTTTATTTGCTCTGACCCAACAACGGCGAGTTTTTTATGAGCGCTCAGAGAAGGGGCATGTAGATTTGCCAAGAGCAAAAGAGGGAAATGTCCTGGCAATGTTTTTTGCCATTTGGCCAGGAATAAATCAGTACTACATCCTAAAAGGAACACGACAGTTACTTGAGTTGGTTGAAAATGAGAAAAACAATCTCGTTTTAGTGAAAAAAGTTGATGATTTAGAAAAAATAGCCACTTCCGGAAAACTCGGAGCGATCTTTCACATCGAAGGGATTGGTGGGTTCGACTCAGAATTCCATCTTCTGCATGTTCTTTATCGCTTAGGTTTGCGCTCCTTTGGAATTACTTGGTCAGACGAAAATCTCTTTGGCACAGGGTCGTCTTTCGATCCAAATATTCCCGAGGATACCCGAGGCTTGACTGCTGAAGGAAAAGAATTGATCCACGAAGCAAATAAACTTGGCGTTATTGTTGATGTGTCTCATCTTTCTGATAAAAGTTTTTGGGATGCCATTGATGTAACAAACAAACCACTCATTGCTTCTCATTCGTCATGCAGGGTTCTTTCACCCCATGTCCGAAATCTCACAGATGACATGATAAAAGCCATTGCTGACATTAATGGTATGGTCGGCATTAATTTTGGAAATATGTTCTTACGAGAAGATTGCTCACGTGATGCCAAAACACCTTTCACAAAAATTATTGATCATATTGATCATGTGGTGAATTTGGTGGGACCGGATTATGTTGGCTTTGGAAGTGACTTTGATGGAACACTTGTGCCGGACTCGGTAAAAGATGTAACAGGTTTTAATCTTCTTGTGAAAGAATTAGAAAAAAGAGACTATTCTCTGGAAGATATAAACAAAATCTGTCATGGTAATTTCATGCGTATTTTCAAAGAAGTGTGGAAGTAAAAAAATCCACCTTCAGTTATTTTTTCTTTGGCAAACTAAAGGTTATTTTTGTTCCTTTTCCTTCTTCACTCTCAAGAATCAATTCTCCACCATGTGCTTTGATTATTTTGTAAACAATTAATAACCCGAAGGAACTGTAGCGGTTTGTTTTCCAGGATTCAATGATCGCTTTTTTAGTCTTTTCTGAGATGCCTTTTCCATCATCCTCAATGATAATATAGTGGAATTTCTTATTCTCTTTTGTACATATTTTCAAGTGAGTGGCTTTAGCATGCTTTATGACATTCATTAGAAGGTTTTCAAACACTTGCTTCATTCGAATTTTATCAGCAAGGACAGTCGGGAGTTGTTCACATTCAATTTTGAGGTTCGGATCCAACTTGGCGATCTTTGCTTTTGTTTGCTGTATTAGCTGCTCAAGGTTTACATTAGTAACTTTCCCCAAGATCTGTCCCTTCTTGGCAAGGAAAAGTAAATCTTCGATGAAAGAAGTCATTTCTTCAATGCTTTCGGTAATTTTTTCTGAATATTCATGCTTTGCAAGAGAATTGTAAAGAGATATGACTTGCATCTTTCCACGTAGATCATGGGCAATTGTAGATGCAAAAGACTCCAATTCGTCCCGTTGTTGTTGCAGCAATTTTTGTTGTTCTTTTAGCTTTCCTTCATAGCGCTTTAGTTTTGTAATATCAGTTATCACTGCAAAACTGCCAATAATTTCGCCGGAAGTATCGTGTATCATTTTTGGCGAAACTATTGTCGGCAATTCTTCCCCATTTTTTGTAATCCACGTTATTTCATAGCTTTTATTGCTTGCTTCATTTGCTAAACGTTTTCTACTTAGTTTGATGTATTTTGAAATATCTTTCTTTGTAATAAACTCTACAACTTCCTTTCCGATAATTTCTTTCAAGCTAAAACCCAACATCTCACAGAAGCGAGGATTGACATAAATAAATCTCCCATCAAGATCATCAATTGCCAAACCGTCAGACATAGTTTCAATTAGTTGCTGAAATTGTTCCTCTGATATCAAGAGCTTCTTTCTGGTAAAATGCTTTTCAAAAGCTATCGATGCTTGACTTAAAAATGCCTCGATGAGCTCATAATTCTCCAACTTCCTTTTCTTATGCATAAAAATGTTAATTCCAGCAACAAAGGTGTCTTCTTTAGAGTTGAAATGCCGTAAATAAATGTGCTCGATATTCAATCTTTTAAGTATACCATCAATAATTTTCTTTGGAAAGGTGTTCTTAATTAATTCCGCATAGTCGTCTTCTATTTCAGAAAGTTTTTGTTTCTTAAGGAGAACGATCATTTTTGGTGTGAGTTTAATTTTCATTCCAATAATTTCACGTTTTAGTGCATTCTGTAACAATTTGCGTTGCGAACCTAACCCTGCTAAATACTTGATTGTTACTTCGTTTCTATCCTCATCTAATGCGAAAAGCATTACTGTAGCATCTTTTAAAATGGATATAATCTTATCCCCGACATAGTTGAAAAGATCATCTTCTGTCAAATATCCAATGAATCCCATGGCGGTTTTGGAAAGGAATTGTAAATCCTTAACGTATTTTTGTCGATTTTCTTCAGCAATCTTGCGCTCTTGAATGTCACGAATGATCAGCTGGAGTAACTTTTCTTTGCCAATTTTTGTATAGCCGGCTGAAATTTCTGTAATCATTAACTTGTTGTTTTTTGTTTTGAGTGTCAATTCAAGTTTGCTTTCTTTTTTCGTTTCGAGTTCTTTTTTAAACTCTGTAAAAATCTTCAGCTGTTTTTTATCAAGGAAATCTCTAAAGCTGGCTTTAATGAGATTTTCTTTAATTTCATCAAGGAATTCCATTGCTTTTTTATTGGCATTAAGAATATTGTCCTCTTGATCCAAAATTAGGATGCCGTCGCTCGAACTTTCAAATAATAAGCGTAGAGTCTCTTCGTTCTTTTGTAATTGTTGTTCAATTTGGATTTCTTTGGAAACATCACGAATAATTGTTATAACAGAAATTACTTTGTCCTTTTCGATCACAGGATATTTTCTCGTTTCCGTGAAAATTTCTCTCCCGTTAAGTAC
>Ga0190349_1000627_pt1 | contig 10299 bp, 6 predicted proteins | sample 48721378_MG_FD_179798 | JGI IMG/M metagenome (GOLD analysis project Ga0190349, IMG submission 179798) | Hydrothermal vent microbial mat bacterial communities from Southern Trench, Guaymas Basin, Mexico - 4872-13-7-8_MG | ecosystem: Environmental > Aquatic > Marine > Hydrothermal vents > Microbial...
GAGTAATTTTTGAATAGTTGCAAGAAAAGAGGGAGGAAATTCACCATATTGCTGAAAAGTATTCTCGAAAATGGTCCCTAATTTCTTTAAAAGCATCGAAAGATTGCCGGCATAACGATAAAGCCGTTTCTGCTCGGCGAGAGGAAAAAGAGCAGAAAGAGAGAAAGGCTTTTTTTTACCACGACAAGTATTGCAATCAGTTTCAAAAAAAGTGGAAAAAGCAACGAGATCTTCTTCTTGAAAAGTTAAAATGCTCTCATTTCGAGCGGGTTTGTGATATTCTTTATCCCTAAAAGAGAAGGCACCGAGCATAACTTTCAAAACAATTTTCTTAGCAGTTTTGGAGGAAACACCATAGGAATAAACAGGTTGCGGACCCTTTTTATCGTCAAATGTTCCTACACAAAGACTGATGATTTTTTCATGCCCTCCTAAAGATACTAAGCAATAAAATACTATTAAGATTAATTAGTCTTTAGGCAAAAAAGGAGAAAAAAGAAAGAAGAAAAGCTGCTGGAAGCTTAACATTTACCCTTTCTTTCTAAGAAAGAAGAAAAGTAACAAGACAGCAGCAATAACGATCGTTGGAAGCATAATGCCAAGAACGATTTTTACACTTGTTCTCATAGGATGATCTTTTGGATCCAATGGGTCAGTTCCCTTCTGGATTTCTATACCATCGGAGAATCCGTCGCCATCCGTGTCCCAGAGTGTGGGGTCGGTATGATAAATAGTAACTTCGTCGAAATCTGTTAAACCATCGGAGTCAGAATCAATCACATCGGGCAATGAACCATAAAGCATAATTTCTTCATAGTCTGTTAAACCGTCAGCATCAGTATCAATTTTTTGTGGGTCGCTATTGTAGAATCGCTCTGTTAAGTCATCAATTAAATCACCTTCAGAATCAGGCACATTAGTTCCGAAAATCGTGCCACGATAGGCATAGAAAGTACTTGCCCCCGAAGCGTTCACATTTTCAAGAGAGAAACAGAGAAGACCATTAAAGGAATTGATAACAATTTCTAGGAGCCCATCATTATCTAAGTCAACAGCCAACGGAGAACTCTTGGCAAATACATAGGATTGGTAAATCCCGTTAATTATACCGGAGGCATCCACGAAATAAACAATTCCTAACTGATCCACCAAAACTAAATTTAAATAAGAGTCATTATTTATATCGACAGCAATTGGACGCGCTTTAATCGGATTGTACGTTGGTATACCCCAAAGTTCATCACCCGTAGAATTAAGGCATAAGAGAGTCATTAAAGAAGTGTAAACAATTTCTTTGTAGCCATCTGAATTGAAGTCAATCACCAAGAGCGTTGCAATATCATAGCTATTCTTAATTGCATAGACTTTTTGCCAGAGAAGCGAACCCTCCTTGTCTAAACAATAAATAGTGCCATTTTGACTTCCAACAATAATTTCAATGCTTCCGTCGTTATCAAGATCTTCAGCAATAGCTTCAGTATATGTTCCTAATTCAGAATAAAAGATCCATTCAGGGTTTCCATCAGCGTCTAAACAAAAGACATATCCTTCTGTTGTGCTTATGATAATTTCCAATTTGCCGTCAGAATTAAGGTCCGCAAAAGAAGGTTGTGAAGACGTGGCATAGATAAACCGGTAATTCCACAGGGTTTCGCCGGTATTAGAAAGACAAACTAGTCCTCCATATTGATTGGTTGTTAAAATAATTTCCAATTGTTTGTCGCCATCTAAATCCACCACAGAAACACCGTTACCATTGTAGAAATAATCAGTAGTGCTAAATTCCCAAAAGAGAGTACCATTTGAAAAGAAGCATAAAACTTTGTTTGACAGTGTAATTAGAATCTCGAAATCACCATCTTTATCCAAATCAGCAACGATAGGAGAATTAAAGGTAAAATCAATACTTTGATTCCAAACTACTTCACCGTTACTTCGAATACAATGAAGTCCTTCTTGAGAAGTATAAATAATCTCTTTGATACCGTCATGATCGACATCCAAGAAAATTGGTGAGCTATAGGAATTACTCATTGATTGCTTCCATTCTAAATGCAAGCCAATAAGACAATCCGTTTGAGAAAGTTGATCTAAAAATTCGTCCCACAGAGTGTCAGTTAGCCAATCGAGACCCACAAAAGCATCAAGATGACCAGTATAATTGGCAATTAAATCGCTAAAGTAAACGAAATTGAATGGCAAAAAGATTGAAAGACCATTAGCGTTGCCATCATAAGCCATGTGTTGGTAATTTGCGATAATGGCGTCCTGGAGAAGTGAATTAAGAGCGGATGCATTTCCAGTTACTGCCGGGAAGTTTTTCTGGAACGAGGAACTGTTTTGTAAATTCTCAAGGAAATGACTAAAATCACGATAGAAAGGATAATAGAAGTTTTGGGTTTTGTATATTTGGAAAACAATCTCATTTCCTTTATTACTGGTAAAAACATCATCAAAGGAAATACACAAGTCATTGATCACAGGAATCATAGACGCTACTACCGAAGTATTAATTGCGGAATACGTTGTTGCTATATAGTTATTTTCCCAATCTTCAGCGTAAGACTCGACGATCTGGGAAGCGAAGTCAGCTGATGTAAATGTTGTATAGGAACTGAATCGTTGCAAAACATCAGTCCAATCAACAACATAGCCATACATTACTTCCTCAGAGGCGACAATTAAATCTGTGAGGTCCCGAAATTCGTAAGCAATTTCTATCATATTCATCAAACAAGCAATCATACTAATGATGTCAATTTTCTCACCATAAGCAGTTTCACTGGCACGAATTGCTGTCTGGATTTCGTCCATTGTAAGAAAGTCATTATTGTTGCTATCATCCCAACAAAGACCGTTAATACCCCCACCGTGATCCCAGAAATTAAGGAGGTAATGATCACTCGAATAGTTGGCAAAACAATAGTTCAAGAACATCGTTAAAGTCGCCGGATCACCCATATTTAGCTCGCCAAAATCAAGCAAAAGTTTTGATTGGATAGTTTCACTTTCATCCATTTTGATTTCATAGAGCCTGGTCGTGCTCCAATCGCCATTCGAAAAGTCATAATATGGATGACGATCAAAAAGAACGAGGATGTTAATCATAGGAACATATTTCAAACCGGCCTCGAGTTCGTTGAAATCCAAAATAGCTAAAGACTCGAGGTTAACGTCTCCATCGAGGTAGAACATAATTGTCATTGAAATATTTGATACAACAACCATTTGCGTGAATATGTTGTTATAAAGAAATGTTTCGTTTTCGACAGGCAAACAATAGACTGATAGATTATATTTTCCTAAGTTCACCGGATGCCAAAGGAATTGTAACGTTGCATTTGTATCTTTGTTAAGGGTGGGGTAGACTTGCGAAGCAACAATAGTACCATTAATTAGTAGTTGTAATTCTACATTAGTCTCGTTTGATAAGCCAAAGTTCGTAACAGTTGCATTGATAAGCGTGTCCGTATCAACTTTCACATTATAGAGCACTCCAAGGGTCGCTATAAGCTCATGGTCTTCTCGTCGAGTTGAAAAACGAATAGTCAAATCGTCGGTTTTGCCTTCAAGGTTGGTATAATAGTTGTAATAGTCTTCAAGAATACCGAAATTTAAGCCTATAGTATAACGATTTGGAAGTGAGTTTATGAAGTCATAATTGAAATAAATATCACCATTTTTACATAAAACGACTTCAAAAGAACCTGCAACAAGTCCACCGTAGAAACTGATATTATAATATTCGATAATTACCTTATCAGTAGTATTAAGAGCGAAAATATTATTATGGGGGTAAAGGTCAGTCCAAAACAGGGCAATAACATATTGATAGGTAGGGTCGTTAGTTGGGAAAGGTTTGGGGTAATACGAGGAAATATCTTTGCTCACAAAAGAAAGGATACCATTGCTTCCAACGTAAAGGGAAGTGAAATTTGTTCCATAGAAGGTGAAATTAAAGGGAAGCGTTATTTGTGTAATCTCATCATCACCAAGTTCTAAAACTTGACCAGACCTAGCATCAATCCAAGAATAGGGGAAACGATCATCCATAAGATAATTTTTAACTGCAAGAACAGAAACATTCCTGCTGAGTTTATTATTCGAAACAAATGTTTCGCCACTGACCGGCACAGCATAAGCAGTAATATTTACTGAAGCAATCTGGGTTGGAGTCCAATTGTAGAGAAGTGTTTGTTGTTCTAATATAGCGACTTCCGCAAAGACCTGGCTTTGAACAAGCGTACCGTTAATATAAAGCTGCAATTCAACATTGGTTTCATTTGTTGTCCCTAAGTTTATCACTTGAGCTGAAATGGTTGTCGTTTCATCTTTGGGAACAATATTTGGAACCTCTAAAATAGCACGAAGCTCATGAGTGGGTAGAGGTTTAACAGCTTCAAGAGCATTTACTAGCCCATAACCAAAATAATCATCTCGTCCAGATTCGCCTAAATCCTCAGCAGTAAACCAGAGGTATCTTCTCACTTGCTCGGCTGACCAGTCAGGGTGTGCAGAACGTAAAAGCGCTGCTACACCGGCAACATGAGGACAAGCCATAGAGGTGCCGCTCATGTAGCCGTAGCTATCACTTTCTACACGAATGGTAGATAAAACATCCACACCTGGAGCTGTTAACTCAATTGTTGGCCCATAAGTACTGAAATAAGCCAATGTATCCGTTTTGTCCAATGCTGAAACAGAGATGGTTTCGGGATAGACTGCAGGATAGTTGTTTACTACGCTGCCATCATTTCCAGCTGCAACAACAATAACAACATCTTTACTAGCAGCATAAGCAACAGCATCTTCTAAAGTAGTAGAAGAAAAGGGGAAACCATAACTGTTCGATAAAATGTCGGCTCCGACATCTGTCGCATGAATGATTGCTTGAGCTGCGTCGTCAATTTCACCCCAGCCGTATTGGTCAAAGACCTTCTCTGTCATTACGCTAACATCAGCTACTCCTGCGATCCCAATACTGTTATTGATTGTTGCAGTAATAATACCAGCACAATGTGTTCCATGGTCGTGATCATCCATCGGATCGTTATCACCGTTTTGCCAGTCATAACCTAAAGCAACATACTGATTAACTAAGTCAGGATGATTGTAATCTATACCAGTGTCAATAACAGCAACAAGAATTTCGCTTTTATTGCCAGATTCATAACTCCAAGCTTCAAGAGCATGGATTCTCGCTGGACCCCATTGATCAGTCCAACGAGGATCATTTGGAACGCCGGATATACGAGTCACCATATCGGGTTCAATATACCTGTAAGAAGCCAAAGCTCTGCTTTCTTCAAAAAACATCTTGAGATTCTGAATGGGCACTTTAACAACAGTAGCTTTAATTTGTGGGATTTGGTCAACAACTTTAGCATTGGTTTGTTGTAACAATAAAAGATGTTGTTCCGAACTAAAACCAGTCCATTTTGTCTCACCAACAATGAGAAAGACAAAGCCATTTTGGACCTTCACCAAAAAATCATTGTCCTTTTCATTGAAAAATTCTGATTCAAAGCTTTCCGTCGAAAAATCATTGGAAAGAATTTCTTTCCATGGTTTATATTCAACATTAGTATAATCATATTCTTCTGTCAAAGCAAAAAAATCACCTTTCTTCAAAGAGAGTGAAGAAGGATCATTCGTTGTAGTTAAAACATCATTTTCACTGGAAAGGTTTTTAATAGCATTTGAAAGCATCTCCTCATTTGGGTTAGCTGCTTTTACTGCAAAACTAATCCCTGGTGTTAGAGATGACATAAGGAAAATCGCTAAAAATGCTAAGGTCAAAAACCTATTAATAAATAGTGATTTTTCTGGCACTCAACTCTACTCTCCAAATTTTAAATTAATAACTAATTTGGTTTCTGAAAATATCTTATCGCTATTAGCTATTTAAACGGTTCTAAATTAATCATTTCTAAGAAACTTTAGGGAAATTATAAAAAAAGAAAAGGAAAGGAAATTAGCACTTATTTTTTCTTTCGAAAAAAGTATTTCTTTCCTAGAGAAACAAAGGGAAGAGGAAAAGTAAGTGCCGCGATAAAAAGGACAGCCGAAGACGTTGGAGTATATGGAAAGTCATACAAGCTTGGAAGAATATAATTCTCATATAAATTAAAAATTGCTCCCTCGAGTTGCCAAGCAGTAGTAACGACAATCAAATTATATTTTGGGTAGACAAAAATCTCTTGTCCGTTTAAACCGGAGGCAACATAATAGTTGAGCTTCGGATAGAGCCACCAGAGATAGCCGTAATTAATAGAGCAACTTACAGTGACTTTTTTAGTGGTAGAATTTGCCACCCAAGCTGCAGGAATAATCTGTTGTTCTTCCCACGTGCCATTATTAAGATAGAGAAAGCCAAATTTCGCCAAGTCACGAGGGAGAAGCTTTAAACCAAAACCGCCAAAATAAATTCCTTGTGGGTCCATCATCCAATTATAGTCTTGAAAACCTAAAGGCTGAAAGATCTTCTCTTCTGCATATTCGAGAGCGGTTTTTCCGGTAACATTCTGAAGAATAGCCGTAAGAATATGTACTGCACCACTATTATAATTGAAAACGGTTCCAGGTTCATGTGCCATCGGAAGATCGAGAACGTATTGAAGAGGGTCATCACTTTGGGCAAATGGAATATCATTAAACACTTCATTCCACTTCAAGCCTGAAGTCATGGTTAAAAGGTGCTCAATCGTTATATTTTCTTTCCGGGCGTCCAGATTGGCAATAGTTCGATTTGGAAAGAAATCGAGCATTTTTTGGCTGACATTTAGGTACCCCTCACCAACAGCAATACCAATAAGGGCAGAGGTAAAACTTTTAGTTATCGAGTAAATTTCCTGAAGAGAACTTTCATTATTGTCAAGAAAATAACGTTCATACACCAGATAATCGTGACGGATAATTAAAAGCGACTTTAAAAGAATGGAACTCTCATTAATATAGGCATCCATATCAGCCAATTTACTCGAGGAGATATTTACTTCCGCCGGCGGTTTTGTCATCCAGCCGTTAGTTGGCCAATAATCAGGTGAGCCATTAACAATTACTGTTTCCGGGAGAGTAGCATATATACTAAAGAAGAGAATGGCTGTTAGAATAATAATAGTAAAGATTGGTTGCCGTTGAGATAATTTCATGAAATGTAAATAAGCACAAATACTTTTTTAACTTTCTATTAATCGTAGTTTCTTGTTGCTTACCAAACAAACATTCTCTCACAATTAACTATTTTATAAAAAAACAAATACCGTGTCTTTATAAAAAAGCCCAAAAAAAGGGCTAAAAAGAGTTGGTTGGAGAAATATAGGGGGGTTGCTATTAGAAAATAGTAAACTAATAACAAACCCCCTCAACGTACGGAATATTGAGTTTTTGTGGCAGTGGTTTCTTTCTTGAGTTCGAGAAGCGCAACGATTTTTCCCCAGATGGTTACAAGCTCATCAGCGATGGGATTCGGCGGCATTTCGAAAATGCTTTTACCAGCAATAATACTATTTGGTACAATCTCATTGAACGGGATTTTACCGGCAAGAGGAATATTATTCTCCTTGCAAAATTGTTCTATTTGATTGCTGTTTTCAAGGTTCAAATCATATTTATTTATACAAACCATTGCCTTGGTGTTGAAATGCTGAGCAACAGCCAAAACTCGTTCCAAATCATGAATCCCACTTAGAGTGGGTTCAACAACAATAAGTGCCAAATCAACGCCTGTAAGAGAGGCGATCACTGGGCAGCCAATGCCAGGAGAGCCATCAATTACTATAAGCTCCTTCTCCTCTTTTTTAGCCACCTCACGTGCTTGTTTACGAATTTCATCGACAATGCGACCTGAACTTCCTTCACCAATAGTCATTTCTGCATGGACAAAGGGGCCGAAGCGAGTGGTTGATTGGAAAGCTTTTGCCGATAGAACTTTTTCAAGTGTGAGAGCTCGCTCCGGGCAAGCATATACACACAAACCACACCCTTCACATTTGTAATAATTAAAGTCATACGCACTGATCGCATCAAAACGGCAGACTTGTTGGCAAATATTACAACGAGTACAGAGGTCTTCATTTCGGACAGCTTTTTGCGAAATATATAATTCCTCTTCTTTTTCAACTGTAGGTTGCATGATCAGGTGCAAATCCGGTGCATCAACATCTGCATCTGCTAATACGGCCCGTCCTTTAGCAAGATAGGCAAAAGCCGCCGAAATAGTCGTTTTACCGGTCCCACCTTTACCACTTATAATTGTTAATTGTTTAACCATTTTTCACCTGCTCCTTTATAGTCTCGAATAATTGTTTAAACTCGGTCCGCCATTCAGGTCGAAACTCGACCAAATTTTGCCCTCGAGAGTAAGCTTCAGCAATGCTCTTATCGAAGGGGATTTTCAGTAAAATAGGGATCTTCTCCTTCTTACAAAAGTCTACAATCTCTGGCTCGAAATCGCCCAAGCCAGAACGATTAATGATAATGCCAAAAGGTAGCCCCAAATCTTGCACCACCTGTACGGCGATTTTTAGGTCCCAAAAGCCAAAAGGAGTTGGCTCGGTAACTAATATACAATAATCACTCTCTGCAACCGTTTCAATTACAGGGCAAGAATTTCCAGGGGGAGCATCAAGAATGGCAACTTTTTCCTCGAGGATTTCTTCCTTTACAGCTTCAATAACCGGCACAGCACGAGTCTTTCCAATGTAAAGTTCACCATCAGCAAAAGCAATTTTACCCTCCATTGTTGCGCCAACATTCACTTTACCAATTTCACTATCCTTGCGACTAATCGCTCTCATAGGGCACACCTCTTTGCAGGCTTCACAGCTCAGGCATAATTCTGGAAACACAAGTAACTTATTTCCAGCAATTGCAAGGGCATTAAATTGGCAAGCATTAACGCAAATACCACATAACCGGCAACGTCGTTCATCTATCTCTGGTAAGAACACCTTAATTTTTTTAGTGGCATCAATCTTCGGTTTGAGAAAGAGATGACCATTTGGTTCTTCCACATCGCAATCAATGTATTGACTATTGGGAATTGATAAAGCCAAATTAACTGCAATGGTGGTTTTACCTGTACCACCTTTCCCACTCGCAACTGCTATTCTCATTGTTCATGGCCTTCGCTAATCGTCCCTGATAATCGTCATAGTACTCTTCATTTCCAGTTCACGCTACTGGAAATGATCGTGATGGTGATGTTCATCATTGCCTGAACAGCCATCAGTTCGAGTGGCTTGCTTCAATTCGTTTTTACTGTAGCCCTCAAGTGCTTCTCGAACGACAAGACTTCGTGTGAGAAAAACACCAATACCAAATTGATCAAATAAGACAATTGCTTTAGTACCAAGAGCTTTGCAAACTAGGACATTAACACCATGTTCTTTCAAAAAGGCCGGTGTTGATTGAACGCCACCAAAATGCTCCGCTGCGTTGTCAATAGTAACTACGGTTTTTGTTTCAGTGTCATAGATTGTGAAAAAAGGAGAACGACCAAAGTGATCGCCCAAAGGACTATCTAAATCATTTTTTGCAAGTACAGGAAAAGCGATTTTCATGGTATTCACCTTAGAAACGCCTTCTTCCGCCACCCATTCCTTGCCCAGCTCCACGGCCGCCGCGACCAGCACCGCGACCCGCACCTCTACCAGCCCCTCGGCCAACACCATAGCTACTGGTTAGTCCAGAATGACTACCATCAGTGGGACTGTTAATGGGTCGTAACTGATTGTTCTTTAATTTATAAATCGCATCCGAAACTCTACCACTAAATGTATACATCGGAACATTTGCCGAGTCAAAGATTCGGAAAGCGTTCGGTCCGAAACTTCCAGCAATAACAGCACCAACACCTTGATTAATAATTGTTTGAGCAGCACTAATACCTGCACCATGCCCTTCATATTGTGCTTGATTTTGTAGGACATCAAACGACATATCATTTAAATTAATAATAAGAAAACGATTGCAGCGACCAAAACGAGCGTCAACAGCACTATCCAGTGAATCGCTAACAGACGTAACTGCTACTTTCATTGTAATTCCTCTCATTTATTCAATTCTAATCTTCATTTCAATAATTGTTTTTCAATTCCTTCTTCAAGTATTTCAGTTCCTCTTCAAGATCTTTGATCCTTCGCAAGAGTTGATCTTTTCCAACAGCAGAATTGCTTTTTGAAGTGTTTTCTATTGCATTCGTCCAAACATCATAATTCGGATTGTTTTTGGAAATGTCTCTAAGAAAATCATCTAATTGCCCTGTCCGTTCTAAATAGTCAGCGCAAGGCCCTCTTC
>Ga0190349_1000630_pt1 | contig 10287 bp, 7 predicted proteins | sample 48721378_MG_FD_179798 | JGI IMG/M metagenome (GOLD analysis project Ga0190349, IMG submission 179798) | Hydrothermal vent microbial mat bacterial communities from Southern Trench, Guaymas Basin, Mexico - 4872-13-7-8_MG | ecosystem: Environmental > Aquatic > Marine > Hydrothermal vents > Microbial...
TTGTTGCGGGGGGAGTCGTAGGCGAGGGTGTGGTAGTTGGAGATGCTGTGGACGGCGTTTCAGTAACTTCTGGAGTTTCTGTAGCTTGTAATGTTTCTGTCTTTTCTGGCGTTTGCGTCTCCGATTCTTCAGAGATGCACAGAGAAAAAGCTACCAGCAGTATGATTCCAATATAGATTATTCTGGACATCATAAGAATAAAACAACGACAGAGTTTAAAAATATTATCTTCAAAAAAGATAAAAAAAAGAAAAGATTATGAAAGTTTTTCTTTCACTTGTTCCAATAGTTCTAATGCTTTCATAAGTTCGTTGTTTGCATAAACTGAGTTGCCTGTCTTGTTTGCATTGTCTATATGTTCCTGTGCTTCGTCTAACAATGCCTGGATGTCTTCTGGTACTTCATCTGGCAGAAGTTCTTCTATATCTGCTAAGAGAGTATTTACCTGTCCCAAACGATACATTGCTACAGGTTTGAAGGCTCCAATTGGGCTTGCTTGAATAAATTCCACGTTGATACTGGAAGTAATAGTCCCAACTGACGCTGTTACTGTAGCAGTTCCAGCGAACTCTGAAGATACTTCTGTTACTGCAATTCCGTTAACAGTAGGTACGATGGAAGGTGAAACACTTCCCAATGTTGTTGCAAACTCTACAGATGTGCCATCTGCCACAGGATTACCGTCTACATCTGTTACTGTAGCAGTAATGGTAGAACTCTGGCCAACGAACACTACTGGTGGCGTTGCTTCAAGTGTAATGCTACCTCCATATTGGTATTTTGTGCCTTTTAGGATAACATCGTCAACATACCATCCGTCTCCATCGTACTTCCCATCTTCGTCAGAATACCCTCCATCGCTGTCGAATAAGAATTCAATTGATATTTGGTGTCCTGCATGTGCCGATATATCGATAGTATTAGTAATATACCCTCCAGCTGTATCTCCATCATATGCCGCATAAATTGTATCGGTCAAGGTATTTTGATCCCATATAACCATATATAGGAAATCATAAGTGGGCTCTGAGTCTCCACTAACAGAAAATGTTAGTTCAAGCTTTTGATATCCTGATGTATCAATTAAGTTGGAGTAAAGCCAGTTGTACATACCATTAACGTATCCTGGTGGCGTAATCCAAGAGGCATCATAACCTCCACACCACCATGAAGTAGTAGGACTATTCGGTCTGGCATAAGGATCGTAGTATGGACTTGTTACATCCGTTGAAGCAAGATGCCAGAAGTCACCAACACTTCCAGCAGAGGCATCAACTGTATTCCAATTTGCAGGTCCTGATTCCATGTCATCACTGAATATGATAGTTTCTCCTGAGAGCTTCGTTTTAAAGGTATAGTAAGATCCACTGTTGTCATCAGTAGTAGTATTTCCGTAACAAGTTTGGTCTGTGCTTGAAACTTCGAAGTAGTAGTCAGTCATAGGAGTAAGTCCTGTTAGTGTTATGGAGTGTGATGTTACGTAGTTACTATCACTTTCAGTAGAGCCAAGTAAAGTTGTAGTCCCATAGTTTACTGCACTTGTTGAAACCTCATCTGTTGTCCATGTTATAACAGCACTCGTATCTGTTACGTTTGATACTGTTACTCCAGAAATCACAGGTCCGTTTGCATCAACGATTGCAGTATCTGTATAGCCACTTGCTGAAGCTGTGATTGTATCGCCATGTGTTACCGATAGTAATCCATCTGAAGCTGGCACATTTGAAGTCAATGTAATACTTCCATAGTAGTTTCCAGTTCCTGCACTCTCTATAAGAGTAATTACTTCAGGAGTCGTTTCAGTTGTGCTGGACATATTCACCGTCATTGTTCCTCCGCCAACTGCTCCGCCAATGTAGTTAACATTCACTGTAGCATGATCCGTGTACGTAATGCACTCAATGTTAAGAGGCTGGTAGGTAATAGAGAGTTGTGGTCTGTACTCTTCACCAAGACTGCCCGCGTCAGGTCTAAATCCTGTATCCCAGCTTATTGCCGAGTCCACTGAAATTGGCGAGTTTGTATCAGTGCAGAAAGACACTAAGCTATCGATACCTAGACGTTTTTCAATTTCATAAAGCGCTTCTTGAGATAGAGTTATGGTTCTTGAATTCCCGTTGCTAGGTAATCCAGTAGTAGATACTGAATCTACTCTAAGTTCTCTTGGTATGGATTCAAAGGCAGAAAAGCTTCCAGGTCCAACAAACCATGAGTTTCCACTCTCATCAAGCATATCAACGTACCAATCATATCCTGACGTTGCATAGTTATTAGCTTGCATCCAGAAGGTCAGAGAAGCATTTGTAATAGAAACTCCTTGTGGTATGTGCGACATATCGAACTGTACCACACCGTATCTAGTGTCACCATCTAGATGTCCTGTCCACATGTCATCATCATCAAGAGTTACGGCAAAGTCAGCTACATACCCTACTTTATACTGTTTCGGTGTAATGACATTCAGCGTTGTGAAGGAGTAATACGATCCTCCATTGTTATCTACTGTAGTATTCGGATTACACGAATCATCAGTAGATTCTATTTCGAGATAGTATGTTGTATTCCTCTGTAATCCATCAAGAACAACTCTATGAGATGTGGTCAATCCAGACGTAGTTGCAGTCAATGTAGGAGGTGTGGATGTTCCATATCGTACGACACTTGTAGATGGCTCATCTGTTGTCCATGTTATCACAGCAACCACATCGCTTGCTGCATTAGCATTTATATTACTGATCACTGGTGGTGAAGCATCAATCAGAGCAGTATCTGTAACAGTCTGGCTAGGCGAGGCATCTGTATAAGAAACTGTGATAGTATCCCCATCTGACACAGATAAAAGCCCGTCTGCAGCAGGTGCACCAGTAGTCAGGGTAATAGTACCTTGGAAGATACCAGTATTTGCAGGATTTTCAGTTAAATTCATCGTATCTGGGGTAGTTTCAGTGTTTGAGCTTATTGATATGGATATACTACCTGATCCTGCAAGATCAGCATCTGTAACAGTGACATTGACAGGACAGTTGTTTGGTGGTAGATTAAACTTCTCTCCGTCAATACTAATCGTTCCTGTAGAGTTAACAAGTTCTCCGTTGACCACAAGAGCATACGGCTGTCCTCCTGTAGAAACAACGTTGTATGCCTCAACATATATTGTGTACACACCGGGGGCAGGATTGTTTATCAGTACCTGCTCTACGTTATTGGATCCGTCCCAAACAAAACCGTTTGGAATAGACTCTCCGTTCTGGAAATCGTTACCTGCATATATCCTACCACCAGGTCCTACAACTGTTAGGTCGAGATCGTTGACAAGCACATTTGGTGTAAGTGGAACCCCAGGTTCGTCTGTCCATACCAAAGTGGCTTTGAAAGGATGATCTGGTCCAACTACATACGAATATGCAACTTGATCTACCGTAAAAATGGGTCCATGATCATCTACATCTGTTCTTTGGCTTTCTCCAGAGAAGTACAGCGTATTATCAAGAAGAACACGACCCCATCCTTGGCCAGTACCGGGAATCTGAATGTCAAGCTTTCTGTATCTTGGATCGCCATAGATAGAATATATCCATGAAAGATCGTTTCCAACATTATTACCTGTCATATTGACAGCAGAATTGATCAAAGTTGCTTTTAATAAAGCTGAACTCGGAGTTGTGATAACCCCTCCGGGATAATACCCTCCAGTAAAGTACTCACGGACAAGAGCTGCAGCACCTGCCATTATAGGCGTCGACATAGAAGTTCCGCCCATTCCTGTCGAGTCATTATTAAACGTAGTAACATTAAAGTCACTTTCTGCAGAAACAACGTTGTGATTTCCAGGAGCTGCGATATCTGGCTTGATCCTGTCTGTGTAGTAAACATAAGTACCATCTGTTACAGTAGCAGGTCCATGACTGGAAAATAATGCCATGCTGTTAGGATCCTGATACAGAAGCTGTGTAGCTCCGACACCAATACAGTTTTTCGCCACTGCCTGAGTATCCATAGTACAAAGGTCTGGCCCATCGTTTCCAGCTGCGAAAAGGATCAGGAAATCTTTGTTATCCCAAGTATACTGATCTATCTGTGCTGACTCCGTTAGATACAGACTCTGTGCTGATGCCCCCCAGCTATTGGAATGTATATATGCTCCTGATTGCTGTGCTTGCTGGAATAGATAATATAGATTTGTGGGTAATCCTACCAAGCTTCCTCCGTCACCTATATCCTGCATAATAAGTTTGGCATTGTAGGCTACTCCTTCAAACGCATCCCATGAATTGTAAGCTCCTGTTAACAGCCCATTTCCAAAGAAATCCTCATTGAATCCCGCTATATTATCATAGTCTCCAGCTACAGATCCACAGACGTGCGTTCCGTGACCATATCCATCATAATCGCCAGTTCCAGCCCAGTCGTAATATGCAATCACTTTTCTCAGGACAGGATTAGTATTAATAGGCGGATTAGTCTTATCAGTTACTACTGTATAGGGTGGTGAACCATTAGTATAGTCATAGAACATTGAATGATCATAGTCAAGACCAGTATCTGCGACGCAGACAACTTGGTTTATTCCACTTATTCCTTGATCATAAATCGGTGTAGCATAAGTTCCCGATTGTACTAAAAGTGTTGCCCAGTAATTTTCTATATCTGGCTCTTTCTCGATCTTTGGGGGTATGTATTTTTCTATCCACATTACCTCCGTCATTTTCGCTATCTCGGTAACGTATATGGGCCTTAGTTTAATTCTCAGTATGTAAGAATTCTGCATAGAAGCTTCTGATAGGATTTCTGCTCCGAATCTTTCTTTGATCTCAAATTTGAACGTTTGTGCATCTTCTCCATCAAATATTAGAACGTTGTATGTATTGGAAGACTCCTCTATAGCTCCAGTTTCTTCACCTCTCTGATCAAACTCCATAAAACAAGTACCGCTTATCTTATACGCTGGATGGAACAATCCCAAAGTAACTCCTTTTCCTTCGAGTACAGCTCTAGCTTCAGGTGTCAAATGTGCTAGAAATGCAAAGTTAGGTATATACCCATAGAGGCGTACACCTGGTGTTGTATCAAGAATAGTTCTGTCTTCCTTTGTTATCGGTCCATCAAATTGGACAATAAAATATCCCTGTTCAGATGAACTAGGAGCTTTAGCTTGTAGATATGATGGGATTTTCGCTGGTTTATGCAGGTCTATTTCCATTCCATTGATATAAAGAAGTTTTGCGTCTCTATTATATCCTGAGGCATTGGACTTTTTTTCCTCTGCAACAACTGAAAGCATTGGAATCATTGAAAAAAGCATTACTATCACTAAAAATATTGCCATTCCTATTTTATATTTTACTCTCATTCTTATTCCTCCTTTAACGTTAAAGGTAATAGTTCTTCATACTATTTATATATAAACTTTACGGTTTGGGCTCTTGTGCTGTCGAGTTTCCTCTATATCACATCACTCTTTGGTACAAGATCAGGACCCCACAATGCAAAAACTATTACACCTGTCATCCCGATAATAAAAGCGACATAAAACGTTATTTGAGGTTCTATCGTCCACAGTAGCCCGCCTATTAAAGAAGCTGGAAATACGACCAGTCCTCTGATAAGATAATACATCCCTACAGCCCTTCCCCTGCACGTAGGGGAAGATAGATCAACGATCATGGCTTTACGCGCAGGTTCTCCTATCTCTCGCAGTCCTGCGATGATAAACGCAGGGAAAAGCCAGATTAAAGAAGGTACAACACTCAAACTCAGTGGAAAAAGAGCAAAAAAAGTGAAGGTGAGTAGTACAAAAGGTTTACGATTTGTCCTGTCTGCCAGTTTTGCTATAGGGATGTAAACTATAATGGATGTCAGCATCCTTACCGATATCAGCTGTCCGAACTGGAACTCACTGCCCCCCAATGTATTGATTATATAAAGAATTATAAAAACCTTCGGAATGCCAGCAGCCCAGCGTGCTAAACAATCAGTTAATAGGAGTCTTTTCAATGCTGGAGACATATTTCTCCATATATCTCCAAGACTTTCCTTTTTATATTCCAGTTTTGTTTTTTCGGTATAATAATGTTTAACTACGAAAATAGATAAAAATGCTAGGAATAGTGTAACTATCAATCCTAAATGTATACCCGAGATCAGACCTATTCTTCCCATAATCCAGCCTCCAAGAAGAGGTGCTATTACTATTGGGATCCTCTTTAGGATAGATTGCATCCCAAAGCTTATCGCTCTTCGATTTTGTGGAAGATTGTCGCCTATAATAGCGAATATCGCGGGGCTTGTGAGACTGCTCCACGCCATCACAAAAAATATTCCTATAAGTATCCAGTGCCAGTTTGGAGTAAAGAGATATATGAGATATCCAAAGATTGAGAGAAGAGCAAAAAGTATCAATGCTCTGCGTCTTCCCATACGATCAGCTAACCACCCTCCGGGATATTGATATACAGCATCAAGCAGCTCTTTTAAAGATCCGTAAATTGCTATGATCAATACGCTCGCTCCCAGTGCCTCCAGATATTTGGGAACAAATTGGATCCAGAGTTCTTCGCCCATTCCCAAAACAAGGATGACAGTAAACAGTATGACGACATTATGTTTTAAGCCAAGCCAGTCTCGAATTGTGTTTCTATCCATCTTTTATCCCTTTCATCTTTAATTCTGGTAGTCTATATATGTTTTTCCAAAACATTTTTATACTTCGGAGGTTCTTATTACAAAAGGATCTATGATGATATCGACAGCGTCTGATTTGATGATGACAGATGGGCGGGCTGATGATCTCTGTTCTGAGAAAGCTATATAAATAGTGGATTCCTACTAATTTGAAGAGGAGATGTTATGGAAAAAGAAGAGTTCCAGATAAAGTTAAAAATCCCGGAGTTTGTAAAAATTCTGGATGAAACTGTTAGGACAGAAGTTCTAAAAGAGACTGAGAAAAGAATTAAACCGAATATTGAAAAAGAATTTTATGTGACAGCTAAAGAAGTTATCTCCGAGAAACTGGAGATTTTGGAAACTCCTAAAAAGGTTTCCAAAGAAAAGAAACCTTCGCCATCAAAAAAGGAGGAAACATTATTGGAGAAAACAAAACACTGCCCAAAATGTGGAAAGGAGATAGATGCAGCTGCAAAATTCTGTAGATTCTGCGGAGCAAAACTTTAAGGAGGGAGAAATATGAATATGAAAAATAGAGATATCATTTCCATCAGGGACATGACAAAAGAGGATATAGAATACATCCTCAAAAAATCTGAAGAGATGGAAAAAAATATGAAAAAAAATAAAAATCTATTAAACGGGTATGTGCTGTCAACATTATTTTTTGAGCCTTCTACAAGGACAAGACTCTCTTTTGAATCTGCTATGAACAAACTTGGTGGAAGGGTGATAAGTGTTGCACAGCCAAAGGCTTCTTCTGTAGCAAAAGGAGAAACACTGGCAGACACCGTAAAGACAGTGGAACAGTACAGCGATGTTATAGTGATGAGGCATCCCAATGAAGGAGCTGCAAGACTTGCTGCAGATGTTGTAGATATTCCTATTATAAATGCGGGGGATGGAGCCAATCAGCATCCTACACAGACACTGCTCGATCTCTATACGATAAATAAAGAGTGTGGAAAAATAGATGGGTTGAGTATAGCGATGATGGGAGATCTGAAATACGGAAGGACTGTACATTCTCTGGCAACTGCACTGGCGTATTATAACGTGAAATTAATTTTTATTACACCAGAAGAACTTAAAATGCCTTCAGAAATAAAAAAATACCTTAAAAATAAGGGTATTCCCTACAGAGAAATCTCTGGTATTGACGAGATAGGAAAAGCTGATGTTTTATACGTTACACGAATACAAAAAGAGAGATTCCCTGATCCTGCTGATTATGAAAAGGTAAAGGGGATTTATAAAATCCTTCCTGAGACTCTGGACATTCTGGGAAACGCAAAAATAATGCATCCTTTGCCGAGAGTGGATGAGATATCACCAGAGATCGATAAATCAAAAAATGCTATTTACTTTAGACAGGCGAGAAATGGGATACCAGTAAGAATGACTCTTTTGAGCCTGGTTCTGGGGGAGATGGAATGAAAAAGGAATTAAAAGTATCAGCTATAAAGAATGGGACAGTGATCGATCATATAAGACCTGGAAAAGCTTTGGAAGTTGTCAGACTTTTGAATCTTGAAAACTACGAAGATTCTGTGACTGTAGCCATGAGTGTACGTAGCAGCCTGCATAAAACGAAAGATATAGTGAAGATTGAGAATAGAGAATTGTCTGAAGAGGAAGTTAATGAGATAGCTTTAATAGCACCGGAATCTACGATAAATATTATAAAAGACTATGAGGTCGTAGAGAAAAGAAAAATAGAACTTCCAGATGTGATAAAAGGCATTCTCACCTGTATGAATCCAAATTGTATCTCGAGAAAAGAAGGCAGTTCAAAGTTCATAGTTGAAAAGAGGGAACCTGTAGTTCTCAGATGTTATTACTGCGAGAGGCTGATGGAAGAGGGCGAGATCCTGAAGAGATTGAGGATATGAAAAAGATTTTTTTATTTTTTATAATTTTGTCAATTCTTTTAATACCCTTACATTGTGAATTGCCTGACCTGGAGATTACAGAAGATAACATAAAATACGAAAATCTTGTTTCAGGTATGACAGGAAAGATCTATGTGAACATAGAGAATAAAAGCGATGTAGATCTGTATACAGTCCCTATGAAATATGCTCTTAAAGATCTGGGAACAAACGTAATCGTTTATCAAGATGAGATAACAAAAGACTGTCTGGCGAATTGGACGACAACTGTAACTATCTACTGGGGAAATCCTACTTACGGGAATTATCTTTTTACTGTAATAGTTGATCCTGATAATACGATCGAAGAAAGTGATGAAACAAACAACGCTGCAGAAAAAATCCTACATGTCTCGGCTTCAGATCTTACTGTCACAGATATAACATTCTCCAATCCAACTCCAAAGATAGATGAAGAGATAAGAATAATTGCAGAGGTAAAGAATATTGGAGAAGCCTCCACAATTAAATCCTTTAAAGTAGGTTTTTACGAAGGCGAAAGTTTATTGAGTGAAGAAGAAATAGAAAAACTTGATCCCGGAGCATTTAAATCAGTTTTCACGTACTGGACTCCAAAACTAGAGGGGGAAATGGATATTATCGTGAAAGTTGACAATAGAGAAGAGATAGAAGAGACGGATGAGGAAAATAACTCCGTAACACACAGTATAACTGTAGAAAAACTGAAAGTCTTTATACTTTCCAATGCAATAGACTGGGGCTTGCAGGGAGAGGCTCTTAAAGTTTTTTTGGAAAGCAATAGAATAGATGCCCAGAGGATATTTCCAAGTAACTTCGATTCTTATAAAAATGAGGCGATAATAATAATTTTAGGAGGACCAGATGCCTATTCTGGAGTAGGGTATATAGTTACCCAGGTTTTAGATGGCAGTTCTATAAACTACCTCAGGACTGAAGGTGCATATAACGTATTTTTGGAGAGAGATATTTTCACGGCAAAGCAATTGATCATTGTTATGGCAGGTAACGATAGGGATCTTACGGCAAAGGCTGTTGTTGAAAATAAAAATCTTATTCTAGATTATATAAAACCTTAGACTATGCAAGCGAAAACTTTATATACAAGTATTTCCTTGTATAGTTATGTTGAATAGATCTAGGTCCACAGAAGTGGCAATTACAGGTGTAATGACAGCTTTAGTTTGTGTGGGCACAATTCTCATAAGGATCCCCATACCTCAAACTAAAGGATACATAAACATCGGAGACTCGATGATCTTTTTTTCTGCCTTATGTTTTGGGTTCAGGATAGGTGGATTTGCAGGAGGTATTGGTTCTGCTCTGGCAGATATAATTGGCGGATTTGGAAACTGGGCACCTTTTACCCTGATAATAAAAGGTGTGGAAGGAATTATAGTGGGTAAATTAGCTAAAAAAAGCAAAATACTCGCGTTAGTTATAGGAGGATCTGAGATGATACTTGGATACTTCATAGTAGAGTTATTTCTTTATGGATATGGAGCCGCTGTAGCTGAACTTCCAGGCAACATCTTTCAGGCTGGATTTGGTATATTATTGGCGATACCGCTGTACAAAGCTGTGAGCAAAATACTCACAAATGAGTAGAATTGGAAAACTTTTTATACCTCATTTCCACTCTTCCCTCATGAAAAAGATCAATGAAATTACGATCATAGCTTTATTTGCCGCAATGTCTACTGTACTTGAGCTA
>Ga0190349_1000631_pt1 | contig 10262 bp, 5 predicted proteins | sample 48721378_MG_FD_179798 | JGI IMG/M metagenome (GOLD analysis project Ga0190349, IMG submission 179798) | Hydrothermal vent microbial mat bacterial communities from Southern Trench, Guaymas Basin, Mexico - 4872-13-7-8_MG | ecosystem: Environmental > Aquatic > Marine > Hydrothermal vents > Microbial...
ACTTGGCCCTCTAATAAAATCTCCATCATGACCATAAATACCTTCAATAATGTGAAGATTCGGTTTTGTAACTGAATTGTTGTCTAAACAACGACTTGCCCATGTTTCCTGCCAGATTCCCCCGTTGCTTCCAGGCTTGTCCCATCGCGGAATACCATCTGCTACGTGTCTTTTGTAGTTTTCCATAATAGTTTCCTTTGCATCGGGGACAATGTGTGCTGGAGACATATTCATATCTGAATAATACGATTTACAATGCTGCTGGTAATTATGTGCAATAGTCCCCTGAAGATTCTTTGCAGTAAGAGTCAAGCCCATACCATGAGCTTTGAATTTAGCGATGTTTATAAGGAAAGTATCGGGTGCATTAACAGGCCTTAGATAAGGAATTTTTCGAAACCATACACCATTCTCCACATCTTTCCAGATAAGCTCGTCTTCCGCAATCTCACCAACTTGAGCGCTCATGTCTTTTAGATCAACACCTGTCCGCTGAGCCATATCAGTGTACCCTCCCTCTGCCCAATCATCAGGGGAATTAACTTCTCGCATATACATCTGGCTGCCAGAAATACCAAGAGCTTTTAAAGCCTCGATGACCCCTTCTACAAAGTAGGCATCTGTCACAACCCCCATGGAACGCTCAATTGTATAACCCTTCATCCACTTTCCACGACCGGTAAGGTTGGGTTTGATTACAACACTATATGTTAAGGGAACTCCTCCCTCACTCTCGGAAAGAGAAACAAAAACAGAGTTCCCAAAAGCAAAACCAGCCTGTTTTTTCTCTTCTGAATTTGTTTTAGTATCCACATCTGTTCGCATAATAAAAACTGCGTCAGGATTGTTCTCAATGAATGGATGGATACCAAAAAATTCTGTGGACCTCAGATGGAAAGAGCCAAAAACCAATCGTGGATCAATTAATGCTATGCCTCCTGCCGTAACTACAGTTTTAAGAAATTTTCTTCGATCAACCATACAATTATAACCGTTTACATAAATATACAAAAAAATCGGATTATTCACTATTGTTTTATATCTAAATAATAAAGAAATCCGATTAAGCCCATTGTTAAAAAATATTTGGGGCTGTCTAAGGTAAGACAGCCCCAAATTTAACAAATAAAAGTTATTACTTCAGCAACATCATCTTTCTTGCCAGTTTTTTATTCCCGGCCTGAAGAACGTAAATGTAGACACCACTTGGAAGATTAGACATATCTACATTCTGAAGATGCGAACCAGCTGCTCTATACTCATTATTGAGCACTTTTTTCACAAGCTGACCTTTTACATTGTAGATTCCAAGTGTAACCTTAGCCGGTCTGTTCAAACTGAAACGAATGTTTGTACTGGGGTTAAATGGGTTGGGATAGTTTTGCTCTAAGGTAAATGAACCTGGCACAAATCCATGACCATTCTCCTCAACTCCTGTAATGAGTGAAGTGAAGGGAAGCCCCATAACATCACAGTACTGCCATGCGGGACCACCACCCTGCCATGGAGCAAGCGGATTGCAGGTATACTGGTATCCATCGAAACTTCCACTGCTTGCGTAAGGAGTTCCACTCGTATCTACATCAAACAAACTCCATGTAGCAGCGATTCTTGTACCCTCTGTGAACGCAAAGGTGTTACCAGTCGTAACCGATGTCAAATCATCTAAATAAATCTTGCCTTCAAGATCGTAACCATCCTCATCATCCCATACTCTGTAAGCAATCTGTGTACTATCCGAACCTATAGGTGCATTAACACCTCCACCATAGAGTATCGTACGAATAGAATCAAGCATCGCATCAAAGGTAATGTTGAGCTGGATCTCATAATCACCGTTGGTAGAATCTAACAACACCGCTGCATGAGCCGGTGCATGGAGAGCATCACCAATATCGTAGTTACCGAGATAAATCTCAATACCATCTGCTGCCCACTCTGCATCAGAGAAATAACCAGGATAATCATCTCTCACGTGGGCCGCAAAATAGAGATAGTTATCATCATACATCATTTTAATGGTTCCACTTAAATCGTCATTGTCATCGGGAAACCAATTATGACACCTTGAATCAGCCGGAATCGAGCTCTGATTGAAATCAATGGGAAAACAGAAATTCCACTCATCTAAGTTCCCATTTACAGTAATCGGTTTGGACGTTTTCAAAATATATGGAACAACAATATTGCTATTATCCTGAGCAAAAACAACGCCCGAAACCAGTAATACTGCAAGGACTGCAAAAATAACTTTCTTCGCCATTTTTTTTCACCTCTCCATTTTTATTGGTTAATAGCTCCAGAGAGTAATTTAAACTTACTCTCCCTCCAAAAAACATTATTTTTCCCCTTTGCATCCCTCCTTTCTTTAAATATTATTTGCCTATTACTTAGAGAGCAAAAATTACTCTCGATAAAATGTATTGGTTTTTATACATCCCTCCTTTCATTCTTAACATCATAAGGTTCCAAAATAACTATTACCCGTATCACCTCCATTTATTACTGACGACCATAATAAGGCGCCCCACTAACAAAAACATGATTGACAGGATCCCCCCTATTCATTATTATTCGACTAACCTGTGCTGATTTCCCACCAATAGCAGCATAAAGATAATGAGCATTCCCCCAAACAAAATTGTTAACAGGGGACAAAAGAGCTCCTTTAAACAGTGTTTCTGTATTCCCATCAGATTTTACAACTAAAATTGGATCTGAATGATTGGTAGCTATATACATATCTCCATTCTCAGAAAAAGTAATATCATTAATAGTAGCATCTGAGAACTCCCCTGCATCTTCCCAATCAAAAACAAGTTCACTCTCACCTAAGGTTCCATCAGCTAATATCTGATTTCTATAAATTCCTTTTTTATCTAAAGCTACATAAACGTATCCATCAAACACCCTTATAGAATTAATTGTCTCCTTTTTATACTCATCCGTTTTTGTTGCGGTAGTATCAGGATGAATTACAAAAAGACCTGACTTTCTGCCCCCTGCATATATATTCCCATACTTATCAAAATCAAAATATCTCAGTTTCTTAGATACCCTTATGAATTGTTCTGCGGAACCACCCCCTGGTGCTATACTGTACAGCACGTACGAATTATACTCCTGTAAATAGAGATAACCACCCGGCCCCATCCTCATACAAGAAGCTTTGGGGAAAGTTAATGTAGCATATCCTGTTTTCTCTCCGCTTGGTGCCAATCTTAGCACACTATTTCCGATATTTGCATAAAGGTTCTCTTCTGCATCCACAGTAATTGAATTGACAAAACCCAGTTTACCATAATCTGTGCTAATAGCCACAATTTTATAAGGAAAATATTTACCTATAAGATACGCACCTGATATTACAACTTTGATAGTTACAGAATCACCTATTACAAAAGGCGCAAGCAGTCTGAGTTCTGAACTATCCGCTGAGACTACTGGAACTTTAGTTGTATTAAAATACACAACATTCTCCTCCGGAATTGGCAAAAAGTTTTTACCAATCAGTCTGATTTGATTTATCCCAGCATAAGCAGCAGAGGGTTCAACACTACTAATCACAGGATCTGGAGCTCCCCTCTTGTTAGGCTGCCAAACTGTAGGAACATGATATTCACAGCCTGACAGTATAATTAAGCCCAACAGTAACACTAGGCTAAACTTATATACCTTCATCTTTCTTCTCCCAATTTTAGACTTATTTTTTTCTGTTTTTATTTTATTATAATGAGAATCTAATAGTCATTCTCTGAACTTTATCAAAAATACCAAAAGGTGTATAAGCATAATCCAACTGGAAACCGTAGTGGGAAACACCAAAACCAAACGTAAAGTTATCCTCATAATCCCCACTAACATATCCACCCCTTACAGATAAGATATCCATAAATCTATAATCAATGCCAACCATTATCTGTTCAGGATGAGAGCGATAGTGCGAAGCATTGATTGATAAAACAACCGATTGTTTTGGACCTCCAAGGGTAACTAAATCCAATATATCCATTGAGATGCCTAAGGTAAAAACTAAAGGAAGCTGAAATCCTTCCTGGGCGTATTTAATCTCTTTCGAAAAATTGCGTACAGACATCCCAAATACTAAGCTTTTAACTCCAGTATGAAAAAGTGTCCCAAAATCAAAGGCAAGCGGTGTTAGTTCATTCTCTACAGCAGTTGAACTATCCGTACCAACAGAAATAATACTCTCTCCTAAATTCTGTCTAACCCATTTCATCTGACCGCCTACAGAAAACCTATCTGTCAAAGCTTTAGCATATCCCACACCAATGGTCAGAGATGAAGGTGAAAAATCTCCCATATCAACATAACCCAGAGGATTTGTCTTATCAACCCGGGTTTTCAAAACTTCTCCGTAATCTACACTCTGAAAACTCACACCAAAAACCCCGTATTCACCATGCCACGGTCTGATTGCAAAACTAAATGCATTGTGTGTAATATCAGCAATCCATTTATTTTGACTGGCAGAAAAATCAATGAAATCAGACATCCCAGCCATACACGCCGGATTAAAAAAGAGTGCACCGGACTTCATTTCAGTATCTGTAATAACAGCACCAGCCATAGCAGCAGCACGGGCATCGGCAGCAACACTCAAAAACTGCATACCAGACTGTGCCAACTTTTCGTGCTCCTGAGCTATTCCTTCTCCTATAAAGCAAAGAGTAACGATAAGCCCAGCTAAGTAAGATAAACGTTTATTCATATTTCTATTCCTCATCTTTTTAATTATTATCAGAATTATCTTATAATAATAAACTTGCGGTATATTGATCTTCCATCTGGAGTTTCAAAATAGGCAATGTACAAACCGCTGACCACGATTTGGCCTGAGGAAGTCGTTGAATCCCACAATTCATCTCCTGTCCCATCAGTATGTTGAATTGTTTTAATCAAATCGCCCCGCTCAGTATAGATTTTAATAGTACATTCTGGCGGCAATCCAAAAAATGCAAGTCTGTCTGGAGCGTCTCGTTCAAATTGTAACATCCGTGCTCTGATATCATACGGATTGGGCACTACACGAATAGAATCCAAAGTTGTTTTAACGGCAGGCTTTCTGAGATAAGCTGGTGTATTTGTCATAGTGTAAAATTTACTGCTGACAAGTGGAACCCCAGGGTGAAAATCATTGGTAGAACCGTCATCCTTAGACTGAATATAATAGTAATAATTAAAACCACGACGTGCCGTTTTATCGGCAAAGCTATGAACTATATTTGATTTATCACATGAAAATATTTTATCATATAATGTATCGGGCCTACCAATAGCCCGGAATATCTGATAACCATCAAAAGTAGGTGAGCCCTCATCAGGAGAAGGATCCCAACTAAGCATAATTTTATCACCGCCAGATTTTACTTGAAACACTGGAGGAGGCTGAGGAGGTTGAGGAATATCATATCCATTCTCATAATTATTTATTGCCCGTCTAAAAGTGCGGAATATAGAATCAACCCCTGTTTGGACCCAAAGTCGTTTATACTCGTCTTCATCAGTTGTAGTAGAACCATCAGGCAATATTAAAGTAGGCTGGCCAACATTTGCATACCATTCATACCAGTTTTTACCAACTTCCATACTCTTTCTTCTGCTAATTCCTGCTACCCCTTCTGCTATAACAATGTGAATACTGTCCCCGGGTTCTAAGGTATATGGACCAAACCCTTCTCCTTGAGAATACCCTCCTGGGTCTGTTCCCCATAAGTCTGCAAAACCATCACCTACCTCTTCTGCATGTGTCTTATCAGGATGACCGGCTGACATCAACAAATATTTGTCCGTCATTTGCGATGAGTTAAATTGATCAATCGCCTGGGTAGGAGGTGAATCTGAGCCTACATACATTGTTGTAGAAGGTTGAGACACATCATCTGAATGATCCGCTGGGGATTTGTCAGCATGAAGCACAACATTACCCATGTACTGCACTCCTCCCAGACGACCGTCCTGGGGATTTGGGCATCCCCAATCATCAACCTTGCTTTTAGAATGAGGTCCATACCATGAATATTCGGCACGCAGTTTATAAGTCGGATCAGTAGGATCTTCCCATACAACATCATTAACAGTATTACGGCCCCAGTTAATATTATTAGATGGATACCATCCTAACTTAAAAGCCTCTTCTCCTGTACCGTAACGGTACAAAAAGTAGAAATAAACACCTGTAAGAGTTTTGGAGACTACATTACCCTTTACATCGTATATCCCCGTATTTTTAAAAACATAATCATAAATAAAATAATTATCATGATTTGGCTGAGAAAAGGCCATCAGTTTCCTTGTAACTGTAATACCGATCTCGGTATTCAGTTTATTAATAATCATTCTATCAGCTTTTAGATTTGGATCAATTTCATCTACAACATCATTAAGTGCATTGTCGGTTGCAGTTAAATTATCCACTACAACGGTTGGATGAGAGAATTTACCTATCATTTTGAACTCAACCGGTATAAACTGATAATTTGGATCTGCATGACGCGGCCCCACACAAATCACCTTGTATGGATATGTTTCACCACTTATAGGATCAGAAAAGTTTGTTGTCCCTATCCACATGGCTTTTGAAACCTCACAATCCTGATATCGAAACTGAGCTGGCCACGCCAGACCATCCTGCTGCTGAGCAGCATTGTTTGTCCGACCAAGCTCGATTTCACTACCCCAATTGGCATACCAACTGCGCAGTGAACCAACTCTTAACCATTTTATCTCTTTCCCTGCCTGTCCAAAAACAGACAAAGCAGCAACAAAGATAAAACAAATGGTAAAGACAAACAATAAAGGTTTGAAATTTAATTTTGTCATTTTCATGTTATCTCCTTTTTCAAAAATTATTCCTCTTGACTCCCATTAAAATTAACATAAATTAAAAGGTTGTTCTAATACCAACAAAGATCTTTCTCGGGTTTAAGAAATTAAAAGAACTCTGATTCGGCATGTTGATGTATGCTTTATCGTCGAGTATTTTCTTCATACGACTACTATTAACTTCTAACCAGTCACCATTCACATAGTTCATATATTTACCAGTTGTATTTTCGTAATAAATAACCTTTGGATTGGGATTTGTTAAGGTAGTAACATTTCCTACTTCTTCGATAGGCTGAAACGGAACACCATCCTTACGATACTCCCCCGCTCTGTCATGTCCCACAATATTATTGTAAGCGGTACTCTTTGGTAAATGTAAAGAATTAAAATAATCAAGGTAATCATTAGCATCATAGAAACTGTTGAGTGAAAGTCTCTTTGTGTTAAGCACATTGTCCATATCAATAAAAAAGCTAACTTTCATTTTCTTAAAAGAAAATGTTTTTGTCAACCGTAGCCGAAGATTATACCAGTCTTTGACCTGAAGGTTTTGGGACACAGCAAGATCCTTATTAGGATTCCACGTTGTCCACCAACCTGCCTTCCACTCACCAATAATATTCAACTTCCAATTACCAAGAAAGTGTGAACCCATAAATTCTGGTCCATAATTAGGTGGAGTATAAAAGAATAAGTTTGCTCGAGCATAAGGCTGGGGAATAGGACGTTCCTGATAAAGATGTTGTGTATTCCTGTCGTATTCCGCTTGAGCTGAAGGATCTTGATATATTTCAGCTCTACCAAAATGGCCCAGCGTACTCACTCTGTATGTGTAGTTAATAAAACCAGTCCACCATCTACCAGCGATCTTTTTGAAAGTTGCCTCAAATCCCCGAACGTCCTCGTAACTGCTATTAGTAGCCTTCGCGTAATTTATAGAACCATCAGCACTTATATACCTCACAACAGCCTGTTGATCTGAAATATCATTATAAAAAGCCGCCACCTGAATAAGATAAGTATCATATAGAGAATGATCAAATCCTAATTCGTAGGAAATGGTTTTGGCTAAGGCAAGATTGGGATCACCAACGTTTCTAAGCTCATTATACCCGCCACGAGACATCCGGAACATCTGCTCATAAGTTGGTAATTGTTTGAAGTGACCGTAGTTGAAATAGAGTTTCGAATTTTCTGTAATTGGGTGAGAAATTCCGAGTCTCGGGCTAAGTGAAAAGAACGATTTTGCCTTTTTAGAAGGATAGGATTTCGTGGAATCATAGTTAGATGAAAAGAAACTATCAAATGGATTCAGAGATATCCATTTTGTGTTTGCATTGTTGTAATCTAATCTTAGTCCAGCATTAAGAATGAATCCCTTTGTTTCAAGTTTATCCTGAATATACATAGCACCTCGAAGAGGGAATTTGCGCATTCTTACATAAGTATTGCCTTCTGGGAATAACAACTTTACTTCACCATAGTTTAGATTCAAATCATTGTAAACGAACTCAACCCCTGTCTTGACAAGATTATAAAAATCCACCTGACTTGTTAAATCAAACTTAAAAGTTGTTGAAGAAACTTTGCTACGGTCTCGAGCAGTGCTTGTGTGAGCACCTGTCATCATACCATCAATCCCCGGTTCTGCAAATGGACTAAAGCCAAATGGATTCTCATCTGTATAATAGCCAGGAACAATTTCATATTTCCTAGTTGTATCCCGTCTCGCAATAGGACCTGTATGATAATTTCGTTCAATGTATTCGATGCTGGCCTCATAGAATGTGCTGGGATTTAACATGTGCGTTAATTTTGCAGAAATCGTATTATAACTAACAGTAGCAACAGAGAAAAAACCATTGCAGAAAATACGGCTACTGGATACACGGGAAGGTTGTGGGTAACTCAATAGAGCAGCAATCTCTTCAGGCGATCTGACGTATTGAGTATTATAATCCAGTCCTGCTTCGTTTCTGGCAATGTTATAGTTTTTCCCCAGCAAGCCTGAGACCTTCAATTTCATAGATCGGGAAATATCAGAAGTCAACTGAAGAGACCAGTTATAATCAACATAATCATTTCTGCTAAGCGGGACGAGAAGCATATTTCTTTCCCTCCGATACGAAGCAAAAAACCTGAGATTCCCAAGCTTTTTACTGATAAAAGGCACAGGGCCACCAAATCCCCCATCAATATTATAATCAGGTTGATTAGTAACTTCCTTTCTACGATGTTGCCACATGAAGAGACGCTGCGCAGCAGCAGGTGATAAATCATTGGTGGGATCATCATCCGTTAGGAGCCGTTCAGAAACTGCATTCCACCCATCAAACTTTGGATACTGTCTCTGTGTATAATAATCCCACTTACCATTCTCTGTCCCTGTCCAGCAAACTGCTGGGTCAAGATAGGGTCGCAACCACATGGAATTTGGATCAAACGGAGAAATACCAAAATACTTGGGAGCCGGTGGACTGTATCTCAGTGTAATGGTACCGCTGTATCTGTTCTTGCTGCCCTCTTTCGTAACCACGTTCACTATCCCAGAACGAACCTGACCGTACTCAGCATTGAATCCACCACGTTCAACAGAAACTTCTTTGATAGCGCTCAATGCAATACCAGTAATTGGTTGACTGGTCCTTGGATCACGAAGTGTAGCTCCATCTACTTGAAAGAGTGCTTCATCCGCACCACCCCCCCGAATAACCAAACCTTCTTCCACACCAGCCTGCAAACCAACAACATCGTTCACAGTGTTTAATGGTAATTCCTCTACCTCCTTTCCAGAAAGGGAAGCCACACTTGTTGACACATCTTTCTTAACTGGTTTCCTTTCCGCCACAATCGTAACAGTTTGACCAGCAACAGCTTTCTGCTCCAGCTCAAAATTAACTCTTGCAGTCTGGTCAATCCGAACACGCACACCCGTAACAGTAACAGTAGCATACCCTATTACTGATGCCCGCACTGAATATACACCTGGCGGGACATGCAATATTGTATAATCACCCTTGGCATTAGTTGCCGCCCCCATGGAAGTACCCACTATAAAAACATTTGCACCCATAAGAGGTTTGCCAGTAGCCTTGTCTATAACACGTCCTGCTATCTTTCCTGTAATTCCTGCCATTACAAGCTGGACAAATACTAAGGAAAGAAACAATAAAATTCCCCAGAACACGAACCTTTTACATCTCATTTGATTATCCTCCTTTGAACTAAAGATTCAAAAAATATTATTTCATCTATTTTCCTTACCTAATCTTAAATAATAATCAAAAAGTAATAAGATTTTTGATAAACTTAGCCCGAGCAGAGGAATCAGCAGCCATAGGACTAAATCCATCAGAGTGCCCCCATCCTCCCAAAGTAAGCAGAACTTTCACACCCGCTGCATGCGCCGCATT
>Ga0190349_1000632_pt1 | contig 10256 bp, 2 predicted proteins | sample 48721378_MG_FD_179798 | JGI IMG/M metagenome (GOLD analysis project Ga0190349, IMG submission 179798) | Hydrothermal vent microbial mat bacterial communities from Southern Trench, Guaymas Basin, Mexico - 4872-13-7-8_MG | ecosystem: Environmental > Aquatic > Marine > Hydrothermal vents > Microbial...
GGGTAAATTTGACAAGAAAAATACCTTTTAATTAATCTTAATGAAGTTAATAATTCTGCAGAGGAATTAAATGAGTATTTTCAAACTTAAACAATCCATTATTGATTTATACGCAAAGTATGTTCAAAGTTTTTTTTCTTTTGCTGATAAAAAAATTCAAAAATTTGTAGATGAATGTTTAATACAAAAAAAATTTCTCTGGCCTGATGCTTTGCTTCAATTAAATCCGAGCTATGAAATGGATGAAACAATTGAGGAACTTGTTGCAAAAAAGATTCTACACCCTCTATGTAGAGATATATTTGTGGATAGGGGCGAATCTATAAGACTTTATCACCATCAAAGAAAAGCTATTGATCTTGGCCTTGGAGAAAAAAGCTTTGTGATTACTTCAGGGACAGGTTCAGGTAAAAGCCTTACTTATTTTATCCCCATTTTTAACAGAGTATTGAAGGATTCATCTCAAGAAGAAAAGGTCTGGGCTATTGTAGTGTATCCCATGAATGCCCTTGTCAATTCTCAATTCGATTCACTTAAAAAATTAGAGTCTGCTTTTCGAGAAAGGACAGGAAAAGAATTTCCTATTCGCTTTGCAAAATACACAGGCCAAGAAACGCGGGATATTAAGGAAAAGATTCAAAAACACCCTCCACACATATTGCTTACCAATTATGTGATGCTCGAGCTTTTTTTAGTCCGACCTCAAGAGCACACATTTGTTGACAAAGCAACAACTTATCTAAAATTCCTTGTCCTCGATGAACTACATACATATCGTGGTAGACAGGGCGCAGATGTAGCTTTGTTGGTTCGGCGACTCAAGGAACGCAGTGGAAATGTAGATTTGATATGTATTGGGACAAGTGCGACGATGATCGCTGGAAATAGACAAACTGAACAAGAGAGGAGAAAAGCTGTTGCTGAGTTTGCTAGTAAACTTTTTGGTATGAAAATACCACCAAAGCAAGTCATAGAGGAAAAATTGCGCAGAATAAGTACTCTCTCTAAATATCCATCAAAAAAACAGCTTATCAATTCAATTAAATCATCATTACCTAATACAATCGATGATTTCATAAAGGATCCCCTTATTTCGTGGATTGAGCTGACTTTTGGCGTTCAAGTTGATCCAGATGGAACAGTTCATCGGCAAAGCCCTATATCATTAAAGCAAGGAGTGCAACAACTTTCAGAATATACAGGATTAGATTACGAAATATGCGAACAAAAACTTCGAGATGCTTTTTTAATAGGCTCAGAGTTAAAATTTAAAGACGGTAATCCTGTATTTGCCTTTAAGCTTCATCAATTCATCGCCCAAGGACAAACAATATATGCTACCCTTGAATCCAGAGAAAACCGGTTTTTAAGTATAGAAGCGCAATATTATGCCCCAGACGAAAAAAAAGAAAGAATACTCTTCCCTATAAAATTTTGCCGTCTTTGTGGGCAAGAATATTATCTTGTTCGAAAATCAGATGATGAACAAAGGTTTTATCCTGAGAGCGAAGAACTAAGCAATCTTGAGGAGTTTCAAGAAGGTTATGTCTTAATTGCAAATGATGATTTTAATTGGTCAAAACAATATATCCCCCCTGAGTGGTTAACGGTAGCGGGTAATGTAAAAAAAGAATTTAGACCTCATATTCCACAAAAAATTTGGGTAGATTCAGGAGGCCGCTTTTACTCTGATCAAAAAGAAAATACATTAAAAGCGTGGTTTCAATCAAAGCCCTTTCTAATTTGTCTTAATTGCGGAGAATTTTACTCCCGACGTGATAAAATAGAATTTAGAAAACTCACTGGATTATCCAGCGAGGGAAGAAGCACAGCAACCACCATCCTCACAACTAGTGCTCTTTTAAAATCTCCTGAGGGGAGTATAAAGGAAGAAGCACAAAAAATTCTAAGTTTTACAGATAATCGTCAAGATGCTTCTCTTCAGGCCGGACATTTCAATGATTTTGTCCAGGTGTCTTTATTGCGAGCTGCCATTTATTCTGCAATTAATCAATATAGATATCTTACCTTCGATAATATTGCATCGAATGTGGCTAAGAGCTTAAATTTAAGAATCAACGAAATTGCCGAAAACAAAGACCTCAACCCTGATACTCCAGAGGCCCAAAGGGTATTCAAGACTTTTGAAGAACTTATTGAATACCGAATTTATGAAGATCTCAGACGTGGATGGCGCGTCATCCAGCCTAATCTTGAACAATGTGGAATTCTCAAGATCGAATATTCTGGGTTGAATGAGCTCTGTCATGATGAAGAAGCCTGGGAGAATCTAGCTCCTTTTAAATTTCTAAAACCAGAAGAAAGAATCGAAATTTTAACTGCCTTCCTCGATCATATGAGGAAAAAGTTAGCTATTTATGTAGATCATCTCCAAGAACAAAACCTTCAGCAGCTTAAAAAGAATGTAAATCAGAGGCTATGTGACTACTGGAAATTCGATGAAAATGAGCAATTGCGAGCTTCTTCTCGATTTCGCATTCCAAATCATATCATTGATCTTCACAATAGTTACAATTTGGCAGCTAATAGCCTTTTAGGGCAATATTTAAAGAAGAGGCTTAATTTAGCTCATAATTACAATGATATTCTTAGTAGACTTATAGAGCGCCTATGCTCATATGGGTTGATTAGGAAGGGAGAAGAAAGAAATCAAGCCTATATCCAAGTTGATGCCGGAGCTCTCATATGGATGAAAGGTGATGGCAAACCTCCAAAGGACCCCATATATTCAAAGAAAATTAAAAGCGATAATTCTCAAGAAGAAAATCGTCAATCCAACGAATTTTTCAAAGAGTTTTACCAGCAAACTGCAAGCCTTCTGTATAATATTCGTGGAAAGGAACATACAGCTCAAATCAAATATGAGGATAGACAGGAAAGAGAAGATTTTTTTCGAAAAGGAATTATAAAAACACTATTTTGTTCCCCTACGATGGAGTTGGGAATAGATATTGCTGATTTACAGATAGTCCATCTGCGAAATATTCCTCCGACTCCAGCAAACTATGCCCAACGAAGTGGAAGAGCTGGGCGTTCAGGAGAACCTGCGCTTATCATGTCATATTGTTCTGCTTATAGTGGTCATGATCAATATTATTTTAATCGCCGAGAAGACATGGTTTCTGGGGTAGTAAAACCACCCCGAATTGATCTCAGCAATCAAGATCTTATAAAAGCACACGTGCATGCTATTTGGCTAGCCAAAATCAAACTTTCTCTTGGTGAGTCGATTGCTGATCTTGTCGAACTTGATTTAGAGGGATATCCACTAAAAGAAAACATAAAGCACCAAATTCAAAAAGATAATCGCTGGATTAGTGAGTGTCTTGAGGAAGTCTTGAAAATTTTATTGACATGTTATCCTGATTTAAACAATAGCGATTGGTTTAAAGAAGAGATAATCAAGAATATGTTGACCAATGCTGCAAAAGATTTTGATAATTCGTTCAATCGTTTCCGTGAACTTTACAGAGCTGCAGACCAACAATGGGAAGAAGCCAACCAAAAATTGAAATTCCCTATTCGTGATTGGAAAGAAAAAAAGAAAATAAAGAGACTTCGTGATGAGGCTGAACGTCAAAAAAATATTCTTTGTAATATAGGCACAAATCTAGAAGAGTCTGATTATTATCCGTATCGATATCTTGCCAGCGAGGGATTTTTACCCGGATATAACTTCCCAAGACTACCCATAAAAGCTTATATTCCATATGGAGATGGAGAATATATTTCAAGACCGCGTTTTCTTGCTTTAACAGAATTTGGACCTCAAAACATAATTTATCATAATGGATTAAAATTTCAGGTAAGAAAGTTTATTTTGCCGCCAGCGGGACTTCGCTCACGTCGAATGGTAGCAAAAATCTGTTTAAACTGTGGCTATTTTATCACAGACTCAAATACAAATAACTGTGATAATTGTAATTCCCTGATGGATGCCCATAATTCTGAAATTATACCTTTGTTAGAAATGACAAATGTTCATGCTTCCCGAAGAGATCGGATCACATCCGATGAAGAGGAACGCATGAGATATGGCTATGATATAACATCTCATTTCCGTTTTGCTCCCTCATCTGGAGGGAGAGTCCGAAAACAAGAATCTTTAATCTATGATAAAGGAAATCAGCCAATTATGAAGCTTATCTATTCTTCAGCAAGTCAAATCTATCAGATAAACCACAAATGGCTAAAAAGCAATGAGAAAGGGTTTCTGATAGATTTTTCAACTGGAGAATTTCTATTAAGAAGAAGTGAGGACAGCGAAACTCAAACACCGGCTGATCGACGTAATAATATCGATATAGTTAGATTATTTGTAAATGACATTCTAAACATTTTATTAGTCTATCCTCGAGTAGGTCTTGAATTAGATGAGTCGCAACTTACGGCTCTTCAGTACGCTTTGCAGCGCGGAATGGAACAGGTCTTTCAGATTGAAGAATCTGAACTAGCTTCTCAGAGGATTGGTCGAGGTGAACATAGGGGAATTTTGTACTATGAAGCATCGGAAGGAGGGATGGGTATTTTAAGACGGGTAGCTGCCGAAAGAGACTTAATGGCTGAAATCGCATCTTCAGCCTTGGAACGCTGCCATTTCGCTCCAGAAACTCTCGAAGATAAAAAGCCAGAATGTATTAAAGCCTGTTACGAATGCTTACTTTCCTACACCAATCAAAGAGATCACTTAAACTTAAACCGCCATCTGATAAAAGATGTTTTGGCAAAGTTGATGAAAAGCAATACTTACCCTCTAAAAGAGAAAAGAGATTATGAAACACACTATAAATGGTTGCGATCTTTGACCGATACACGTTCTGAGTTGGAGAGAAAATTTTTGAACCAGCTATTTAAAACCCGCCGCCGGCTGCCAGATGATGCCCAGACACCTCTTAAGGACTATGCTAGTATCCCTGATTTTTTCTTCGAGCCCAATATTTGTATTTTTTGTGATGGATCTGTTCATGACTCTCGAGACCAAAAAAAGAAAGATGAAAGAACACGAAGAGAACTTCGTGAAAAGGGATATAGAATTATTGTTATCCGTTATGATAAGGATCTTGAAGATCAAATCCAGTCTTATGAAGACATCTTTGGAAAAGAGAAAGAATCATGATGCCAGATTATCAGGTGGGATCTATAGTCCGCTGCCGGAAACGAGAATGGGTGGTTATTCCTTCGCAAAAAAAAGAGCTCATGTTGTTGCGTCCTCTATCTGGAAGTGAACAAGAAATAACAGGAATACATAAGAAATTAGCCGAGATCGGAATTGATCCTATCGAACCAGCCTCTTTTCCACTGCCATCTTCTGAGGATATCAGCGATTACATATCAACACGCCTATTATTCAATGCAGCCCGCCTTTCCTTAAGGGATGGAGCAGGCCCCTTTCGATCGCTTGCTCGTGTTGCCGTCCGCCCCCGGCCTTACCAGTATGTGCCTATGCTCATGGCTTTGAGGATTAATCCGATACGCATGCTAATTGCAGATGATGTGGGCATTGGCAAGACCATTGAAGCATTATTAATTGCTAGAGAGCTGCTTGATCGAGGAGAGATCCAGAGATTTTGTGTTCTCTGTCCCCCTTATCTCTGCAGCCAGTGGGAGACAGAACTAAAGGAGAAATTCAACATATCTCCTGTCGTTATCCGCTCAGGTACTGTTAATCAACTCCAGAATAAGTTGCCTACTCCGGACATCAGTATTTTTAAATATTTTCCTTTTATTATCGTTAGTATTGATTTCGCTAAATCTGAACGTCATCAGGCTAACTTTATCCTAAATTGTCCTGAACTTGTCATCGTTGACGAGGTCCATGGGGCGGCCCAAACCTCAGGTGGCTCCCGAGTTCGGCAACAACGTCATCAGTTATTAAAGAAAATTTCTTCTGATCCTGAGCGCCACCTACTTATGCTGACAGCTACGCCGCACAGCGGTTTAGAAACTTCGTTTCTTTCTTTGCTGGGATTGATAAAACCTGATTTTCTTCATTTAAATTTGCAATCATTATCAGAAAGTGAACGTGTCCGTTTAGCTCACCATTTTATCCAAAGACGCCGGCCAGATGTAACACAGTGGCTGGGTGAGAGGACTCCTTTTCCTAAAAGAGACCCCATTGAGGTGACTTACGAACTTTCGCCTAAATATCAGGAATTATTCCAAAGAGTGTTTGATTTCAGTCGTGAATTGGTGCGTACTGGTGAAACATTAAAAGGGTGGAAGCGTAGAATACGATTCTGGACAGCCCTGTCTTTACTCCGCTGTGTGATGTCGAGTCCGGCTTCAGCATCTGCGGCCCTTCTCAAAAGAGCTTCATATCCATTGGAGGAAGTGCTGTCAGGAGAGCTATCAGATGAAAATTATGCACCTTATATCTATGAGCCGACCGATAGAGAAAGTATGGATACCCAGCCTTCTCATATAATCCAGGAGGGTGAAAGAGAGCTCAAAGACTCAGAACAAAGAAAACTTCGCTCTTTTGCCAAAATCGCCCAGGCTATAATTCATTCTGATCAAGATGAAAAAATAAAAAAATGTTCAGATGTTGTCTCTGAACTTTTGGATCAGAATTTCCACCCAATTGTTTGGTGTCGATATATTGCTACCAGTGACTATGTGGCTGCTGAACTTAGGCGCCGCTTGAATGGGAAGTTTCATGATTTTAGAGCAATTTCCATCACTGGGTCTATCCCAGAAGACGAGAGAAAAGAACGAATAAAGGAGATTGAAAAATATAAAAAAAGGGTGCTGGTCGCTACAGATTGCTTGAGCGAGGGCATAAATCTTCAGGAAAAATTCAATGCCGTTGTTCATTACGATTTACCTTGGAACCCTAACCGCCTTGAACAGCGAGAAGGACGGGTCGATCGATTCGGCCAGAAAAGAGACATCGTGAAAACAGTCCTTCTCTATGGAAAAGATAATCCCGTGGATGGAGCGGTGCTCAATGTTCTTATCCGTAAAGCTAGAGAAATATATAAACTCCTGGGAACATTTGTGCCTATTCCCCGAGAAAGCGAAACAGTCATGGAAGCTATAGTTAACGCTATCTTTTTAAGAAGAAGAGAGCCTCAACAAATGGCTTTGTTTGAAGATCCGGCTGTGAATGAGATGCATCAAGAATGGGTAAAGGTAGGATATAGAGAGAAGGAGAGCCGAACCCATTTCGCCCAGAGGGCTATAAAGCCAGAAGAGGTTCAAAGAGAAATAGATGAAACAGACCAAGTCCTTGGTGATCCTAAAGCTGTCAGAAATTTTGTATTAGATGCCTGTCAACGGCTGGGCGTTACTTATTATATGCATCACAAAGAATATGTCATTCTAATTGGTTTAGATAATTTTCCTCCCATAGTCAGAAACGTAATTCCTGATGGGAATTCATGGAAAATTTCATTCAATTCTCCTTCCCCTGAGGGTGTGACATACATTGGACGCAATCATCCTTTTGTTAATTCCTTAGCCCAGCATTTGCTCGAGGCTGCTCTTCAGAGAACTGAAGAATTGATCGTCGGCCGTTGTGCTGTCGTTCGCTCATCTATCGTCGAAAAACAAACAAATATTTTGTTATTACGTTTACGTTTTACTATTGAAGAACCTGAGAAAAGACCGATCTTATCTGAGGAGGTTTATGTCTGTGGATATAAAGGATCGCCATTAACATCAATCACATGGCTTAATGATGAAGAATCTTTAGACTTGTTTTTTAGTTTATCGTCGGAAATTTCCGTTTCTCAAGATGAAAGGAAAGAAATTATCGACGAAACACTCAAAGATTGGGAAGGCTTACAACAAGATATAGCTATGTTTATAAGAAATAGGGCAAATCGTTTAGAAGAGGCCCATAAAAGGGTAAGGAAAACAGTCAAGCTGAAAAGCCGAGGTCTAAAAATATCACTTCACCTTCCTCCTGACCTTATTGGCTTGCTGGTCATATCTCCTATTGCTAAGGGAGTAGAGCGCCGATGATAAAGCGTTTCCCCTGTTTGAGACTCGAAGGAGGTCTTCTGGCTGCCGATTTAATAGACAGAATTGCAGAAGGCCAGGCGATTGGACAGAAACCATCCGACTTCGGTCTGGATAGTGGCACTCATCTCATGGACGAAATTGCCTCAGCCTGGGCTGCTTCACGAAACTATTGGGCAATTTTTAGAAGCCGACTCGGCCGGCTTAATCCTAATGAACCTGCAACACGAACAACAAGGGACCAGTGGATGATCCCTTTTCTTAGTCTCCTTGGTTACGAATTAACTTACAAGCATCGAGCCGCAGATGTAGAAGGTACTACATATGCAATATCTCATCGGGTTGGTCCTGAGGAGGAGTCTTTTCCCATCCATATTGTCGGCTGCCGAAATTCGCTTGACCGGCGCCCTGATTCAGGCCGCCCACGACTGGCTCCTCATTCTTTGATCCAAGAGTATTTGAATCGGACCGAATACCTTTGGGGTCTGGTGACTAATGGTCTTACCTTAAGGATAATAAGAAATTCTCAACTCCTCAGAAAGCAGGCATACATCGAGTTTGACCTTCAACAGATGATGGAAGGCGATAAATTCGGTGATTACGCTCTTCTTTTCCGGCTTGCCCACAGAAGCCGTTTCCCAAGGTCGATTGATGATGCACCAGAATGTCTGATAGAAGAATACCATCGCCAAACTGTCGAGCAAGGCGGGCGGGTTCGTGATCATTTGCGTGATGGTGTTGAAAAATCTCTTAAAATATTTGCAAATGCTCTTCTCAAAAGTCCAAAGAATCAAGAATTAAGAAAGAAGATACTGCAAAAATCATTGACTGCAGAAAAATTTTACCAGGAACTCTTGATAGTCATTTATAGACTTTTATTCTTGATGGTTGCAGAAGAAAGAAATCTTGTTACAGAAAATATAGACTACCTACAATATTATAGCCTGAGTCGTTTACGCGATTTGGCGTGTAGTCATACTGCCTACAATGAGAATATGGACATATGGCAGTCCCTCCAGGTTTTATTTAAGCTTTTTCATGATGAAAGACTTGGCCAGATACTCCATCTTCCTCCACTTAACGGAAATCTTTTTGACCTTTCTCGAACAGAAAACCTTATTGGCACGACAATCGCCAATAAGGAGTGCCTTTCTGCAATTTGGCATCTCTCAATGTACCGTGAGGCGTACCGTTTTCCCTGGCGGCGTATTAATTATTCTGCTCTGGACGTTGAAGAACTGGGAAGTGTCTACGAAAGTCTCCTTGATTTTCATCCTGTCTTTAATATTAATAATGAAAAGGTCGAATTTCATCTTCTCTTTGGAACCGAAAGAAAATCCACCGGATCTTATTACACCACTCCCGAGCTAGTAAATGAGTTGATTAAAAGTGCCTTAGTTCCAGTGATGAATGACCGCCTGAGAGGCTTAAAGACCCCTCGAGAAAAAGAGCTGGCGCTCCTCAATATAAAAATCTGCGATCCAGCCAGTGGTTCTGGCCACTTTCTTCTTGCTGCTTCAAGAACTTTAGGTAAAGCACTCGCCAGAGTCCGAACTGGGGAGGATGAACCAGCTCCTTCTCAACTTCGCGAAGCCATTCGCGATGTAATAACTCATTGCATCTATGGAGTGGATAAGAATCCTCTTGCCGTGGATTTATGCAAGGTGGCTCTCTGGCTGGAAGGTCATACCAAAGGAAAGCCGCTGACTTTCATCGATCACCGCATCCGCTGTGGAGACAGCCTAGTCGGAGTTTTTGATTTAGAGGTCCTGAAGAAAGGCATTCCGGATGAAGCCTATCATCCTGTGTCCTTTGACGAAAAGCCTCTCGCTCAGGAATTGAAGAGAAGAAATAAGGAGCAGAAAAAAGGCCAGTACGCCTTGCCTTTCTCCGTAGCAAAAGAAATCCATGAGCTCAGAGCAGAATACGGACCGCTGGAGCAGCTGCCCGACGATACAAGTCAGAATATCCTGAAAAAAGCCCTGTTATTCCGGGATATCCATAGAGAGGGCACCCGTTGGTATCTTAACCAGACAGCCTGCCATCTGTGGATATCAGCCTTTTTTGTGGAATTACAAGAGGAGAATCAACAGAAACAGCATATCCCCACATCCAGCGACCTGCGACGCTTCCTCGAAACTCAATTCGCTCCCCCGAGAACTAAGGCATACGCATGGGTGATGGCCTCAAAATACTGCTACTTTCACTGGCCCCTGGAATTTCCTGAGGTTTTCGAAAAAGGAGGTTTTGACGTTGTTCTCTGCAATCCACCC
>Ga0190349_1000635_pt1 | contig 10234 bp, 5 predicted proteins | sample 48721378_MG_FD_179798 | JGI IMG/M metagenome (GOLD analysis project Ga0190349, IMG submission 179798) | Hydrothermal vent microbial mat bacterial communities from Southern Trench, Guaymas Basin, Mexico - 4872-13-7-8_MG | ecosystem: Environmental > Aquatic > Marine > Hydrothermal vents > Microbial...
CAACCAGGAGTCTGAGAACGGGGAATTCGACGAGCAGTACATCCGCCAGCAGTTTCGGGAAAAAGCGGTCTGGAATCTGAGATGGTACCTGATTCGCCAGAAAATCGCCGAAGAGGAAGGTCTTCAAGTTGAAGAAGAAGACCTGCAGAAAGAATACGAACGCATCGCCGCACTGAGCGGGAAGAAACTTAAGCAGGTTCAAGCTATGTATTCGCTTGAAAAAAGACGCCAGCAACTGGAGGATGATATCTCGGAACGCAAAGTGCTGCAGTTTCTGCTTTCGAAGGCCAAAGTAATCGACCGAACGGTTTCGTTCGAAGAGTTCTTCGCGCGCGATAATAGCAGTCATGAACATTGATGCGCCTTCAGTCCAGGAACAGCAGGATCGTTGGCTGGGTTTTAAAAGAGAGGACGTTAAGCACTGGTTCGAGGCTGCCGATCTAAAAGAAGTGAGAGTTGATTGCCTGGACGAACGTTGCCGATCAATATCGAGCACTGGAATCGAAGAAGCTGACGTGAGCATCTTTGTGGCGCCGGGGGTGAAAGGGTAAGTATAGTAACGGTCCGGTTCACCACCCATCTAAATGCCTGAATTTCGAAATTTGAACGTCCATAAAATAGTTGAGAATATAAAAAAGGGGGAATACATGAGCCTGGTTCCCATGGTGATCGAGCAGACGGGGCGAGGGGAACGCGCCTTCGACATCTTCAGCCGCCTGCTCAAAGAGCGGATCATCTTCATCGGAATGCCCATTGACGACACCGTTTCCAGCCTGGTGATCGCCCAGCTTCTCTTCCTGGAGGCTGAGGATCCCGACAAGGACATCTTTCTCTACATCAATTCGCCCGGGGGCATCGTCACCGCCGGTTTGGCGATTTACGACACCATGCAGTACATCAAGCCGGACGTGGCCACCATCTGCATGGGACAGGCGGCATCTATGGCGGCAGTTCTATTAGCTGCTGGAGCGTCGGGAAAGAGATCGTCCCTCCCCAATGCCCGCATTCTTCTGCACCAGGTCATGGGGGGCGTGCACGGCCAGGCGGCGGACATCGAAATTCACGCCAAGGAGATCCTGAAGGTCAAACGCCAGTTGAACGAAATCCTGGTCAAACACACGGGCAAGACCTTGGAACAGATCGAAAAGGACACGGATCGCGATTACTTTATGAATGCTGTAGAAGCAAGAGATTATGGTATCATTGACGAAGTAATCTCGGAGAAAGAAACCAAAAACGCCAAGAAATAACCTATGCGTACAGAGCGTACTCAGATTTGCTCCTTCTGCGGACGCACAGCGTCGCAGGTTCAGATCATGGTGAACGGGCCGGACGTCAACATCTGCGACGTCTGTGTGCGGGCTTCAAACCGCCTGGTGACGCAGTCGCTGGCGCAGCGCCGCCGACAGCGCATCGAAAACTTTCCCACCCCGGAGGAAATTCTCCACAAATTAAACGATTACGTCATCGGGCAGGATGAGGCTAAAAGGCGGGTGTCCGTGGCCGTGTACAACCATTACAAGCGGGTCAATTCCATCTCCCTTTCTGACGACGTTGAATTGGAGAAGGCGAACATCTTAATGGTGGGTCCCACCGGCACCGGTAAGACCCTGATCGCGCAAACTCTGGCTCGTTTCCTCCAGGTGCCCTTCGCTATCGCAGACGCCACCACCCTGACGGAGGCGGGTTATGTCGGAGAGGACGTTGAGAACGTTTTAGTTCGGCTTCTGCAAGCCGCCAACTACGATATTCCTCAGGCTGAAATCGGCATCGTCTATATTGACGAAATTGACAAGATCGCTCGTAAGGACTCCAACGCTTCAATCACGCGCGACGTCTCCGGAGAGGGCGTACAACAGGCCTTGTTGAAGCTTCTGGAAGGAACCATCGCTTCGGTACCGCCGGAAGGCGGCCGCAAGCATCCTGAACAGAAGCTGATCAGCATTGACACCCGCAACATTCTCTTCATTTGCGGGGGCGCATTTGATGGGTTGGAAAAAATTGTGATGAACCGGGTGGGCAAGAAGGTGATCGGTTTTGGAGCCGAAGGCCGTACTGCGCGCAAGAAGCGCAATTACGAGTATCTGCGCCAGGTGGAACCCGACGATCTGATGAAATTCGGCCTGATTCCGGAACTGATCGGGAGGCTGCCGGTGGTAACGGCAATGAGTGAGCTTTCCGAAGAGGCCCTGCTGGCAATCCTCACCCAACCCAAGAACGCGCTCGTCAAGCAGTATCAGAAACTCTTCGAAATTGAGGGAGTGAATCTGTATTTCGAAGAGGATGCGCTGAAAGCCGTGGTAGACCGCGCCGGCAAGCGTGGCACAGGAGCGCGGGCCTTGCGCACTATTATGGAGGATTTAATGCTGGACCTGATGTTCGAACTGCCTTCACAGAAGAACATTCAGGAAGTGACGATAACGAGTAAAGTCGTCGAACATAAACAGCCGCCCATCATCAAGCAACGGGAACGACAAAAACGCGCCTAGCGTGGAAAATCTTACAAATTGGATTCACAAACGAGCGCCGAATTGACCAACCGGCGCTCGTCTGCTCTCATATATCAGTTCTTATTTTATGTAGTGAACCGTGCAAGGCAAAAACTTCCCACTTCCTTGCGTTGTGGGTGCCAGAAAATCGTTTATCGTTGACTTCTGGGCTGAATTGATCTATATTTCATTTTATCTTGAATATTGAAGGCTTCGGTTATTCCGTGTGGCGCACGAAGATATCAAAGCCGTGAGGCAGCATGAAGCGGACGATCTTGGTAGTCGATGATGAAGCTCCGGCAAGGAAACTGATTGCCGACTTCCTGGGGAATCAGGACTACGACGTGGTTCAAGCCGACAGCGCTGAGAGGGCCTTGAAACTCTTCGATAAGCGCAGCCCGGAGCTCTCCATCGTTGACTTGAACCTCCCGGGATTGTCCGGAATTGACCTGTTAAATTCCATAAAGCAGCGGGATCCGAACCATCCGGTCATCATCGTATCCGCAGAAACTGAACTTGAGATCGCGGTCAAAGCCATCAAAGAGGGAGCCAGTGAATACATACGCAAACCGGCCAACCTCGAATCACTGAAGTTGGCTGTTGAAAAGGCTCTAACGGAGAATCGTTTAGAGAGTACTCTAACCCACCTCGTCAAAACGAAGGAGCAGGAATTTCGGCAGGAAGCGGTGATCGGCGAGAGCGAAGCGATTAAGTCCGTGTTTGAAACGGTTCAACGGGTAGCCGCCTCACCGGCGAATACCGTGCTCATCACTGGGGAATCAGGAACCGGCAAGGAAGTCGTCGCCAAGGCGATTCACTACTTCAGCCCGCAGGGGGAAAAGCCCTTCCTGGAGATTAATTGCACGGCCGTTCCCGAAACTTTGATGGAGTCAGAATTGTTCGGCCACGAACGAGGTGCTTTCACTGATGCCAAAACCCGCAAACAGGGACTCCTCGAATTGGCGGATGGTGGTACCTTCTTCTTAGATGAGATCGGGGAGATGCCCCTATCCCTGCAGGCGAAGCTCCTGAAAGTCATTGATGAGCGCACTTTTCGCCGGGTCGGCGGAGTTAAGAACATTCAGGTGGACGTGCGCATCATCGCCGCCACAAACGCCGACCTCGAGCAGCGCGTAGCCGATAATGAATTTCGTGTCGACCTATACTACCGTCTCAACGTCATTGCCATACACGTGCCCCCCTTGCGGGAGCGGGGGAAGGACATCTATCTGCTCGCCTCTCACTTTTTAGAATATTTCAATCGAGCCTACCGCCGATCCGTGAAGGGCTTTGACAACGACTCCCTGCATTTATTGAACGCCTATCCCTGGCCGGGCAACGTTCGTGAGCTCCGCAATGCGGTGGAAAGAGCTGTTATGATCAACAATGACGGTTATATTTCACCTCAGGATCTGAACATCGAGCGCCGCAAAATCCCTCGTGACGCTCCCGGACTGGTGATCAAAGCCGGACAGATCATTGATCTCCCGGAAGAAGGCATTTCTCTCGAACAGATCGAACGAGAGGTCATTCTCAAAGCTCTGGAAAAATGTGACTGGAACGTATCCAGAACCGCCCGTTACCTGCAGATAACCCGCCAGACCCTCCGCTACCGCATGAAAGCCCATGGGCTTTCCCAGAAGACCTTAGATGAGCTCCTCGCTTGAGTTTTCAAGGTACGGGCTTTATAGGAATTGAGGTGTAACACAGCCTTGAAAAGCTTACCAAGCGTTATGCTTCTTTCAGTCCGCCCGATCAAAAGGAGCCTAAATTTCCTTCTCCTCCATTTTCACCGTAGAACCCTTTATAAATGAATAGGAACTATTGACTTTATAAACTAGAAGGACTATTTTGATTATACTGGAGGAGAAGTATGCCCTCATCTTCTAAAGACATTCAGGAAATCCTCAACGGACGTTACAAGCTGGATCGGTTGTTAGGCGAAGGCGGTATGGGGTCCGTTTATTTGGCGCGTGACGTCTTCGAAGAAGATAAAGTATACGCGCTAAAAATACTGAAAACCGACCTGGAAGGCGAGGCCGAGGCGTTTCGTCGAGAATTCGAACTCCTGGCCGAATTGCGCCATCCTTATATCGCACGCGTCTTCGAATTCGGAACGATCGTAGATAGTGGCCTGAATTATTATACGACCGAATTGATTGAAGGCGATGATTTTTACTCAGCGGTCCGGGATCAAAACTGGGAACTACTCATTGACCTGGTCGTCCAGGTTTGCAGTGCTCTGGACTATCTCCACGGCCGCGGCATTTTGCATCGTGATCTTAAACCCGAGAACATCCTGGTCGGAAAGGATACGCTGGGGAAATTCCAGGCGAAGCTGTGCGACTTTGGATTAGCGTTGCGCGGTGAGGCGAACGATAACGGTTTCTGTGGATCGGTTGAATATGCCGCGCCCGAGCTGCTAAAAGGAGAACCGGCGACGCAGAAAACGGATTTGTATGCATTGGGAGTAACACTCTACCAGGCGGTTACGGGTGAGTTGCCTTTCCCTGCCCAGAACTTCGCAGAGAGCATAAAGACCAGACTGGAAATACGCCCCACACGGCCTTCGAAAAAGAACCAGAGTCTGCCTGAACCGTTAGAAGAAGTTATCCTGAACCTGCTGGAACCGCGCCCCGAAGAACGTCCCTCCGGTGCTCGTGAAGTAGTCGAGCGGTTGGCGAAGGGATTGAATATGCCTCTAACGGTGGATTCGCAAGAGAGTCTGAAGGCAACGATCCATTGTGGACGCTATATCGAACGATCCGGGGAATTGGAGAGCTTGAACAGGATTGGCGGTAAAACCCGTTTGCTCGAAGAATGGCGGACCTTCTGCGAATTGGAAGGTTTGCTCTTTTACTACGCCAGAGCCAGGGAAGGAGAGGCGATGTTTATCCTCCGTTCCTGGCTGCGGCAGTTATTGGGTGAGCCGACGGAAGCCAGAAAGGATAAAGAGAAAGCGGAGCTGCTGGACAAATATTCGGCATCCTTATCAATGGTGCTACCCTCGTTTTTTGAATCCGGCAAAAAGAATGCTTCTCCCCGGCTCTCAGAACAGGGGAGAAGACTAAAAATATTCGAGGATCTCCACCAGACTTTTACTGAACTGCTGGCTAAACAACCGGTTATTCTGGCTGCAGATGACCTGCATGAAGCCGATCAACTCACGCTGGAAGCGCTTCGTTACATTTTGCAGGCCAAGAAAAAACCACGGGCTATCTGGGCGCTGGCATTCGGGGATTCTGCAACTGAATCTGCCGGTTTTTCACCGGATCAGTTACGCTTGACGACCTCAAAGGAAATTCAGTTGGGGAACTTTGAAAGTGAACATGTCAACCAGTATTTGGAACACGTGTTCGCCGGTCAGAAGGCGCCCGGGGACTTTTGCGATTACCTGATTGAGAATACGGGTGGAATCCCTCTCTACATTGAAGAGACGCTGCTTGAACTGCTCACTCGCGGGGAGATACGGTACCAATTTGGTGCTTGGAACTTTCCTTCTAAAATAACTGGATTGGGTGTCGCCAGGGGATTCAACGATTTCCTGGAGAGGAGAGTGAAAAGAGTTACCGGTGAAGAACGGGAGCTCTTGCAATTCACATCAATGGCCGAAAATGATCTCCCAGTTGACCTCATCGCTTCACTGATCGGCAAGCCAAAATCCAGGGTTCAGACAATTCTCAGGGAACAAGCCAGAGAGGGAATGGTCCTCCTCGATGACACGGAAGAACAACTCTGTGTGCGATTGGCACATAGAACGCTTGTAGAGAAACTCAGGGAGGAAATTTCCGCTACAGAGAGGAAGAGATTAAATCTTAAAATTGCGGACGCTCTGATCAAGAGCGATCGCCAGGATATCTGGGCAGGGGAAATCGCCAGGCAGTTATACGCCGGGGGCGAAACCGATCGTGTGCCGGATTGGGCCATCCGGGCTGCGGATAGAGCAAGGGCATCGTTTCAGAACGAGCAGGCGCTGGAATTGTACCGTCTGGCCATAACCGCAATGGAGGCAACTAAAGGATCTGCAGTTGCCCAGGCGCCGATTCGTCTGGCCATATCTCAATTGGAGAGCCTGGCCGGGCGCATTCCGGAGTCAATCGAAATACTGAAAGACTTCCTGCGCCAACACGAATCTGAACTCGACGCTGAGCAAACTACGGCACTGATGGAAAGACTGGCCATTGCCTATGAGCGCAAGGCAGAATTCGCGGAAGCGCTGCAGTGCTGGGATGCGGCTGCACAGAACAAATCGGGCGGCGAGCGTTCGAGAATGATGGCGAACGTCGGTTGGATTCGATTCAGGCAGGGGGATGTTAAATCATCGCTGGATCTATGCAAAAAAACTCTGGTCGAATTGGAGGAAATCGGCGATATCTACGGGCAGGGGATTATTTATCACATGTTGGGGCGTATGTACTTCTATTCCGGTGATTTGAATGCCGCTCTAAAGTATTGGAGTCATTGCTTAAAACTACGGGAGATGAATAGAGACAAAAAAGATCTCGCAGATTGCCATAATAACCTGGGCATCGTTTTCGCTTCACAGGGGGAAGTAAAGAACGCCGGGAAGCACTTTGAGATGGCATTACAATTTTCAAAGGAGGTTGGTGATTTCCTGCGGATGAACGGCCTATTGGTCAACCTCGGGATCATGGCTTTTGAAGCTGGGGATTTGGATCTGGCCCAAAGGCGATACAGTGAGGCACTGGAGTTCTTCCTCCGCAGTGGAAGTGATCGCGAGATTCTGGACTGCCTGAACAACTTGGGTGAGATTTCATTATTAAGAGCGGAATATGATAAGGCTATAGAGTACTGGGAAGAGTGTCTGAAGATCTGTGCAGCCAGTGGTTACGTACAAGGAACGGTAGAACCGTTAACTTATCTGGGTACACTTCATATCGCCTCGAATTGCATATCGGTCGGGCAGGAATATTTGGAAAACGCCCGGAAAGCTGCAGAGGGGACTCAGGCTCAAAAAGAGCAGGCTCTTATTCTCGAGCAACGCGGCGTCATCGCGCTGCAGAAAAGGGAGTTTGAGGAAGCGAGATCTCATTTCAAACAGGCATTAGACGCCCTGGATGAAATGAATAGGACATTTTTGTCAACGAGATTGAAACTGAGAATGGCCGAATTGGCCTGGTATGAAGGGCGAAAATCGGAATATTCTTCGATCTTAGAAAAAGTCGAAAAAGAACTTAAAAAACAGGAATCGCGCTGGTTGAGAGCCGAACTAAACCGCTTAAAAGGATTCGACTTGAGGACCGATAAAACCGAAGAAGCTCTTGACGCAGCGATCCAGTTGGCCCAGCCGTTCCCGGATTTATTGTGGCGAGCGTACTGGTTGCAAGGCCGCTACTATCATCACCGCCGCCGTTATGGATCAGCGGGTCAGAGTTATCAAAAAGCAATTGACACCGTGAAAAAGATGTTTTCCCGCATGCCCGATACCCTAAAAAACGGTTATTCCAAGCATCCCGATTTACTCTTATTGAAAGACAATGCCACCAAATTAAAGACCGAAATCGTATCCGCTCGGAGGCAGAGCAATGTCTGACGACTTCTTCGACGGTCTGACCGATCTGGAGGAGCTGGGTCGTGAGCAGGAAGCCATCGAAACGGGTGAAGATCCTTTGTCGGGTGAGTGGCGCAAGCTTCTGGAAATCAGCACGCGCATAGCCGGCGAACTTGAAATCGAATCGCTGCTTAAATCCGTGATGGACGCCGCTGTCGAGATCACGGGTGCAGAGCGTGGATTCCTCATCATGCTGGATCCGAACGGCCTTCCCGAAGTGCGAATCGCCCACAACCTGGATAAGGGGGAGATCCGGGACATACAGGGCTCCATCAGCACCACCGTGATCGATAAGATCCTCTCTAAGGGCAAGCCTATGCTCATTAATGACGTAGAGAACAACGAAATGCTCTCCCGTCAGGTCTCGGTTCGAAACCTGCAGCTTAAATCCGTCATGGGGGCACCGATCATCTGCAAGGAAAACCTGTTGGGGATGGCTTATGTTGATAACTCCTCCCTGACAGGTGTGTTCAGTCAGAAGGAATTCGCCATCTTTGTTACTTTTGTGAACCTCGCCGCCGTGGCGATAGAAAACGCCAAGATGTTCGAATCTCTGTGGGAAAGCAGCGAAAGGTATCGCGCCCTTCAGGAATATAACGATAACATACTGAAAGCAATTCCATCGGGAGTATTGGTCTTCGATTGCGAGGGCAGAGTAGAATATTTCAATTCGGCTGCCGGAAGCATATTCCCGAAAGTTGAACAAAAAAATCTACCCCTGGCGAAGATGATTCCCAATCGGGATATCCGTAATGGCATCGAAAAGATGAGCAGGGGCGAACAGCCGGAGATTATTTCATTGGAACTGAACGAACATTATTACGACATTGAATTCTTTTCAGTACTCGAGCGCCAAGGAAAGTTCGGCATGTTGATAACCGACGCGACCATACGAAAGCAATTAGAGAAAAAATACTACGAAGACGAGAAGCACGCTTTAACGACCCAGCTTGCAGGAGGGATTGCTCACGAGATATCGAACCACCTTTTCCCCATCCAGGGTCGTGCCCAATTGGCCGCAATTCAACTGAAGAAACGCGTCCCGGGATTGGACGTTGAAATCCTGAAATCCCTTCAGGTCATCGAGGAGCAGGTCCAGAAAATCGCCAGAATATCCGACGATTTACGGAATCTGTCCAAACCCCCGGAAGCAAAAATGGTGGACCTTGATCTCTCCGAAACGATGAAGAAGTCCGTGGAAGTAATGGCGACAACAGCGGGCAAAATCAAGAGATTTTGCCTGGACGACCCCGAGGCGAATTTCCAGCTTCAGACGTCATACTTTCCTCATCCCCTGGTTATCAAAGGGGATCCTGACCAGCTCCAGCAGGTTTTCATGAACCTAATCATTAACGCTGCCCATGCTTTGGAAGAAAAAGGCAGGGGAATCCTGTCCGTTGGAACCTTCTTGAAAGACGGCATAGCCGGAGCCTACGTCGAGGATAACGGGCCGGGGATACCTGATGAAATCCGCGAAAAAATCTTTGAACCCTACTTTACAACCAAGGGAAAGGGAAAAGGAACTGGCTTGGGGATGCCCATCGTAAGAAATATCGTTCAAGCTCATAAGGGCGAGTTGCTTCTAAACACAAAAGTCGGCAAAGGCACTCGGTTCGAGATCCTATTGCCTTTGAAAAAGAAAAAGAAAGCTTGAGCTTTCCTCTGACAGATCATTTGTATGCCTCACCTTTTTGCTTGCAATTAGCGCTTATCCTGCCTATATTATCCCTAAAATTCCAGATAAAGGCATTATAAACAATAGCACAAGGCACCGTTTTAGCGCTATGACCAGGTGGATGTCTGCGTGGGCAGACGGATCAGTTGTATTGTCCGGTCGCGCAGTCCAATACTCAAGTTTATGCGTGCCACCATATTCTATTGAGAATGCCACACTGTTGGTGTGGCACGGTAGCGGGGCAATGAGAGTCAATATCAGCGTATTATTATTTTGGATGCAGCATGAAGAATCCGGTAGTGCGCTTCCTTCCGAATAAGGTTGACATTGAAGTTGAGGAGGGGGCCTCCCTGTTGGAAGTCGCCCGGCGAGCCGGGTACGTTCTGCAAAGCGAATGCGGCGGCCAGGGCACCTGCCGCAGTTGCATAGTGCGCCTGGTTTCAGGAGACGTTTTCCTCACTGGAGAGCCTAACCTGACGGCGAAGGAGAGGGAAGAAG
>Ga0190349_1000640_pt1 | contig 10201 bp, 13 predicted proteins | sample 48721378_MG_FD_179798 | JGI IMG/M metagenome (GOLD analysis project Ga0190349, IMG submission 179798) | Hydrothermal vent microbial mat bacterial communities from Southern Trench, Guaymas Basin, Mexico - 4872-13-7-8_MG | ecosystem: Environmental > Aquatic > Marine > Hydrothermal vents >...
GTATTATAGCGGTCTTCTAATTGCTCCATAGAATGTAGAAATTCATGTTCAATTTTTAATGGTGTATTAGATAATATTGTTAATTCATTACCTAAATCATCATTGATCAATTTTAATAGTGTTGCTATGGTAACAGCAGTTAAAGTTTTTCCGTGTCCTAACATGCCGAGTACAGCAACAATAGGAGTGTTTTCATCATCTATGGATGCTAAAAGCTCTATTGGTTTCATTCAATATACTTCCTGAATACGCCACCTCTGGACATTTCGGTTTCTTTTGTACCCAAGATGGCTTTAATTAATTCTGATCTTCCTCTACGGTTTTCTGATATCTTTAATGATTTATATATGAATAAAAACTTACTTATAATTGAATTTTTCACATTTGGATACATGATTTCATTAAGAAGATGCAATTTCAAAACACCACCCAACTCTTTTTTTGTTAAAGCAGTGATCATATTGAGGTTTTCTTGATCAAATAAGTTATCTACTATTTTGTTTGCCAATTCTATGTCTGTAGAAGGTTGTAAATCTCCTGTACTTACATCAGAAATTGCTTCTACAAGATCGGCAATCGTGATCTTTGGCTCTTCCATTTTTCCCATATAGATCACCCTTGCGTTGCCATTATCATTGCAAACATCAAACAAGCACCAAGAACAATACCTACTGAAGCACCTAATATCACCTGTCCTAAATCGAACGATTTTAATTCACTCATTAATTTGGTTTTTGTGTATTTATCAAGCAATATAGGAGTTATTTTAGATGTATCTTTTACATTAATGTCGATTGTAGCATTTACATCTTCTTTTACAAGGCAGCATTTAGTTACAATCTTTTTTGTGGGTAATATATATACTTTATTAACCAATGTCGATTTTTCACTACCTTTCAGATGTAGCATACCTTCATCATCAATCTTCCCATCTCGGATTTGTATTTGATTATTCTCTTTATTGATATATATTACAGTTACATATCCTTCTTTTGCGTATTTCCTGTACCGGATTGCATCAATAATAGCAGTTATGCTCTTACTGATGTTTTCACCATCAATTGTTATTCCTTTCATTGTTTAAATTCCTCTTATCTGATATTTATGCATGATGTAGCGTAACATTTCATGCACTATATATCTTATATTGTTGCTTCTTACTTTATATACTTTTCCATTATTATCTTTCAATATCAGTTCATGCATTTTATATCACTCCTTTTATGGTATTATTACATCAACAATTTTTAATATCAAATTGATGATATTTAATATAATATGTTCATAAACAAATTTGATTATTTTTATATGTGTGGTTATCCATGCATCCATAACGTTTGCATATCCCGTTTCTCTTGCAGCAGAGAAATTACAGAAGATTTCAAGTGTTAATAATGCATACCACCAATTATCTACAATAATTGATAAAAATGAAAATGTAAAATTAAACAATATTTGGATAAAGAACGCTGGTAAATATAGCATATTACGTAAAGACTTACCAACGAACGGTATTTTTTCAATAACGTTCAAAAATGCTCCTGTCAATCCTTTTACAACAAATCCTGTCTTTTTTGTTTGATCAACGGATTTAAATTTCATTGTTACACTTCTATCATATCCTGATGTGTTAAGAAACTTATATTGATCATCTAAATTCAATTGTGTAAATGCAAGGGTTTGATTCTTGATTATCTTTTTTCCAAACTGTATTTGTTGGTCTTCTAATGAAAAAGAGAAATAAATTGGATTTGGAATAATAGACATCTTGTAAACAGTAGTATTGTAACTGTAAAGTGATATTCCATCAATTAAGACTTCACGGTTAAATGTTCTTGAAATTATAGATGAATCAAGCCATGTTTGATTAATTGTAACAATTCTACTATCCCATTCTTCGTTTACATATACCATAAAGGTATAATCAGCAGAAAACGCTTTAGTAGTGTATATTTTAAACCATCCTGAAACCACAGTTACGTTTTCATCACAAACAACTGTATCAATGTTTTCTTTTCCACCATACAGTCCGGCATCGGTTGTTATATGATATTGAATGTCGCAAGCGTCATGAATTGTTAATGTTTGGTTATCTGCTGTATAATCTGCTGTTGCTGTATTTACAAGACATATTAACAGAAATAGCATAACATAAATTGGTTTCATAATTAAATCACCTTCGTAATCATATTTAATACTGAAAGAATGAATAAAATTGGGATAAGCCCATAAAACAGTGATTTAAAGGTGCTGTCCATGCCATTTGCTGCAACATCATCACCGGAAACAGTATCATAGATATCTCCAATACCACCTTCTCCACCTTCTCCAGAAAGAGAAAACCCATGATCCATTCCCATTTCACCTTTAAAGTTGTTTAAATCATCCGTTGTAACTGTTTCATATCCTTGTGCAAAACGATCAAGTTCTGTACCTTCTGCATCGATATCTATAGTTACATTAAGAATGTCTGGATGATCAAGGTTTTGATCGGGAGTAACGAAAGAATCAAATTCATCAGGGTTATTTTTGAAAAACTCTTCAATAGGGTCTATTGTAACAGTAGGTACTTCAGTACCGTTTTTATTAAACGCAAACCCTATAGACGTATCATAAGTTGTTTCTGTATCTTCATATTCATGTAAATTATAATTCCATGTAATTTTTGTTACTGCGATTTGAATTTCCATAGTTGGAGCGTTATTAGTAAAGTATGCCTCAAATTTTATCAGATAATCTGTAATTGGCGAATACCATTTAGGATTATCAATATCATTATATGTATTGAATGAATCAAATATCACAGAATACATTTCATCACTTGATAATCCTGATTCTTCATTGTAAGCATACGTTATTGATGAAAACAACAACACAATAATGATTATTTTAGTTAAATACATGTACTAAACCTCCAACAAGTATAATAATTAATAATATGTACATAAATGGATAATATAGATTTTTAACGTCTGTTTTTGCCATTCTGTTCTGATAAATTGGAGATTCAGGAATCAAAGTATATGTAACAAATGTATCTTCATCAACAGGAGATATCATATCCCATCCTGTAGAGCGATATCCTCCCTTTTCTGCTTTATAATAATAATCTTGATTGGCTAATCCTTCAAATGTGCCATAACACTGATTATTAGTTGGAATACGTCCGTAATCTTTTAAAAAGATATAAGAATGGTCTAATGGGTTTCCTGATGGATCAATAACCTTAACTGTAAGTCTGTTTCCTCTCATATCTTCTGCATAAGTGTATGCTGTTGATATAATATCTCCATCATCGTTTTTTAACAGTAATGTATAGTTATGATGTAATGTATAATTGTATCCCAATAACCAGTATGCCCATCCGTAACTGTCGAAATCGGATTGTGTGTAATTGAAATATTCAATAAGGTCACTTTCATCATACAATTCAAGTGAGAGATCAGGTAATGATCCCGATGTTGCATTAGCGAATACTCTACCTTTTATATACTCTCTATAGTCAATAACGGGTTCATCAGGATTAAATATGGCGAAAGCAGTATAGTTTTGCTCTTCTGGAGCAGTAATAACCCTTAAATACGCATGTCTACCTATACGTTCATCTGTTTGGTCATAAATGTGTGCTCTGTAAATATAGTCTGGATCATTGAAATATGTATTATTTATCCACATATAACCACAGGAATTATTATCAATGGAGTACGGATATGTATATAATACAGTATACCCTAATCCATTAATTGAACGTTCAAAGTCTAATTTCATATTAACCGGTGCTGGATACTTAATTGCGTAAAAGCACCGTACATAAGAAGTATTATTCAAAACAGAATGTATTCTATGCCCTTCTTGATTTTTAAAGTACAACAACATAGTATATTCAATCCCTTCTGGCATATCTTCAGGAACTTCTGTTACATTAGTGTCGTTCCATGAATCATTTACAGCAGTCCAATTAGATTCTTCTGATGAATTATCCTGTTCTAAAAACACATTTACACCATAATTTTTTGTATATACATCGAATGAACTGGTTACATTAACATCAAGAGTTTTATATCCCTGTTTTTCAACTGTAAGCAGCCCATTATCGTTTTCGCACAACGTAAATTTTACATCTCCATACACATCAGTAAATCCATTTCTTTTTGGATATTCATCTCCATTAATAATACAATCTTGATCCCATATTACCATTGCATTCTCAATTTGATAGCATATATCATCGAAAACATCTACTTGAAAGTTCCAATATATTTGTTGATCATATATATTAGCTGGATGATCAAACTGCACATAACAGGTTGATATCGATGCTCCTTGCCATGTAGTCCAGATCACTTTCAATTCATCATCTATATTAACATCTGCTGGATCAATATTAATAGGATTATCATGACCCTGATATACAACTTTCATACCCTGACTTGTATCATACACAACAGTAAAAGGATTAATTAATAAATTTGAACAATCATCAAATAATTGAATAGTCATATATGTGCATGCATCATAATTATATTCTACATCACTACTATTGCATGTAAACTCATATTCATGACCATCAGAAAACACTAATTTATATTGCATATTATTAAAAATAGTAAATGAATATGGTGTATTGTTTGTACAATCAATTTTTTTATATGTAGAATTGATATAACCATATATACTTACATTATCAACGCATGAATATGTACCATTAATATAATATGTGTTATTATATGGAGAAAAATAAACTAATATATAAGCATTGATAATTCTTACGTCAGGAGCACAATGCATATCAGCGTGTAAATCAAACGCAGGTCTATATTGACTTGATCCTGTAGTATATAATTCATGCGTTCCTCTATCATAACCAGTATTATGCTGTGCAGCAACATAAATAAAATTAGTGTCCCAATGCTGTCCTATCATAGCATTACCCGTATCAAACCAACTACATCCGTTTTCTACACTTGCAGAACCAACCGCTTTTACATAGCAAATATGTCCTTTAGGATCGTAAGATTCATAATTATGAAAATATTTAATCCATGTCCCACTATAACTATCATCAAGTAAATATGCATGACCATACATATATCCTGTATTGGGATATTCTGGTTCGCCATTACCATCAAAACTACTATATTGATCTAAATAAGTTATTGTAGTAGCATTAATTGTTGATGTACTTAATAATATTCCAAAAATCAATAATATTTTTTTCATGTAATCACCTTATACACTTTGATAATCACAACAAGTATGATGATTCCCACAAAGATGATAAGCCACCACTGATTAAATCGTTTTTTAACCGTTTCCACATCTGTAAACTCTCGATATGTGTTATAAGATGCATAAATGCGGTAAGATGCGTTTTTATTAAGCATAATCATCTGGTTTGGTCTTATTGAACCAATGAAAGCATCGTTGTATTTGTGACTACAGTTAATAAATTGCATTTCAAAGCTTCCTGTATAATTATACATATAGATCATATATTCAGTATCACCATCATTATACAAACAAAACCATTGATCATGATAATGGTTTTGTGGTGTAATTACATGATCACCAGCAAGGATATTAACCGGTATCGTTGCTTCATTAGTTGTATTTGATTGTACAATGACGTCTCCGGCAGATGCCATTCCCGAAAACAATATAACAATTATTAATATTTTAATTCCCGAATACATGCATAAAACCTCCTATTATGATTACAATAAATAAGATATACATAAATGGATAATAAAATGATTTTATATCAGCATCCGATAGTTTTGTGTCTGAATAATTAGCAGGTTGTACACTAGTAGGTGTGATTGTTGGTGATGGAGTCGGAACTGCTGTTATCTCAATTTCATAATCATCTGGTGATAAATCGGTTGTGAAGTTTACAACATTCCCTGATGCTTGATGTTCTTCTAAATCACCAGAACCGTTCTGTAATGTATAGATTTTTGAATTATCCAGATTAACCAAATGCAACCAGTCTAAAATTCCTTCATAAGTGATAAAATCGATTTCTGATGATCCCATTGATGTAACCACAAATCCAACATCATCATCTACTGCTTGTGCAGCCCATTCTAAATCATCAGAAGATGAATAAGTGTGATTTACAGCAATATCACCTTTATAATCGATTAAATTGTAATATGGGTTACTGGAATTGAAATAAATGGAATCTACGTAATATCCAGTATCGCCAAAAGCATAAGTAGGTTCGGGAGAGATGTATTTACGAACACGAACTCTGTCAATATAAGAATGATGTCCACCGACATACGAGCCAAATACAACTTTGTTATCATTATTATTTAATGTTGCCGATGGAACTGACACATCCAATAAATCATTATCGACATACATATCAGCGCTACCATCAGATTTTGCTTTTATCGTAAGTTTATGCCAACCGATAATAAGTGATTTTGATGTACTATATAATGAATTTCCATATCCTACATTCCATGTTGTTCCTTTTGCAGTAATTGAAGCACCCCCATTATATGCCCAATTATTTGATCCTTCTTGAATTGCAAAATTCGTAAATGCGCTACCTATATTACCACTTTCAACATATATTTCACATTCAAGAATTTGAGGTAATGATGTTAATTCACTATTATGATAAACTTCTCCTCCTAAATCCTCTAAATGTAAAGATATGTCACCTGTGTATGCTCTATCATTGCTGTATTCATTTATACCATTTCCATCAAAAGTATTACCTTGTATCCAACCTCCAGTTGCTTTTAATCCATCTCCATTTGAATGTACTTCACCATCATCAAAAAACTCAAATGTTGCATCTCCATTCCAATAAGCACTTGCTTCAGAATTCCCATAATACATCCAGTAGTCTTCTGTTTCTCCATCTGCGGGTATATGTGGAAATTTTACCCAAATAAAAGCATAAGATTCATTAACTTTTGATTTCAACCATGCAGATAACTGATCTGTTTCATTACAAAAACGTAAATCGGAAAAATCAGGATTCATTTCTGGCTCGTACGAAACATTAAGCAACAACTGATAATTAGTTTGTGATCCTGATGAAGTGCCGGTAAGTGTTATCTTTTTCCGATTAGACCATGTAGAATTCCAGTATGGATGATATTCCTTACCATTTATCTTCAATCCTACTTTTCCTCGACTACCGAATGGTGGAGTTTTAAATTTTAAAATAAACGTTTTTGTACCAGCATTATTGATTTTACCCATTGTTTTTACTGATAACAATGTTATTTTACCGTGTGAAATTTCTTTCGTCTTTTTATTGTTTTTTAATACTTGTGTTTTCTGCTTATTAAATACCTTCTTATTTACAGTTTTTTTCTCAATATAATCTAATACACTTTTATTCACCATTTTTGTTATATTTATCAACATTCCTGTTTCATTATCAATGTGAGAAACTGTTTCTGATACTTGAATAGTCTTATAATGTTTTATTTCTTTTATAACAGGTTTTACGATCTGTTCATAAAATTCCACATCTCGAATCTGTGATGTATCGAAATTAGTATCCCTGAAAAATGATTCCACATCCACAGTCTGCATATCAGTATCAAGATTCTGGATAGTAATAATGTATTCTTTATTTACTATATCTTCCTTTATTGAAGTCCATGTAATGTTAAAATCACTTGCAGATGCCATAGAAGACATTAAAAGAAAAATAATTAGCAATCGTTTCATCTTGAAATCACCTTTGTGATTGTAATTATGATTGTACCAAATAACAAAACATAAATTAATAATAATAAATTATTATATATTGTTTTTGGATGTTCAAAAATATCTTCAGCAACAATCTGATCTTGTAAAATCACTGTTGAAAAATCTCCTGATATACTATTGTTTTCTGTATGATTATATCCTGCTGATGTTGCATAATAAATATCAGTAGTAGTATTGTTATGTGGATAATAAATATCTATTTGCGTAGCATTAGCTATGCAGATTGAAAAAATAAAAAATAAAAAAATTGATATTTGTTTCATTGTTTCCCGAACCGTTCTATTCCAATATCTATATATAATTTCATAAGTCTTGCAAGAATTGTTGCAAAAATTATGATCATTATCAAAGGCATGGAAGCAACGATCAAGTCTTTCAAGGAGTTAAAGACCGGCACAATCCCATCAATAACATTAATAACACCAGAAAACATTGTTGTTATTTCTAACGTATAATTACTTGAATATGTTGTTACTGGTATTTCTGTACTATTATATGCAGATATATTATAAATATATGATCCAACATTTAATGTTCGATTACATGTTATTGATGTTTCTGTAGCATTTGTTGCTATTATTGATCCTAAAGCTACCCCATCAATCCACAAATTACAATTATAACTTGTAGTATTTCCTTTTACGGTAAAATTGATTGTCGGTGTCTTATCGGTTGTTGAAACATCAGATAATCCCGTTATTGTTACTGCATTAGCTATTCCAATTATAGAAATTAAAATAAATAATACAAAAACTATATTTTTAATTTTTTCATATTTCATATTTCATATCACCACCTTTAATAAATTAAAAGGGAGATATTTATCTCCCTTAACCCAACTTGAAAGATATTCCAAAAATCCGCTTGATGAAAGCGATCAAAGCCGTCACAACTGCAATCGTAAGAATTACAGGCACAGCAGCAACAATCAGGTCTTTCAGAGAACTAAAGACCGGCACAATCCCATCAATGACATCAGTCACCGCTGTAAAATTTGTTGCTGCTGATGCAGAACTCACCATTGCTGTAACTGCAACAGTAAATGCCATTGCAGGCTTCATAGCACGCATCTTCAGTCTCTGAAAACGGGTTAGAGCGGGTTTCTGTTCAGTTTTTGTTTCGTTCATAGTTTTTTCACCACCTTATAACCTATTATCAAACCCAATATTGCTATTGGGATGAATATGTACGGATATACTAAAAAACAAGCACTATAAAATTTTATTGCTGAATCGATATTATGAATATCTGTAACGCCCATATAGGTAATGTTAGACATCCTAAACATCGATTCATTAATAAATGTGCTATTATTCAGTATACTTACACTGTTTACTGTATTATTCATCATATATATAGTTTTCTGTTAGTTCACGCAATCTTGCAATGTTCTGTTTTTCAGCATCAATTTTTCTCTGCACAGTTTCCTCTATATCAAAAATAATTTCATCAATAGATTTTCGCAATGAAAAATAATTGATTGGTCTACCTCTGTTTTCTGTTTGGTTGGTTTTTGATTCTACATATCCCATATCAATCAATTGACGCACAGCAACAGAAATTTGAGGCTGCATTATGCCAGTAAACTGCATTATCTGTTTTGTGTCAGGATTATCAAGTTCCTTAATGGCTACAAATACTTTTGCGGTGTTTCTTGCCATTCCGGTACGTGTAAGGATATTGACTATCTCATTATCCATTTCATCCATTTGTGCTATTTGTGTATATTCCATTTTATATCACCACTATTTACTTATCAGTACTTATACATAAATGTTTCTATAGAAAAAAACCCCACCACCGAAAAAAAAGAGAGGCGAGAATTTAGGGTTTGTTGAGGTGTGGATAATCAACGGTGGTGGGTTTTGTGGCACAACAAACATAGGAGATTTGTAGGAAAGTGATATGTGCTATGCACATATTCAATCCCGCACACATATCTATGTGCTTATACTATATATAGTTATCGGTCTAATTCAGAAATGTAAAACGGTCGTGATTCAATGGTTTTATCAAAAATGTCATCTATGGTGTTAAATTCATCGTACCAGTAACGTCTATCAATTTTAAAGTAAACGTTCTTTGTTATGCTACGAAACTCATTAAATCGATCTTGATAATCCTTTATTTTAACTGATTCTTTCAATTTAATCGGTTTTTGGCGTTCTATTAACAAATGATCTGTATGTGTATTTTTCATCATCTTAAAAATCTCTGATGGTAATTTAGGGATTGATCTAAACTTTGATTCGGCATTATCAACCTCATCATTAACAAAAGAAAAATATCTTCCCGAACCGAGCACCATTATCTTATCAATCGATTTCTTTGAATAATCTCCCAATTTCTTTGACACTTTTACCCCATTTCCCCCTAAAAGATACACACCATCGGTATTTATTGAAATAAGTTTATCTAAATGCTTATAAAAATCATTAAACAGTTTTGCTCTCGTTTG
>Ga0190349_1000642_pt1 | contig 10197 bp, 14 predicted proteins | sample 48721378_MG_FD_179798 | JGI IMG/M metagenome (GOLD analysis project Ga0190349, IMG submission 179798) | Hydrothermal vent microbial mat bacterial communities from Southern Trench, Guaymas Basin, Mexico - 4872-13-7-8_MG | ecosystem: Environmental > Aquatic > Marine > Hydrothermal vents >...
GGATAATTATGATTTTGATGGTGAAGTACCTGATATCACAGAAGAGAAAATACCAGTTACTTTATATCTAATGTTAGGGATTCTTCTTCTTGGGCTGGCTGTATTTCTATTAAAGAGATATATGAGATAGAGGATTTTGTTAAGTTATTGTTGGTATAACGATTTGCGGATAAAAGAAGTTGATGCGAAGCATCAATTTGGACGGAGCGAGTGTAATGAGCGAAGTCTTTTAACCCGTGTTAAGTGAGTGCGATAGCACCGAGCCAGAGTGCAACGTCCCGGAGGGCTGGTGAGAGTAAAAATGGGTCGCGGCCGAAATCTTAAACAAGATTAGGCGAAATATTTATTTTTCAAATGTTTGTACAACTCTCCTGTCCATAATACCAAAGATGAAAGAAGAATTATAATTAATAGTTTTAATAAACCTAAAGGAGCAAATTGAAATACTCTTTGGAAAAATGGAACATAAAGTATTATGACTAACAGAACAACGGAAGCCGTAAGAGATGCTATTATGAATTTATTGCTGAAAAAACCTATCTTGAAAACAGATTTTTTGAGTGAGCGCATATTTAAAACATTAAAAAGCTGAGTAAATGCCATAATAGCAAAAACCCCTGTTCTTGCTTTTTCTATCCCACTTGGTAAATAAGCATTAAAAACAGTTACTGTAAGAATAGTCATAATGCTAGCCATAATAAGAATAAAAGGGACAATTTCTCTTGATAAAATATTTTCCTCTTTTTTTCGTGGTAGTTCTTCCAAAACATCCTCGTGATTTGGCTCGGCAGCTAAGGCAACATCAGAAACCCCATCAGTAACTAAGTTGAGCCACAATATATGAGTAGGTAATAATGGTAGGGGAAAACCAAGAAGCAACGCAGTTATAATACTTAGGTCTTCTGCAAAATTAGTCGTGACAAGAAATGAACTTGCTTGCCTTGTATTTGTAAAAACAGTTCTTCCTTCTTCTATTGCATTGACAATAGAAGCAAAATTATCGTCAGCAAGTACCATTGCGCTACTTTCACGAGCTACATCAGTACCAATTATGCCCATTGCTACTCCTATATCAGCTCTTTTCAAAGCCGGAGCATCGTTAACGCCATCACCAGTCATAGCAACGATGTGACCTTGTTCTTGCAAAGCTTCAACAATTTTCAGTTTCATGTCTGGAGTTAACCTAGCAAAAACAGAAACATGTTTTACTGCTTCTTCAAACTCTTCTTCTGATAACTTTAACAACTCTTGTTCTGTGAGCACTTCTGGATATTTGCTTTTTTCCTTCTCATTTTTTTCATCAATCAATCCTATCTCTTTGGCAATTGCAACAGCTGTATCTTTATGGTCTCCTGTTTTCATAATAACACTAATACCTGCTTTCTTGGCTTTGGCAATCGCTTCCTTTACTTCTGGTCTTGGTGGATCGAGCATGCCAACAATGCCAACAAAAACAAGTTCATTAACTAAGTCCTCTGTTAAATTGTCTACATTGAGTGGCACTTTTTTATAAGCAAGAGCGAGTACTCTCATTGCCTTTCTTGCTAAACCTTGCGTTTTAGCTAAAATCTCTTGCCTCTCTTCTGATGTTATTTTCTTTTCTCCTCTTTTTTCAAGCATAAAAGAAGAATTACCAAGAACAGCTTCCGGAGCTCCTATAACATAAATTTCTTTCTTTTTATTTTCTTCTACAAGTACTGAAAGTGATGCCCTGTATTTCAATTCGGGATTAAAAGGTAAATCGTCTATTCTTTTTTCTTTTTCTAGCAACACTTCTTTTTTCAATCCGGCCTTTTCTGCAAGAACAACTAAAGCAGCTTCTGTAGGATCGCCCAAGATTTTATACCCATCTTCTTCGTCCTCTTCTTTTACTAACCTTGCATAGTTACAGATATTAGCTATGTGCAAAAGTTTTGCCAACCTGGGATTTTCTAGTGGAAAAATAACCTCATCCTTTTGAAAAAAATCTCCTGCGGGTTTCCAACCTTCTCCCGAAACAGTGATCTCATCTTCATCTGGCAAAATTATCTTTTCAACATTCATTGTATTCTGTGTGAGAGTACCTGTTTTGTCTGTTGCAATAGTTGTTGCTACTCCAAGAGTTTCTGTTGCTGGCAATGTTTTAATAATAGCATTTCTTTTTGCCATCCTGTGCGCACCAATAGCCAGGACAATTACAAGAATAGCAGGCAATCCTTCTGGAATTCCAGAAACAAGGGAAGCTATTGTGAAAAGAAAAATTTCAAAGAATTCAAAATCTTTGACAAAAAAACCAACAAGAAATACTACAGATGCACCGATGGCCGCAATAATACCCATTTGTTTTGCAAGCGTGTCTGTCTTTTTCTCAAAATGTCCCTTAACTTTTTTTATCCTTTCTATGCTCTGAGCTATTTTGCCAATTGCCGTTTCAATGCCCGTAGATGTCACAACAGCCTTAGCTTGCCCACTAGCAACAAAAGTCCCCATCCATACCATATTCTTGCAGTCAGCTAACCCTGTTTTTTCAGATAGCGCTTTAATGTCTTTATCAATAGGGAGTGACTCACCAGTCAAACTTGCTTCAACAGTCCTAAAGTTTTTTACTTCAATCAATCTTGCATCGGCAGAAATCCTGTCTCCTTCTTCTAAAAAAATAATGTCCCCAGACACCAATCCTTTTGCTGATATTTGTAATAATTCTCCTTCTCGGAAAACCTTTGCATAAGACACGATCATCTTTTTTAAAGCCTTTATTGCTTTCTCTGCTTTATATTCTTGTACAAACCCCATCGTGGCGTTAATTAGAATAACAGTAATAATCACATAAACATCAATTAAATGGCCAATGAAAAATGAAATAACAGCAGCGACAATAAGTATATAAATTAAAATACCTTTAAATTGCTTAAGAAAAATTAGAGCAGGATGTCGGCCCCTTTTTTCGGGTATTTCGTTAAGGCCAAATTTTTCTAGCCTAAGTTTTGCTTCTTCATGCGAGAGTCCGTTTATCTCAGAAGATAACTCTTTTAATACTTTTTCAGTAGGTTGTGAATGAAATAAATTAAGATGTTTACTATTTGTCATAATATAATAAATCGATAAATAGTTTATTAATTTTTCTGAAAAAAGATACTTCCATTTGCGTTAAAAGAGTAAGAAAATATAACAAAAGAACAATTCAACAAATAGTCAAAAAAGCTGGGATGAAGAAGAAGGTAACTCCTCATACTTTGAGACATAGCTTTGCTACACACCTGCTTGAAGCAGGAGCAGACATAAGATATATTCAGCAGTTATTGGGTCATAAAAGCTTGAGAACAACTCAAATTTATACTCATGTTGCAAACAAAGATATCAAAAAGTTTGCTAACTTATTTATAAGTAAGTGGGAAAATGATTGAGAAGACTTAATAAAAGAGACTACTTACTATCAGACAAGGCTAACAAGCTTTATTTCAAATAACGCAACCGTGAAAACTCAGTGTTTTTCATTTTTCTTTTCTATATGATATTGCCCAGTACCCCAACCCACCACGTTTAGTATATGGAATTTGTAATCCTCGTCTAAGATAGTAACATTTAGGTTTTTTTCATGGATTTTGCATGATTAACAGCTCGATGGACATCTCTGGATAGAATATCAAATCCTTTTGCTCCATGCCTCTCCAACTCTTGAGTTAGTTCTAGTAACCTTTTCTTAATTTCTTTTTCTAAGCTGCAAGGTACATAATCTCTCTCTATTATAACTTTGCATAATTCTAGTACATTATTATAGTTTTCATTCATTTTCATCGTCTGTTTTATTTGGGCAAGGGAACAAGAATTTCTTTTCCAAACGGTATGTCATAAGAAGTTGCTTTTAAGTCCAAACTTGCAGTTCCCTTAATCTTAATCCAAACCTTTTCTTGAACCACAAGTGTTACTAACGCTTGTAATACTCTGCGGTTTTCAACTGTAAGAAATGTGTGAAATGTTGTATCGCCGCTCTCTATTGTTACTTTTTTCTCATCTGTTGAGTGACCCATAAATTCATATTCTCCGCTACCTCGAAGTGGCCTTTCGTCCTTGAAATAGACATCATAGTCAATCTTATTGAATGTGGCTCCAATTGGATTTGGATTATGGACTACAAGTGTTATATCAACAGTTGCTTTGTTAACTGATAATTCAAGAATTTTAGCATCAACTACTTCTACAGTTGGCGGTTTAATTATTGGTTCCTGCACACACCCACTAATCAAAATTATACCAATTAATGCTAAAATCATTATCAAAGATTTCTTTATCATAATCAAACATTGACTTTAATATTTATAAGTTTTATGATGTGGCGCCCGTAGTCAGCGATTGGACTTAACGTTTGCGCATAAGTTTTTTTACACAGTGCCCATTTTAAACGCGATTTTTGAATTGATTTCAATAACATAAATGTCTCTATTATCGATATCTAATTTAAAATCTAACATCTCAGGTACTGGTAAACCATGTTTTTCAATTTTATCTTTAAAATAACTAACATCTTCTTTTATATAAGTTTCTAATTTCTTAAAATATCTAGCATAATGATTGCACTGTAATACGGCTTGTGTGCTAACACCACTTAATGAAGAACCCCATCCCAAAGGAGCATAAATCACGCCATTTTCTACTTCAATAAATGTATTGATATGTGAGTTTCTTAAATCTTTCAAATCATTATCATTAAATTTGTGTTCTGATTCAATAACACCTTTTAATAAAAAGCTCTCGATTGATTTTGGCCAATTTCGATGAATAATTTTAATTATTTCTTGTTTAGTCCATGCACCATGTTCATAAACATTTATTAAATATGCATTATCATTATCAAAACGAGCATACAATAATGGCCCCGTTCTTTTAATAAAGCCATCCGAATCTAAAGTAGTACCTAAATGTAAATGATATATTCCCCAGCCATTTAGCATTGGATCATTATATGTAATATCTTTAATTAGCTTACTCAAATGGGGCAATAAAGACCCTCCGTTTTCTATTTTTTTAATAATAATATCTAATCCAGATTTATAATCCGGTGGACAACTAAAAACACCTGAATATAAAACTTTCCTTTTTTTGTTTGGAATTAAACGCTTTTGCAAATTGAAGAACAATACATATATTTTCATTATCTTCATTAGGATCAATATTATACCCATAGTTAATTAACTGTTCTTTTAATATATTAGTCCAGTCATTCAGTAAGTCAATTTTAATATCACTCATAAGTAAGACTCCTTGTTTGCGCCATTACGCCTAACGTCTTGCGGATAAAAGAAGTTGCCGAAGGCAATTTGGGGAACTCTCTGACTTCCCTTTTATCCGCTGTTATGCGCAGCGAACATAGTGAACGTAGTCGGACGAAGGCGTTTTTAATCATGTTTTCAACCCTCTTCAAAACCGGATTCTTGTTTGTAATTGTCTATTGTAAACTTTAATAACACTCTAAACTGAGAGACACGCTTACATAATTCATTGATAGTATCCAAATCATCCTCTGCGTAATTCATAGGTATTACCAGAGCCCAAGAAGGCGCGCCTGACTTTTCACTGATTTGAGTTACAACCTTATCTATAACTCCTTTTGGATGGATCCAGTCTTTAGAAAGTTTATCCCATAAAGCGATGAAGTCATTTTTTAATCCTAACTTCTCTCCTAACTCTTTCATCAATTTGGATGTGCTTCCCCTTTTCAAATCATCTTCTACCAATTCAAGTTTTTCTTGAAAGAAACTTTGTTCTGGATATTTTAAGTCAGCAAGATAACACTTTACCAATGACTCAAGCATTAATCTAAGCTCCATAAAACATGTGGGTAAGTTGCCAATCAGCAAATCTGTGTGAATTGCATAGCTTGATGGCATAAAGATATGATGTAGGAAGAAAACCATCGAACGCTTAACATAATCTTCTCTACTCCCTTTTCTTTTAACAGCAAATCCGACAAGGTCTATCGCATCGTTTATCAAATCTATAACTTCCCCATAAGTTTCCTCTGCATTCCTACGCAAAAATTCTTCGTTTTCCTTCATTACTTTCATAGTGTAATCAAGGTAATTATCTGCTGCGGTAGAATTTTTCTTAGCTCTCCCTATCATTTTGACCCTTCCCCGTATTTTATGAGAGGAGGCACGTAGGCAATACTTGCTTCTATTGTCGTTTGATCCTCTGGTATCTCGAATACCACGCAGCCTTTAACTGATTCTTCAGGCAATAAATCTTCATAACCTCCAGAATCTCCTATTAAAGTTTTTATTTCTTCAGGTGTTGCTTTTCTTGGTTTATATTCTTCAGAATGAATGCCAAGCGGGGGATTCCAAATAGGGTATATGTATCCTTTATTGGTAGCAATTTCACCTGCATCAAGATAAGGAGTTTCTTGGGGTCTTATCCAATTATTCTGGAACTTATAAATCAAAATAACAAATTTCATACCTGGCTTTGCCGTAAATGTATAATACTCGTCTCCTACGTAGGGTCCATCTACAGCTATATTGCTTTCTTTCCACGAAAGTAGAGTTAGTGAAAGATTGTGTTTATCTATGTCCGCTCCAACGTTGGGTATTGTATCTCCAATTCGAGCTATTGGTATCTGAATGGTAATGTTTTTCTCCGCCAATATTTTCCCCGAAGAATCAATAACACTGATCGTGCCTTTAACCTCGTCGATCCCAATCTCTTTTTCCAAAGGAGAGTAAGTGGGCAAGGAAGCTTCCTTCTCTTCTCTTGGATTTAATGACCCAACAAGAGTATCTTCGATTTTACTCTTCCCTGAAGAAAGAACGATTTTATCTATTTTAGCTAATGTGCTGCCTTCATTTCTCAATAATACCTTAATACTATCGAAGTAAAGCTTATCCACGCCTACATCATCTATACTTATGTTATATACTTCAATAACAATTTTTGATTCCGCCGATGGTTCTGAAGAAGCTTCTTCTTCAATACAGCCACTCACTATCACAATTGCTAATACCAACAACCCTATTATGAGCAAGTATAATGTTTTCTGCTTCATGATTTATACATCCTTTTCAAAACATTTAAACCTTTCTTTTTTGCCCGCAGGAGTCCGATTATGCCTAACGTTCCGAGCGTATCTGGCTTCGGTGCTTCGCACCTTCGCCAAAATCCAGCCTTATGGCTGGACTTAGATATGCTCTGTTATATGAAGTCGTCATTGTTTTAATTCCTCAATATATCTTTAACTTCTTTTATAACCAGATCACATTGGTGGATAGTAATTTTTTCTCTTATATCCTCTTGTTGTTTATCATATTCTAAGAATGCTAATGAAACTAAAAATTTGCCTTTGCCGAAATAGATGGAGCAAAAAGGCGTAACCAACTTTCCATCCCATTCTAATTCTTCAACCATACTTTTAACATGATTTACTTCGATTTTTCTCTCACCATTTTCCACCTTACCAACAACTACACCTCTATTGATAGCTACTGAGTCCAGATAATTCGACTTTAATAAACTTGATTTTAATTTCAGTGAAGAATACATCGGATTAATATATTCACCTTTTGTTGTCTCTGTGTTGATTATATTTATCCTTAGCTCGCTTAAAAACGGTGTTTCTGGGTAAGGGCCAAATGATATAATTCCTCCAGACACAGGATGCAACACATCATCAGAGCTTCGCTTATACATAGGAACATATTGGTGGAAATACTTTACCATTTCATATCTTATTTCTCTTTTTGGGTCGTAAGCCCAATAGAAAGGTATATCTGCTACATTAACAAATCTTCCTCCATGGAGCACATAATAAAGGATTGATTTCCAAATCGTGAGCTCTTTTATATCCACTTCAGGATACACTGAGCCATACGGATTGACGATAACAAGATATCTGTCAAGAAACCACCGTCTCAAAGGGTTTGTAATTTTAATAAGCTTTGGTTTGGCGTTGATTTTGCTTTTCTTAATCGCATTATCAATTTTAGAATACCATTCACCAGGTTCCATTTTAGACCAAGCCCATGCATAGGTACCCTTCTCGGGCCGGGGTGACCAAGGTAAATCATTAACAATACCTATAACTGGCTTTTTTGTTCCACACCATCTAAGGATTTTTCTGACTATGAACTCTTGAAGAAACCCAGTACCGTGAAGTAAAGACATGACTCCCATTGCTAAAATGATTAACGACAGCGCATCTGGTTTTGCAAGAAATATAAATAGTGAAGAACCTATGAGTGATGCTCCTATAGCCAGTGTAGTGGTTCTTATTACATTCATACATTTACCTTCTTCTTTTGGACGGTTAATTTCATTCTTCCGGCGATTTCGGCTAACTCGTTCATATCCGAACTAGTTCGTATATTATTCCATATGAATGAACTCCTTTTCTCTCCAAAATGTTTTTCACTCATTCTTTTTTCCACATTCTATCATTTTATAATAGTTTTATCTGGAGTATCTCCATTTTTAAAGTGCTTATCCAGCCATCCAGAAATGACGTTTTCCCGTGTATCGAAATATTTGACATATGGTTTTATATCGAGAAGAGGTGTTTCATCCAAAACATCTACCTCTGTAAAGTACATTCTGTTCCCCTTTATGCTTTTGATCTTTACAATAGAAATACCTATATGGTTCGGGCGATTGGGGCTTCTTATGGCGAATATTCCGTGTTTATCCTGTTCGAGAAACGGTTTTCCTTCTATTCTTTCTATCTGCGACTTATGAAAATAGTATATTATTATAGCATGGCTGAATTTATCTAGGTCTTTTAAGCCTTTAACATATTCATCCTTTAATTCCGCCCAGGCTTCCACATTACTTTTAAAAATCCCCTGGATAGGAATATCTTTACTCTCTTTATAGGGTGAATGGATTACTCCAATTGGATGCATTATTATTTGATCATAATTTTTATCCATTTTCAATCCTCTTCATGCTCTATTTTAGACTATGCCCACATTTCCTGCAAAAATTTGCGTTAGCTCTATTCTTGGTGCTGCAATTTGGACAGATTTTTGTATCCTCTTCATAAGTTATTGTTTTTTTCTCTGACAGATCTAAAAGTTTATTCACTCTGTTTAAAAGAGGTTTTGCTTCATCCTTAGTTAAATTTCTCTCTTTAAAAGCCTTGATTATATTTGTCTTCACTGTTTCACAGTATTTTAGAAACTTTTCGTCACTGAATTTTTCTTTTTCATTTTCGAGAAGATAGAGCGCTTTAAGAATTTTGTCTTTAATCTCATTCATGATGATACTCCCAGTTCAAAAATATAAATCTTTTGCAGATCATGTATATCGAATATTTTGTATAACACATCTAAAAAATTAAAAAGTAATCAAGATGTAAATGGAACATCTATATCAATTACTTAAGCATTGGTCATTGATTTTTCACATTACTTACCCCACCTAATAATATTCCAAGCTCTTTCATGGAAATAGTATAAGACAATCTTGGAAATAAAGTCAGCAGCACCAATTTTAAAAGTCAAAGAAAATTCTCTACTAAATACAAATACTAAAAGCATTGTTAGTGCAGTAGCCGATATTCGAAAAGTAATGCTCTTTAACAGACTCCTAACTCGTGTCGATTCATACATCTTTTTCATTGTCATAACACTCTCCTTTTTTTCCAGTTTGCAACAACATTCTTCAGCGTCTAAAGTATTTTCATGATTTATACAGTCTACCTTAAGCAAAGTTAGTCTTAAAGATAAATGCATGATCATATTTCAAAAGATCAACTTTCAAGATCGATGATCTTTTCTCTTATCTCGACAGCTTTTACAAAGTCCAGATCTTCAAATGCTTTTTTTAATTCTTCTTTGAGTTTTTGGATCTTTTCTTCTTTTTTACTGATCTTCTTCTTTACGAGACCAGAATAAACCTTCTTTTTTATTGTCTCAGGAGTTATCCCATGTTCCATATTAAACTCTTCCTGTATTCTCCTTCTTCTCTCTATCTCTTTAATCGCTTTCTTCATCGCATCAGTAGTTTTATCGGCATAAAGAACTACCTCTCCTTCTACATTTCTGGAAACTCTCCCCATTATCTGTATTAATGACATATCCGTTCTCAAAAATCCTTTTTTGTCAGCATGAAGAATTGCTACAAGGGGAACTTCAGGTAAATCTAAACCCTCTCTGAGTAGATTTATCCCAACTACACACTCTGTTTTGCCAAACCTCAGATTTCTTATTATCTCCACCCTCTCTTCTGTAT
>Ga0190349_1000643_pt1 | contig 10147 bp, 9 predicted proteins | sample 48721378_MG_FD_179798 | JGI IMG/M metagenome (GOLD analysis project Ga0190349, IMG submission 179798) | Hydrothermal vent microbial mat bacterial communities from Southern Trench, Guaymas Basin, Mexico - 4872-13-7-8_MG | ecosystem: Environmental > Aquatic > Marine > Hydrothermal vents > Microbial...
AAAGGCAGATTGCGGAGTGCCATCAAGACTGGCGAAAGCCACCCTGAAAGGGCTTGGTCTTGATGGCTTAACGGAGCAATCTGCTAAGCTATAAACAGGTTGGTGAAGTTAACCTTTTGGATTTCATTTGGTATTTGGATTTTTTAGACCATATTTAAACGTTTATTCTTTTTGTTAAATTACTTATGGCCTGACTTTGCCGTGGCCCTGGGGAGGGGGACAATACGATTCACAACTTATTCTTCCTCGCTCTTATCTTCTTTTTCACTATCTTCTGAAAGAGTTATAGAAAATTTCTCTGCTAAAGATTTAATAACTGTCTTTTTCTCTTCATCGTCTTGCTCAGAGTACAACTCCTGCAAAGGATTTTTTATTACATCAAGAAAATACTCTTTAGGTTTGAACTCACCTTTAGATAAAATCTCATTCAGTAACTGTAATCGCTCAATATTTTTCTGTTTAACAAAAGTATCTACAGCTTCTTGTATAACTTTTGTATTATTTAAAATATCTTGATAACGGAAATATGCTTTATTCAAATTAAATGTATCCAGTGAGATTGTATTTAAGTTATCACGGAGATATTCTGTAATTTTATCTTTGTAATATTCTTGGAAACTTTCACCCATTAAAGAAATAAGTTCATGCCAATGTTCTTTTCGCCAGTCTGTATAATCACTTTGACTTTTTACAAATTCGATAAGTGCCTCTGTAAAATTATTTTCTAAGAAAAATTCATCTCGTTTCTTTTTTGCTTCTATAGCTAATAATGTAAGATATGTATCCTCTTTTAGTGCGTTAAGCCATGTTTCTTTGTTGATATTTCTTAATTCATTAGCAACCTTACCGATAACTTTTTGATTTTCTGTCCCTTTTATTATTAGAAATAGTTCGTAATTATATTCATCTAAGTCTATATCATCTACAGCTGTTATTTCATTTTCCAGATTTGCATATTCTTTAAACTTCTCTATTAGTTTTAAGACATTCTCATCCTGATTATCCGTGTCTTCAAAAAGAATTGAAAAACTCTTCAGTTTGACCAATACATCTTTTACACGGAATAACTCGACTGCGTCTTCATCATCAAATGCTATAGTGATAACATCTTTTACAAGTCTATTTGTTTTATCAGTTGCAAGCTCCCAAGGTAATAACCATAAATCATATTTTTTAATTTCTTTAAGAACCTGTTTCGCATTTTCGAGATTTGAATTTGCCCAGAAGTTTTTAATTTCATCAAGCCCGTTTGTTGAATTTCCAATAGCAGGGATGGTTTTCTGCTGCAATTCTTCTTTAAATATATAGCCACAAAGCAATACAGCATAAATTAAATTCTGTGTTCTTCGATGCCATAAAAGATTATGATATTGTCCTGAGTTCACAATACTGGAGGCAATTTGATTAATCTTATCTACACTACTGAGTTTAAAAGTTATTGCATTGATTATTCCGAATATTTCATCTGATTGATTTGAATAATTGCCATCATTCCAGTTTATATATGGTTGACATTGTGTTAAAACAACATCCCATCCGTCTTTAATACCTGCATCAATAGAATACTGAACTGCCTCCGTTAAACCGTTCTGTAAAGTCTGCTCAGGGACTATTGCTTTCCCAATTTCTTCAACAATGTTTTCAGGAGGAATAAGCCATTTATATACCTCATATCCCAAGTCATACGAAGTTCTTCCTAAAGGAATAAGTTTAGATAATGATAGCTCTTTAATAGTTACCCGGGGGATAGATACCTCCAATTCTGATAGAGTAGTTACTACTTTGGATAGATCGCTTACAATCTCATTCCAGTTGATCTCTTCATCTTCTTTACTTATAGAATTCCTAAGACAACCAATCAGATGTTGATATAAATTTTGTAGAAAGTCTTTCTTGTCATAACAAATCTTAATCAAACAGATATAATTAGTTATTTCTTCTTCTGTCCATTTCAGTTCTTTAGGAGCAGCTTTTAAATCAATTTCGCCAATTTTATTGATAAATCCATTACATTTTTCACTACTATCTTGCCATACGCTATCATATATTGCTTTTGCTGAAGTGAGTGCAAGATCGAAAACCATATCGTGGTGTTCAATATAATAGTTAAAAATATGCCAAAACCCATCGTTATGATTTTCACATAGTTTCTTAAGTCTCTCGCCATCCCCATTTTTCAATGCCATAGATATCTCTGGCTCAAGCAAAAGCTGAAACCCTTTTTTAGGAGTCACTCCAAAAACAAGCCCTGCCAACTCTTTAATACACTTTTCAGGAAGTAATGTTTTATGTTTTGAATCAATTAGTTCATTTTTCACTAATTCCGACTTAATCTCATCTGTAGTCTTATTTGCTAGCTCTTTCCAGCAAACATAATAAGCTATACTGCTTATCGACATAATATGTCCCCATTGAGAAGCTAAAAAACCTGCCTGATTGACATAATTCTTTATTTCTCTTGGAGTGGGGATATCGGTCAAATCTTTTCTTGTCATGCGTAGGACACGGATGAGTTCATCTTTATCACTCTGTGTCCAACCTTCTAATGCATCGTCCATCATGCGTTTTGCAAACGTTTCCCATCCAGAAAAAATCGGCTTTGGAACTTCTATTCTTAATTGGAAACACTTATCAAAGAATGGCTTAGATAAGTTTTGATTAGTGCCATCGGTACTTCTATTCCATAAACAGGATAATCCTTCTGCATCATAGGGGACAATAATCCAAATTCTGTCAAACCACTCCTTTTTATTCCAGGTTTGAGTTCTTTGGGATAGAAATGTTTGGAGAGTTGACCATATTTTTAATGCGTCATGTACATCTATACGATCTAAGTTATCTACTACTAAAATCAACTTTTTGATTTTTGAATTTTTGAAGACAATTTCAATGATCTGATCAAAATATCGCTCAAATTCTATAGAAGATCTCTCATCCTCCTCAGATACTTCTTGGGTTATCTCCTCATTCGCTTCCTCTTCCAGAAAAGCCCAATTTTTTGAATCAAAAATACCCCTTTCTCGCAGTTTTTTGTTTAATAGAATCCATAAAAGATTTCCTATAACGACCAGTAAGGGAGCGCCAGACAGTAATAGACCTAAGATAAATAACCAGTAGGGATTGCTACTAAAAGACAAGAGAGAATAATTAACCTTTGACAAAAAAGCGATGCCTATAGGCACAAAAAATAATGCTATTGATAACCATTTACCGAGGGCAGTAGTTGTACGTGTTGTTTTGATGTTTGTTATTTTTTGTCGGTGTGCTATTTTTTCTTTTAAATTATTGATTTCTTTTCTTACATTTGATTCTACATATGGCTCTAATTCATCAATTAAAGATTCCAGAAAAATCCTTCGAAGTGGGTCTCCTTCGTGAGCCCATGCGTCAAATTGAATTAATGGTATCTGGTGACCACCATCTTGGAGTTTTCGTTTTAGAATTGAAATTACAGTTGATTTTCCCGACCCCCAAGGTCCCTCCAGTCCAATTGAAATGCCTCTTTCTTCGTTAGTTATTAATTTTAAGATAGATTTGGCTATATTTTCGTGAGTCTTATCTTCAAACAAATCGTTATCAACACTCTCTTCTCTCAAAAGTTTAAATGTGTATTGATTCTTATACATTGAATTTTCCATATATCCCTTCTTTACCTCCTTGTTATTTCTACTCTCATAGCCTTTCCTTCCACCTCACCCTCTTTTAATATCCTCCCTTTCTCATCCATCACCCCTATTCCCGTCCCTTCAGTAGCATTTAAGACGTCTTGAATATTCTTATCATTCACAGCAATATATCTTGCTTTTGAGGATCTTTTTACTTGCTTTATCCCCTGATATATCCCACCTTTTGTGACCTCAACTTCTATCACTCTATTATCTGTTACTATATCAATCCCTTTGTGTTTTTTGTACTTTACACCAAACTTTTTGGCTAAATTTTCTGCAATTTGATCATGTTTACTTTTAGCCATGACTTTATCTCCTTCTCACAGAAACATATTTTTGAAACCTGCTTCTGGGTTTGTCAGGAATTGTTCTTTTCAACAAACCCGCTTTAAGAAGAGGATTCAATACGTTTTCTATGAAATTAGGGCGATGTTTAAGTCCAAGAAACTGCATTATCTCTTTCAAAGATCTCGGCTCTTTACAGAATTCTAAGGTCATAGCTCTCCGGTCCATCATGTTCGTGACTTGTTCGGTGACTTGTTCGGTGACTTGTTCGGTAATCTCTACTATTGGATGGGGAAGCACTAAGGTGAAAGTGTCGTGTCTGATGTCATTCAAATATTCAGGAAGGGGATAACCATCCTTTTTAAGCAATTCAATAGTGGTCTTAAGCCCTGTCCCTTTCGCCTCTGCCCAGCCAATATCATAAAAAACCGAAGCAATCGAGGGATTCCTTAATTCGGAACCAGGAGAACCAAACAAAGATGGATCTTTTAGAGAATAACCAGGATTATAAAACTCTATCCTATCATTGTATATCCTTATCTGCGCAGGGCTTCGGTGAAAATAGTTCTGGTGCATTAAAAGATTGGTAAGTGCTTCTCTCAGGGCTTTGCGATGAGCATTTTCTTCTATCCTTTCACCTCTTTCATCTGCGTGGAACGGAATGAGAAAGAATCTGTCTAAAAAGTCTATAGCTGATGAACGCAAGGTTATGAGATTTCCTGTTAAGTCTCGAGAAAGAAAGGGATCTCTGTCTTTACCCCATTCAATACCTTTTATCCGTATGATATCAAGGCGTACTGCTGGAAAATGTGTCTTTACTATCTGTTCCTTTCCAAAAAGAAGTAAGCCAGCAGCAGTCAATATTTGGGAATCTTTAGTTAATAAGTTGTAGGCCTTAAGAAGTTCTTTATCATCAAAACTCAATTCCGGAGCATTAGGATTTATGAGTTTTCTTAAATTTCTGAATGCTGAAAGAGTAGCAGGATCAATGTCATCCAATATAGTTCCGTTTGCAGGCTGAGCATCAGGAGCTCCCATCCTTTCAAGATAATATCTGTACACATCCTCATCGGTAAGTCTGATATCTGTAGCACCAACCCTTTTAAATCCTCCTTTAAGAGGACCTGCATCTTTTATATAAATGGGCTTTTGATACCGTGGAGCTTCTTTTACTTCTATAATTATAATGGGCTTGCCTTCGTCTTCAACAATATTTGCAGAGACTACTGGGCAGAAATTGAATTTTTGGCTCACAGTAGAAGTAAAATCATCAAGGATTTTTGTAGGATCTTTAACTCCTACAGGGACATATCTGTCGCCGAGCTTTTTATAACCAAGGAGAATTATACCACCGCCTTCATTTGAAAATGCAGAAACAGTTTCCCATATATCTTTTGATAAGGCAGAAGTAGATAGCTTGAATTCAATGTGCTCTCCCTCCTTTTCACCTAACTTATTGATTATTTCTTTTAAAGTATCAGTTTTCATTAATCAGTACCTTAATTCTTTTAGATAGTTCTCAATTTTTCTGTCAATCTCCACAAGTTCCCTTTCTACCTTACAAAGTCCTTCCCACTCCTTAGCCACATCTATCTCCTCAACCTCTTCCTCAGGAAACACATAAAGTGTAACATTTAGGTTATAGTCGTTCTCTTTTTTATCTTCTCAATCTCTACAACCCTTGAAAATCCATCAGGGTCTCTAAACTCTTTATATGCTTTGACTATCTTCTCTATATGCTCGTCTCCTAAGCGGTTGAGTTTCCGAACATTTGGATGTTGCTCGTATTCATTGCTTGCATTTATAAATAAGATTTTTCCTTTCCTTGGCTTTGGTTTATTTCTATTGAGGATAATTACTGCTCCTGGTGCTCCAGTATTATAAAAGAGTTTTTCAGGGAGAAGAATAACAGCCTCTATCAGGTCAGCATTGATTATACTTGTTCTTATTGCCTTTTCCTTCCCGTCTCTAAAAAGACACCCATTATCTATAACAACCCCGACTCTGCCGGTGTCATCTTTTGCTAAAACTAGCATATGTTGTATCCATGCCCAGTCTGCTGATTGTTTTGATGTGAACCCGAACTTGAATCTCTCCCGCTAGAACTCACCTTTTTTAAGGGTCTCCTCGCTATATCCATCCTGATTCCATGGGGGATTGGCTATAACAACATCAAATTTTTTTAACTTGTCACCTTCTTTAAATTTGGGATAAAGCAGTGTGTCTCCCAGAGCAAGTTGGCCATTTCTGATATCGTGGATGTAGAGATTCATCTTAGCCAAGGCAAGAGTCTTATGGTTGTATTCTTGCCCAAAAAGAAAAAGTTTATCTGCTTCACTTCTGCCATAAGTGTTTTCAATGTGCTTATAAGAACTGATAAGCATGCCTCCCGAACCACAGGCTGGGTCATATACACTTTCACCTGGCTTTGGATTGACCATTTTAACAATGAGATTGATAACCTCTTTTGGAGTGTAAACTTCACCTTCCTTAGCTTTCTGAGGGGCAAAGTACCTTAATATCCACTCGTAAGCATCTCCAAGAATATCGGGGGATACACGATGAAGCGCATGACTACTAAAAAGCTCAACAAGCTGCCTTAATATTTCTGCATTTTCTCTATCGGTGGTAAATTGAACGAAATCCACATTCTCCAATATATCCTTAAGCCCGGGATTCCTTTCTGCCAAAACTTTCATTGCTTTGGAAAAGTTTTCAGATAATCTGGCCGGTTTCTTCCTTATATTCTCCCAGAGAAGCTCCTCAGAAATATCAAAGTCGTGATATATGGCGTTTTTGGCTTCCTTCTTTGCTTCTTCTTCAGTTAATCCATCGGCAAAGGCTTCATTATATGCATTCTCAAATTCCATCTTCCATTTGTCACTTATCCTCTTATAGAAAAGAAGAACGAGGATAAAGGTATAATCGACTCTTGTTCTTATAAGGTCTGCTGCCGCCTTGAGAAGCCCTTCAAGGTCACCTCTTGTTAATTGTTTGCCTGCAAGTGATAGTTTCTCGGATATTATCTGTTTCTTACAAAGCATTTTCTCTTTTTCCTTTAATTATTAAGCTTACCATCTTTGCGCCTAGCAGTGCAAGACCAAGCCCTTTCAGGGTGGCTTTCGCCAGTCTTGATGGCACTCCGCAATCTGCTTTTTTCAACAAGCTGTCAAGACTTGACCCTTTTTGTGCTTTTTTGACAAAAAGCTTTCTTTATGGCATTTTGGGAGTATGACTACTGTAGGAGAGATACTGAAAGAAGTGAGGGAAGGAAACGGAATTTCTATAGACAAAGCGGCTGCGGATACAAAGCTTTCTGCTTTTTATCTGGAAGCTATTGAGGCTAATAATTGGCAAGTTTTACCACCTCCTCCTTATATTAGAGGTTACTTGCGCCTTTATGCCAGTTATCTGGGGTTAACTCCTGATAAGATTATAACTCAATATGAGAAACAAACCGCACATTCAATTCCAGAGACAAAAGTTAGAAAGAAAAACTATAAACCCATTATTTTAGGACTGATTTTTGTTTTATTTTTTTTATCCCTTATTTGGTATCTGTTTGAAAAAAAACCTGCCTGCCGGACGGACAAGAATGAGCAGATTGTTCTTGCAAACCAGGAGAAAAAAGAAAGTTTCACAAAATCTGTGCCTGCCCAAATATCACCACCTTTATCTCAGGCCCGGCTCAAACCCGAAAAAAACGCTGTTTTAGGTATTTCTGTTAAACGTATTTCTGTGTGTTTAAATATAAAAGACCGTGAACCCATTCATCCCCAGACCCAATTTCATCTCACTGCCCCTACTCCTATTTATTGTTTTACAGAGATTTTGGGGGCAAAGAAACCCACAAAAATCAAACATCTATGGCTTTACAAAGGCAGGGTAGCGATGGCTACTGTTTTACCTATAAGGTCTGCCAGGTGGCGGACCTGGAGTAGAAAGGTTATATATCCTGATTTAAAAGGCAAGTGGCAGGTAATTATTTTAGGACCTAAAAAAGAAAAATTAGCATCCATTGAATTTGTAGTAAAATAGAATTAATATTTCACTGTTTTTAAAAACAATCCTTTAGCAGGTGCGTTGATGCCTGCTAATTTTCTGTCTTTGGATGCCAAAATAGAGAGGATTTCCTGTTTTTCTCTTTTATGAAGGCCAATTTCTATTAATGTTCCCACTATATTGCGAGCCATGTGTCTTAAAAAACCATCTGCTTCTATTTCTATAATAATAAAAGGAGAGCTCTTTTTTATTTCTAGATAGAAGATATTTCTGACAGTATTTTTAATGCTACTTCCACTGGCCATAAAGGCAGCAAAATCGTGTTTCCCTATTAAATATTGGCTTGCTTCCTGCATGGCAGGAATATCTAAAATTTCTCTTATTTGCCAAGTATAATCTTTTAAAAAAGGAGAAGAGTATTTTGAATTTAAAATGAGATAGATATATGTTTTGCGCTTTACACAAAATTGGGCATCAAATTCAGTTTTTACTTCATCTGCATAAATAACGGCAATATCTTGTGGTAAAAGACTATTTAGGGCCTGGGGAAGTTTATTTGGTGTTAATCGGCTATGGGTAAAAAAATTTATGGTTTGCATAAGGGCATGCACTCCAGCATCTGTACGCCCGCAAGCCTTAACTTTAATAGATTCATTGGTTATCCTAGAGATACATTTTTCTATTATTCCCTGAATAGTTGGGCCATGAGGTTGTTTTTGCCACCCTTGATAAGCAGTTCCTTTGTATTGCAGAACACAGCGAATGTTTTTTATGGGTTGAGTATAAGTGAATGTATATTTATCAGGAAAAGGTAATTTAGGAAATAGCAAAGATAAAAATGACATCTTAAGGAAATACAGATAGCGTTTTTAACCCCATTTCCTCAGGAAGAGCAAGCATTAAATTCATATTTTGGATGGCTTGCGTAGATGCCCCTTTGGCTAGATTGTCTATAGCAGCCATGATAACCATACTTTGTGATTTTTTGTCCACTTTTACTCCAAGCTGACAAATGTTTGTTCCTCGCACATAAATAGTTTTGGGTGCTGTTTCTGGAGGAAGAAGTTCAATAAAAGGTTTGTTTCTGTAATAATCAGTCATCAGGGTATGGGCAGTTTCACTGGTGATAGGTTTTATAAGCCGGGTATAGACCGTGGTAAACATGCCTCTAGAAATGGGAATAAGATGGGGGACAAAGATTACCTTTACTTCTTCACCTGCTAACTGGGTTAATTCCTGTTCTATTTCTGGTGTATGGCGATGAATGCACATTTTGTATGCTTCTATATTTTCATTGACTTCACAAAAATGGGTGGCCAGTTTGGCCCCACGTCCTGCACCGCTCACACCTGATTTGGCATCAATAATAATGTTATCTAGGGCAATTATTCTTTTATGATGTAAAAATGGGGCTAAGGCTAAAATGACGGTAGTGGGATAGCAGCCTGGATTGGCTACCAGAGAAGCTCGTTTTATTTTTTTTGAATAAATCTCAGGCAAGCCATAAACTGCTAAAGCTAAGAGTTTCTTGGCTTTATGTGGACCATACCAGGCTTCATAAACGGTAGGGTCTTTTAATCTAAAATCTGCACTTAGGTCAATTACCTTTTTCCCTTTTTTTATGAAAAAAGATACCACTTCCATAGAAACTTGATGGGGAAGGGCAGTAAATACTATATCAGTCTGTTTTGCTATCTTGTCAGGGTCTAAAGGAGAAAGAGTTAAATTGTTATATTCTTTTAAAAAGGGAAATAATGCGGAAACCTTTTTTCCTACAAATTGTCGCGAAGTAGCAATGGTGACTTCTACTTCAGGGTGATGTAAAAGACACCTCAATAGCTCCAGGCCTGTATAACCGGTTGCCCCAATAATGCCAACTCTGGTCAAAGATATACCCAAAAATTAACGTTTGGAGAATTGAAAGCTACGTCTGGCACCTGCCAAGCCATATTTCTTTCTTTCTTTCATACGAGCGTCACGGGTCAAAAAACCTGCCTTCTTCAAAATAGGTTTTAATTCTTGGTTAAAAGATAGTAAGGCCTTGGCAATACCATGGCGAATAGCCTCAGCTTGGCCGGTTTTGCCTCCCCCTTTTACAGTAGCTATGATGTCTAATTTGCTTAACATTTGGGTTAATTCTAAAGGCTGGCGAACGATCATTAAAGCCGTTTCTCTTTCAAAATGTTCTTCAT
>Ga0190349_1000648_pt1 | contig 10094 bp, 8 predicted proteins | sample 48721378_MG_FD_179798 | JGI IMG/M metagenome (GOLD analysis project Ga0190349, IMG submission 179798) | Hydrothermal vent microbial mat bacterial communities from Southern Trench, Guaymas Basin, Mexico - 4872-13-7-8_MG | ecosystem: Environmental > Aquatic > Marine > Hydrothermal vents > Microbial...
CGTTCAGCCTATTGTACAATAAACCTCTTGTTATATAAGTTACAAGATCAATTCCAATTTACCAACGCTTGGAAGAACCGCTCCCTCTTCACAATGAAAAATTACATGAAACAAATTAATCCCTAATTTCTTCTTGAAACGAGATTACTTTCGGTCAACCCCCCCTTTGCGAGGATTTTTTAATTAGAAAGAGAATACTTTCAATAAACTAAAAAGATGAATTTGAGAAGGCAAGGGCAGAAGCAATGGACGAACTACTGGAAAGAGAACTAAGAAAACCTTCGCTAATAAAGAATCCTCGAGTACTAGATTTAAAATATATCCCGAAAAAACTCTTGCACAGAGAAGAAGAGCAAAAAATGCTCATCCAATATTTCAAACCCGTTATCGAAAAACCAGGGGAATATTCACAGCGAGTTTCAATTATTGGTCCTATTGGCTCTGGGAAAACAGCTATGGCCTTGAAATTTGGTGAAATGGTAAAGGTCTATTCAACGCAAAAAAATCTCAATTTAGAATATGTACATGTAAATTGTCGAAGAGCCAGATCCTCTTTTCTCACCCTTTTGGAAATAGTGCGAAAGTTTAATCCGCATATCCCTGTAAGAGGTTTCTCACCCGAAGAGATATTAAATATGCTTACGGAGATTCTTAATAGAAAGAAAATTTATTTAATCGTTACCTTAGATGAAATAGATTTTGTGATTAGGAAAGACGGCTCAAATTTGTTATATGACTTAACACGCCTAACAGACGATGAAATAGATATGAAAGAGCGTGTTTCGATAATAACTATTGTTAGAGACATAGCTTTTAGAACACTCCTAGATGAAAGTACATTAAGCACACTAAGACAAAATACAATTTTCTTAAATCCATATACTGAAAATCAACTTAGAGATATAATAGCTGATCGCGTAAAAGATGCATTTTATGAAGATACAGTTTCTCAGGAAGCAATTGATTTAATAGCTGATATCGTTGCCAAAAATGGAGATGCGCGATATGCTATTGAACTCCTGGAAAGAGCAGGCATCCATGCTGACCACCAACAATCGCCCCGAGTGCTGCCGGAGCATGTCCGGCATGCAAATGCATCCATACATCCTGTCATCCGCCAAGAAATAGTTAAAGATATAACGACACAACAAAAACTAGTTTTATTAGCAATTGCCTTAAAATTAAGAACAACACACAAAGCTTTTGCTACAATGGGGGAGATCGAAGAAACGTATAAAGGTTTATGTGAAGAATTTGGCTTACCTATTAGAAGTCATACGCAGATTTGGGAATATATTCAGTATTTACAGAATTGCGATGTAATTACAACAAAATTGAGTAGTAAGGGACAACGAGGGCAAACAACACTGATTGGTTTACCGGATGTATCAGCAGAAAAAATCGAAAATGCGATTAGAGAAGAATTAGAAAAACAAAAAGATTAACATGGAGCAGCTTTTAAATGCAAAAAGATACATCGTTAGAAGTGTTTGAAAATAAAACGACGGTAAGACTAGAAAGCTTTTCAACAGTTAATTCTAAATGTAAAATTGAAGATGTTCTGTCTTCAAAGGGGCGGGTTCTAATTTTAAAGTTATTAGCTGAAAGAGATGAACTAAATATCTCTGCAATAGCCAGAATTACTAATTTAAATCATAGGACTACAGCAAAACATTTAGAGTTTCTTACCAAAGCAGGGTTAGTTCAAGAAAAACGTTTTGGAAGGATAAAGATCTTCCGTTATCGTTTAGAAAATTCTAAAGCACATTCACTGAAAAGATTATTTGAAATATGGGATTAATAATTCCTTTAAGGAACTAAACTTGTATGATATCAAATGTGTTGCCCTTTTTTCTTTTTACAAGCAAGAAGATTGAGACACTTGTTAAGAGGAGAATGCCCAACCCTAAGAATATTGAAGTGAAAGGCACTCCGTTTAAAGGTAACTTGCTTCCAATTAATTTAAAGGTTAATTGATAAACCTCTTCTGTAGAAGTTATTTTAAAGGAAAAGAAGTCATTATTTATTTTAAGGTCGCAACTTGTTGTAACTAAGCTTTCATTTAGAAATAAATCCCATTTTATGAAATTCAAACTCTCGCTAGTTCTCGGGATTTTTACTTCAAGACCAGTGTAAGGTACACCGTTTGTAATTATTTCTATAGTAATAGAGAATGATTGTTTTTCATTTTTTAGCGAAATTTGTGGTTGAGGAGAAGGAATCTCAAGGAAAAGTAGATCATTTTCCATTGTGGAATTAGTTACTTCTTTATTCCAGAGAATAACTCCAAATTCTGAAATGGTGACAGAGAGGTTCTTTGTTGCACTTTGAACAAACGCAGAAGTTGGGTTAAAACCTATTGGAGTATTAATATACCAAGTGTTACCAATGGTAGGGTAGCTTATTTGGAATTTGAATAAAACAGTATCATTATTTGCATGAACTTGAACAGGTTTACTTAATAGAGCACGGCGTGGAGCTGATGATAAATCAATTATAATTGTTGTATTTGATGCCAAGTATTCCGTTTCATCAATAATTACTGATGAACTCAGATTTAGAGTTGTAAATAAATAATCAGGAGCTAGAAAATAATACATTACAGCGAAACCCGAATCATTTGACCATGTTTCTAAAACTAAATTATTGTTTATTTTAAAACGAACTTTAATTTCTGAAACGGGTAAAGAGTTGTTATCAAGAACTTGTGATACTGCTTGAATTGTTCCACCAGGGACCATAGATTGTGGTGCATGAAGTGAAAGTTGAAAATTATTAAAAACAATTTCAATCATTATTATTGTAGAAGAAGTGGCAAAACCCTCCCTACTTGAAACAATTGTTAAAGGATATATTCCAGGAGAAACGCTCAGTGAAGTTATTTTTACAGAATACTTTTTATCAATGTTTTGCTGGAGCTTCCCTGAACCAAAATCCCAGCTATACTCGACTGATGCAAAATCAATTGGTACACTTGTTTCAACATTAATATAATCGATTTCAATAAACAAGTCTTGTTTATAATTAATTGTAATTGATTTTTTAGTATTGATACTCGTTGGGTATGTTAAAATTTCAAAAGTAGTTTTTCCAATGCCAGTTTTATCATTAAAACTCCAAAAAGCTATTACAGTATATACACCTTTTGGCATATCACTTCTAAAACTAATGCCTGAAAAAAGTGCCTTGCCAAAACTATTTGTGAAATTTTTCGCAGAGTAAATAAGATCATTTTTGGGGTTAAAGATGTAAAATGCAATTTCCTGATTATAGATATAAGATTCAATATTTGCTGTTAATAATTCATCATGAGAAAGCTGATAATTCTGAAGTAAGAGATTTGTGATTAAATTTTCAGAATAAAAATGCATTTCTAAATAATGGATTGAATTTGCTGAAAAAACAATTTCTTTGTGTGTTGAATTAGTAAGACCAGCCTCAAAAGTGATTAAATCCCCATCAATATAAATCGAATCTATTGCCCAATCAATTGGTACCCATTTACTGATTTGTAAAGTTACAGCTTCTATAGGATAGGTAATTGTTTTGTTATAGAATTCTTTCCAAAGAACATCTTGCCAAGATTCAAAGTTACAATACCTATAAGTAAGAGAAGTCCCAAACCCACTTATTTCATAATAACAATCCCACAAAAGCATATTTGATGCATTAGAGGTTATAATATAATTAATTGTATTAGTACCATGGTTTGAGAGAGTAACAAAACCTTTACCAAGATTGCCTGAAACTTCATAATTGTTAATTTTAAGATCTACATCAGAGGGGCTGACAAGATCAGTTAAAGAAATATCATCTAACATGAAATCCATCTGATAAGGAAGTTCTCCCCATGTTTGTACTGCAAAACTTCTTAGTTGATCAGGTTTTTGATTAAACATTTCTAAGCCAAGGGCAGTTATGTTTAAGCTATATGTATGAATTCCCCCATCAAATGTTGCTTCGTTAACTAATAGATCAACATACCCTCCGGGACCGGTGACATTTGATAAGACACTCGTGTCTCCATTAAACCAAATAAATATATAGACATCAAATTGAAAGAATAATCTTATGAGAATATTTGAATCATAATTAGTCACTAGATTATTTCGCAAAAGAGAATAAGAAAAACTAAAAATAACCGAGTCACCTGACACATTTATGGGATCATCAAAACCAACTATTGTAGTGTGATTTTCAGATTGTATATCAAAATACCATGAATAAATTCCAGAAATTGGTTGACCAATTGGGGGTGAATCCTCTCGAGTTACATTGCCTTCGTAATTTTCAGGGAGATAATCCGTCCATAATGATTGATTGGTTTCAGCATCACCATTAATAATTTTCTCAGTCCTAAGGTTAGTGAAATTAAAGTGGCTTTCTACATCCCAACTAGAGCAATTGGTTAAAGAAATTTCAGAGGTTGTTTGATTTACTGCATTTTTTATCTTAAATTGTCTATTAAAAATTGAATCTTTTGTTCTATTCCAATCATTATTTATAGTTGAAGGGGAGAAAAAACTCTCTTCTCGGTAGTCTTCTTCAGCATGTTTAAAAGATGGAATACCAGACTGAAAGTTAAGTTTGAGCCCCCTCTCGACGTTTGAATTAATTTTAATGTAATTGAAAGAATAAACCGAGAGAGATAAGCAGATCAATATTATTGCTTGTAATTTTTTATGCATGAGATTATCAACCCTTTTGATTATTGAAATAGTCACATTTGCAAACTTGAAATCAAAAATAAGTTTAGAGCGGGATATAAAAAACCCACTAATTCATGATTATAATTTATTTACAAAAGGCGTTTGAAAATGTCTACATAATATCATTGCTTATATAATAGTTTCCTTTTTAGAAGAATAAAAAAGACACTGTGAGAAAAAATGGCAATTAAAATCATTATTGATGAAGGTAGAAATTTTAACGACAATATTCTAATCACTGGTTTTCATGGCATAGGTACAACAGGGTTCATTGCTGTAAAATACATTGTAAATGAATTAAAAGCTGAAAAAATTGGAACGATTTTATGTGACGGACAACCCCCATTTATTACAACCTTTGAAAATAAAATTTCTTTGCCTTTTGAGCTCTTCCAAAAAAATAAATTTGTGTTTTTAGTCCCACAATTTCAACCATATAGACATGAATTTCAGCCATTTTCAGAAACATTAGTTGAGTGGTCCATAAAATCAAAGATACGAAAAACAATACTTATTGGTGGTTTAGATTCAAGATTAAAGAAAAAAGACGAACCCGAGGATAATATTAGAATTATTGCAACAACAGCATATCAGAAAAAATTTGAAACGAGATTGCCTTATTTAGAAGATGGTTTATTTGTTACCGGCCCTATTGCTTTAATGCTTACTTTTTATGAAGTCAAAAAATTTCCAGCTATTGCATTATTACCATATGCTGAAAGTTCTAGAGCAGACCCATTGGCTGCAGCAATCGCAATAAAAGAGATAAATCAAATTACTAAGATGGATATTGGAGTTGAAAAACTAATTCAGGATGCAGAAAAAATTGAACAGGATTTATCTGAAATTATTCTTCAAACAAAAGAACAACAAGACATGGACACTAAAGATCAGGGAAATAAAAGACTTTACATCTAAAGCCTTCCCCTTTATTAAAGAATAACAAAAAGAACAAATTTCGAGGAAAAGAAAGCCAGTAGAAATATTAAACTTGAAATAATAAAAGATTTAAAAGTAAAATTTTGATTGCTAAAATCTGTGGTGAAATATGCTGCGGATATTGCTATTAAATAAAGCGACACCGGGATTATTTTGATTGTTGTTGGTGAAAAGCTAATCCCTCTAACAATTGATATGAAAGAAGTAAAGAGGGGGGTAAGCCCTGCAAGGATACCAAGAAAAACAGAGGTTATTGTTCCTAGGAATAATATTTTGTATCTTTGAGCTTTTAAAAAAGAAGCTCTTTTTTCTAATAACTGCTTGTTTTTTTCAAGATTCGCAGCGATTTCTAGAATTTTATCACCTGCATTAATTGAGCTTATTGAAATAAAGTGTTTAACTAAAATCCAAATTCGGGCAAGAGGCTGATCCTCAGTATTTTTTTTAAAAGAATCAAGCACCACATGGACATTTGAAGTAACATTTAATAAACGAAGCCATTCTTTTTTTTGATTTTCAGATCTTATATTAATATTCATTATAGCTAAATGCATACTTTGCTCAATACTTCTTCCATTCTTCAAACTATTTCCCAGGACTCTTAGAATATTAATAATATGAACAATAGTAAGCATAGTTATTAATTCCCTCCCAAAAGGGTGGTTTTTCCACTATTAAAAATTTCAATTGCAATTAAGTCTAGGACAAAGAAAATTAAAGGTAAAAAAATCACAAGAAACATATTCAGAAATCCCAATATGACTAATAACATTGAAATTGTAATTGGAATAATTGTTGTTATTCCTAAAAAAAGACTTAGCTTTCCTTCTAATTGGGAAAGATACGAGTCAAATTTTGTATGTAACCTCCACTGTGACTCAAATTTTATTGACGACTTTGGATATAATTGTCCTCTTAGTAAAGGAATAAAAATCTCTATAACAAATTCTCTCAAGGATTCTGAGGGTTGTTTATAAGCAAATTGGTTTAATAGATCTTCAGGTTGTTTCCCAAGATTTAATTCTTTTAACATAAGGGAAGCCATTTTGGAAATAACCGGATAAGAACCATTAGAAAGATACTCTATTGTTAATGGAATGGATTTTGTCGATGAAAACACCAGAAGCATTTCATTGCTAATAAAATCAGAAAATTGTTCAACAAGCATTCTTTCTGTCAAATAATCTTTCCTTACCTGTCTAAGAATGTATAAAATAGCCCCTAAAAAAACAACAATGCTTATTAATAAACTAGCAAAAACATCAAAAAAAATTGTCGAGAAAAAAACGACAATTGATATGAAACTCGAGAGTGAAATAATTGCACTTGAAATTTTTTTCCGAGAAACAGAATATTTTTCGAGAAAAAAATCATTAGGAATGTCTTTTAGAAAACAATCCGAATTTAACTGGCCGAGCTTAGTTTTAGCACATTTGCAAAGAAAATCAAGAAACTTTTTTCCTTTTAGAGAATGATTATACATCATAATTACAATAAATATTGAAAAATCAGATTTAAACTACTATATTATTTAATTTCCCAATTAATTAGTTAATTTTTCAATAATTGGAAATTTATCTCTTCTTGTTAACAAATCAATTACTTTTTGGGGATTATAGAGTTTGTTTTTTAATAAAAAGTCCAAATTGCTTTTAATTTGTACTAATTCCTCCTCAAATAATTCTTTTGTTAAACCTTCTTTTTCACAAATAATTTTTATGATTGGGCTGTTATAGAGATCAATTTGCTTTGTTAGCGAATTTTTTTGTACATTATATTTAAAAACATCAATCAATTTTAGGTCATTTAATGAATTGATAAATTTTCCAGCGTGAAGCGCGCCTTTAGCTATTTCTACAATTCTATTCACACGTCTTATAACTTTCCAATTAATTAGAGAATAAGAGGTTTCAATAATTAAATCTAAACTCAGAATACTGGATAAAGGAATTGCATGTTGATTTGTCCATCTTAAAATCATCATTTCAATTGAACGGCCGTGACAAGTTTGTATTCCAACCAACCCTGCACTTAGCGCTTCAAAAAGAGCTTTGCTATGTTCGGAAGTCTGAATTTCACCAAGAAAAACCCATGTTGGTGATCGATGCAACAATTTAATAATTTCCTTACTTTTTGAGGTATCACTAAAATTTGAATCAAATGGCGATACGGAATAACGCGTTTGAAATTTGTTAAACTGAGTTTGTTCTATACTTTCAATTACGTCTTCGATTGTTATTTTTCTCCAATCAGGAGGCGTTAATAAATCTATAGCATTAGCTAAAGTGGTTTTCCCTGAGCCAGGTTCTCCAATTATTGTAAAGTTAAACCTTCTTTTTAAAATGAATAATAAATAAGTAGCAGCTTCAAGTGTTAGCATATTATTTTGAATTAATTCTGGCAAGGACCAAATTTTTTTTCTTAGTTTTCTGATGTTCATGCAAATGCCATCTGATGCTAAAGGCGGAACATCGATCGCCACCCTTACATGGAAATTTCTTGTTTTTAACTCGGCTTTCAATGAAGGATTTAGACGATTTATAACCACATCTTTTTCTAAACAAATCCTGGATTTTAAAGAAGAAATTTCTTTCTCTGAGAGATAGATGTTTGTTAGACAACGACCGTATTTTTGATGGTCAATATAAATTGGCGTTTCCGGCTTATCTAAATAAATTTCTTGGACATTATCATCAATTAATAATGCCATAATCTGTTCGAAACCAATTATTTTGTAAGTTATCCAATCACATAGGAGTGAATATTTCTTTTCTGTTTTAACTGAAAAAAAATTCACAAGCTTTTCTTTTACAAGCTGTTTCAAGAAAATAAGTAATGCATCAAACTTCAATATCCCGGTTTCTAATGTTCCTTTTTCCTTCAAAATTTGTTTTTCAATTGCTAATGCCATCGTATTATATTTTGAAACGTCTAAAATTGTTTTAACAGAATAAATTTGGGCGCAATCATTTTTTGTTATTTTATAACTATAAGGAGGTACTATGTATTTTTCTACAAGCAAATTTTATTACCCCCTTTTTGAATTTAAAATAACATAGGAGATCTTGAACCAGATTCTTCAATGTCTGTTGTCTTTACAGGCAATAGTTCTGAGAGCTTTTCTTTAAGTTTGTATTTAAGAACAGTCCTATGATGATCTCTTATAGAATATTCTGCTACTTTACAGATCTCTGAAAGCGTCTTTTGTGTTAAAATTTGTCTATGATTGTTAATTCTAGCAATGATCCTATCTGCACAGTATACTACTGAGACTGCAAAGATATAGGGATTTCTTCCACCCCTTGATTTCAGATTTAACTCAGATAACAATTCCCTAGAATATTGAAGGAGTTTTTTTCGATACTCTTCAGGTGTTAAATCCAGATTTCGTAAACGGTGCCCAATTTCCTGAGATCCCAATATTGATGCAACAATTCTTTGTAAATAATCTTCACTTTTCCTGATTCGTAAAGAAACACCCAACTCAACAGGAAGCATTTGTGCTAATTTTACAATAGATTTTCCGCTAACACGATGCCCAAGATCTTTAAAAACACCAACAATCTCACTTAATCTTACGGGGGCATTGGAAGCGGATTCTCTAATAGCAACCATTAAACACAAAGCAACCAACACAATATGATTTGAAATCTTTTCGATTTTCTTTTTGGATTCAGCTGCAACAACAATTTTATACAAGTATGCAGCACGTTTTCGTACGCTATCCGATAAACCTAAGAAACCCACTACTCTATTTAAACTGAGCAAAGATCTATAGTCAGTTTCATGATTTCCTAATTTGATTCTTAAATTGTATTTTCGCTTCAATTTACGAAATTTAAATTGATTTTGAGATGAAAGAGTTGTCCCCTTCCCATCATGAAAGAAGCCATCATTGTGATAACCGATATAGCTTCCCAAACCATCTACAATATGAACCCTTTTTCCAGGGGCCATTTCATGGTCCCAAGGGATTTGAGCATTTGTGGGTTCAGTGATGAATAAAGAGCTGTTAACAGCTCCACAATTACTACAAACAAGTTCTCCTCTTGTTTGAATTAAAAAGCCTTTGTTACAATACTTACATAAATTCTCTTTTTCCAAATTAAGAACACCAATTATAAAAAAGCGAAAAAAAACTCTTTTATCTACTTTAGAAAAAAAGTACTTTTTAAAGAACCAAATGCCTCCAAAATAAGAGTTTTATTATAATTAAATGGGTTTGTTGCCCCCAACATGAGGGGAAGATCACCGAAAGTATTGAAAGTTATAAAAGAAGTGTTGGGTCAGCTCAAAAATAAGGTCCTAGCAACTTTTGCTCATCCAAATGCCTTTCCATCATACCCAACGAATACAAAATAAGGAATAATAGAATAAGAATGTTATTAAAATTAGGGATTTAACCCCTTTAATTTTTCAGCTACTTCTTGAAAGATATCCTGAGTA
>Ga0190349_1000651_pt1 | contig 10085 bp, 5 predicted proteins | sample 48721378_MG_FD_179798 | JGI IMG/M metagenome (GOLD analysis project Ga0190349, IMG submission 179798) | Hydrothermal vent microbial mat bacterial communities from Southern Trench, Guaymas Basin, Mexico - 4872-13-7-8_MG | ecosystem: Environmental > Aquatic > Marine > Hydrothermal vents > Microbial...
AGAGAAAGGCATAACTATCCCTGAGGCCATCAAGCAGGCTAAAAAACAGAAAGTTAAGTCAACAAACATTGAGGGCAGAGTGCCCCAGATTCTTAGGTATGCTTGTCGAATTGGCCTTGCCAAAATGACTGAAGACAAAAAGTTCATAGCCACTCCTCCGGCAGAGGTAGACTAAACCGCTGGAGAGAAGAGAGAGGGGGCATGAGAGAAACAAATGCGGCAGAACAACTCCGTTTTGATTAGGTGTGAAGTGGAGCTGTTCTGCCGCCTATTTTTTTTGTGCCTCAGAATTTCAGGGAGGAAGAAAGCTTATGTCTGATTCTATTTCTGTAGAGAAGAAACTTGTGGTTCTTGGGGCAGGCTTGGCTGGCTCTGTTGCCTATGGAGCTTTGAGGTCTTATTCTCCTTCTTTGTATGATGCCAAGGAGAGAAGAACCTCTCCTTTATCAGACCATCATGCTGTGATGAGAGTAAAAGACCCAACCATAGCCCAATATCTTGGGTGTAGGGCTGAAAAGATTATGGTAACAAAGGAAGTGTATAATGCTCGAACCAAGATGGCAACTCCAAGCTGTTCCAATCGGCTCAATAATGTGTACTCTTGGAAGCTATATGGAAATATAGCTGACCGATCTATAAGGAATCTTGGCAAGGCAGAGAGGTACATATTAAGAGATTTGAGCTTCCCTAAAGGAGTGTGTTGGGGACATAAACTGGTTTCTGTTACCAACCCTTCTGGCAAGAGAGCCAAGAGAGCTTTGGTGCTGAAACATAGCCAAACCAAGGTGAAGCTGAGATATGATATTTGCATAAGCACAATACCTCTGCCGTATCTTCTTCAAGCTTTAGAAGAGAGCCTGCCTGGATATGAAGAGGGTATGTTTCGATGGGAGCCTATTCATGTATTACAATGCGATCTGGCCCTGCCTGTTTACAGCTATCAGACGGTCTACTTACCCGACTTTGATTTTCTATCATATAGAGCAACACTTCAGCCACCAAACACTTTGCTGGTTGAGTGCTTGCACGACGACTTCTCAAACAGAAGCAAAGAGGAGATTCTCCCTGTAATGAGAAGAGAGCTGGATAAAATATTGAAGTCTTGTTTTGGCTTATCAGAAGACTACATTACAAACATTTCTGTTTACAAACAAAACATAGGCAAGATTATCCCTATTGACGACAGCGTAAGAAAATACTTTATTCTTACTCTGACAGAGAGGTATAATATATATTCTTTGGGCAGGCATGCCGTTTGGAAACCATTAAGAATAGATGATTTGCTGAAGGACATTGAACAAATCAAAAAGTTAATTTCTTTAAGAGAAAGGAGCAGAGAGTATGAAAGTTATCTTAGTTAGTTATACATCAAATGCCGAGGCGATGCTGGTGCTGGCAAAGCAGACAAGACTGCTTAACTCTTCAGTCATAGATCGTCTTGGAAAGATATTAACTATGAACAAAGAAGAGAGAAAGAAAGAGTTGGAGTATGCCTTTGGAAGTATAAGCTCTGCTTGGGAATTTGTACAATATATATTCTTTTTGGAGGGTGTCTCCAGAGCTTTCACGCACCAGCTAGTGCGCCACAGGGTAGGGTTTAGCTTTGCGCAGCAGGCAATGCGCATTGCTGTTATGGAAGACTTTAATTATTATTTCCCTGAGGATATTCTTTCTGACAAATCAGCCTACGACGAGGTGGTGGAAGTTCTTGACCATATTAAGCAGGCATACTCTCGCTTGCTAAAGATAGGCATAAAGCCAGAAGATGCCAGAGGGATTCTTCCCACTAATGTTCTGACTAACATATTGGTTTCCTGTAATCTCCGTTCTCTGTCTACTCTTTTGGAGATTCGTTTGTGCTACAGAGTACAAGGCGAATTCAGGGACGTAGCTCGCGATATGCGTAAAGAGGTGCTGAAGGTACATCCCCGCTTTGAGCAGGTGCTGAGACCCTTCTGTTTGCGCTATTGGAGATGTCGCTTTCCGACAAAAGCACAGCACTGCCCCATTTTCAACGACCCGGAGTTCTCTGCCCATCTTGTTGGGGAAGGAGGTGTGCCAGACGCAGAGAGAGAAAGATACCTTGTAGAGAAATGGACCAGATTAACAGAGAAAGAAGAAGAATAAGAGAAAGAAGCTTCCTCCCTTGCTTTGGGACAAGTTTCTTTCCCTAGCTAAAGAGAGAGGGTATGACGATCTGCTCACAAACAAAGAAAGATACACCATTGATTATAAGAAAGAGGAGTTTGATTATGGACAAAGAACTCAATAAGTTTGAGACAAAACTTTGCTCTGATTCTGCTCACGATGCGGCTTTTGCCTCTTTGCTGAAGGAGGTTCATGAGAAAAAGAAATCAGGCACCAAGCGGTACGGAGAAACAGCCTACAACAGCTTAGGCATCAAGGGCATCTTTGTAGACATAAACCGCAAATACCAAAGGCTCAAACGCTGGTTTTGGGACTCTGAACCTGGGGCCGATTTGGGCCAAGCAACAGAGTCTATTGAAGACACTCTTCTTGACTTTGCTGCGTATTGTTTGCTGATGCTTATGGAATACAGAAGAACAAACCGACAAGAGATGTCCCCTCCCTCTAAAAAAGAGAGAAAAACAATAGCAATAGACTTTGATGCTACCATAGCCATATACACAGGGTGGAAGGGCAAAGGTGTTTTTGGGCCTCCTGTTCCCGGAGTCAAAGAAGCTTTAGAGAGATTTCACAAAGAGGGGGCGCTTATAATCATCAACACGACAAGGTCGGAGATTGATGAGGTTAGAAAGTATTTACAAGGGCATCACTTACCCTTTGACTATATAAACTACAATCCAGCAAACCAGGAGCAGCAACTCTCTGGCGCAAAGGTGCTGGCTGATGTTTACATTGATGACAGAGCTATTGGCTTTGGCGGTAGATGGACAGATGAGTATGTAGAGAGGGTACTGTCTTTTAAGCCACACTGGAAGAGAGAAAGAGAGGCAAAGCCCCATGAACAGCAGTAAAGAAGAGTTTGCCCACCTGCATATCCACAACGAGTATAGCTTGCTCGATGGGTACGGCACAGCTCAACAGTATGTGGAGAGGGCCAAACAGCTCGGTATGGAGCACCTGGCCCTGACCAACCACATGAACGTTGACGGGTGCGTGCGCTGGCAGCAAGCGTGTGATGAGGCTGGAATACACTCCATTCTTGGCTGTGAGATGTACTTAGTGGAAGACATCAAGTACAGACCGCCAAGAGACAAGACCCAAAGAAGGGAAAGAACCTACCATATTACCCTTTTAGCCAGGAACCAAGATGGATGGAAGAGTATTCTCCATCTTCTCACCCAAGCAAATCTCCACGGATTCTACTACCGACCCCGCATAGACCCCTCTTTGCTCTTGGAGAACTGTTCTGGCCTCATCATTATGTCTGCTTGTGCCTCTTCCTTTATCCAAACAGAATGGGGCAGGGGCTTACTAGAGGACTTAGTGAGCAAGTCTTTGCCTGTCTATCTGGAAGTTATGCCGCACAACTACAAAGACCAAGTAGAGGTAAACGCTCTTGCTTTGAGCCTTGCTAAAGAGTACGGGCTGCCTATTGTGGCTACCAATGATTGCCATTATGTAGAGCGAGGACAAGAAAAGCTACAAGAGGTTTTGCTTGCCATCCAGAGGAATGCTAAGTGGAATGACCCTAACAGATGGAGATTTGATGTTACAGGACTCTATCTCCGAACCAGAAAGGAGATGGTAGAGGCATTTACCACCCAGGGAGTTCTAAAAAGAAAAGAGATATTGGAGGCTCTTGATAACACTTTAATGGCGGCAGAACAATGCACTCTACACCTTGAGCGCATACCAGTTGTGCTACCCCATGTGCCAGTGCCAGGCAAAGAGGGGCTGTCTGATGAGGATAAGCTTATTGAGCTGGCTCTTGATGGATTGTATGAAAAAGCCGAGCATCATAAGGAGATTGGCACCAGCATAGAAGAATACGAGGAACGCCTCAAGGAAGAATTAGAGTTAGTCATTAAACTTGGCTTTACCAGGTACTTTCTCATCGTTTGGGAACTCATACGGTGGTGTAAAGAGAATGATATAATGACTGGTCCGGGTAGGGGTTGTTTTACAGGGGACACAAAAGTCTCATTGCTCGATGGATCAGAGAGAACTTTCAAGGAGTTGGCAGAAAAGTTTAAGAACAAATCTTTTTGGGTTTATAGCTGTCTTCCAGAGGGGAAGATTATTCCAGGAAAAGCTCGTAACCCAAGAGTTACGAAAACTGTAGACAGGCTTTGTGTTGTTCGTCTCGATAATGGGGAGGAAATCTCGTGTACAGAAGATCATTTATTTCTAATGAGAGATGGGCAATATAAGAAAGCCTGCAATTTGGTTGAAGGTGACAAATTAATGCCTTTGTATAGAAGCTATACAGATAAAGGTTATGAAATGTATTATGATAATTCTGAAGAGAAGTTCCTGTTTACACACCATATGAATTTTGCACACAGACATGGGTTTGTTATTCATCATAAAGATTTTAATAGGAGAAATAATACCCCGGAAAATCTTGAGCAGTTGTCAAATAAAGAGCACGGCCTTCTTCATGCGGAAACAAATTCAGAACGATGGAATGTTCCAGAATGGAGAGAGAAGGCAATTAAGAGGTACTGGAGAGTTTTGGGGTCTGCTGAAAATCGAAGGAAAACAATTGAAAGAAATAAATCCAAAATACATCGAGAAAAAGTTTCTCGTGGGCAAAAAAGAGTTTGGAGCGATCCTGCTTATAAGGAAAAGATGGTTAAAAAGCTAAACGGTGCAATAGACCTTGAGAAAAAAAGGAAGATGCTAATAGAAAGAAATAAATCGGGAAGATATAGAGATGCGATCATAAGAAACAATAAATCTAGCGCACAGAGGAAGAAAGTTTCAGAGGGAAGAAAGGCCTATTTTAAAACAGAGGCTGGGCTAAAGGAAAGAGAGCTAATAAGCAAGCGAATGGCAGGAAGAGTTCTTTCTGATGCTACTAAAAGGAAAATTTCTAAAGCTCTTTCAGGGAGACGGCTTTCTGATGCTACTAAAAGGAAAATTTCTAAAGCTCTTTCAGGGAGACGGCTTTCTGAAGAACATAAGAAAAAGATATCAATATCCTTATCCAAAAGAAATTCCCAGAATTATGTTAACCACAGAGTTGTTTCTGTTTCTTATATAGACTCTCCATCTGAAGTGTATGACCTGGAAGTGGAGAAGTATCACAATTTTGCTTTATCTTCAGGAGTTTTTGTTCACAATTCTGTCGGGGGCAGTTTGCTTGCCTATGTGCTTGGTATAACAAAGGTCAACCCACTAAAGTACAATCTCTTATTTGCCAGGTTCATCAGCCCAGCTCGCATTGACCTGCCAGATATTGATATGGACTTTGAAGACATAAAGAGAGACCTTATTCGGGAGCACCTGGAGAAGTTGTATGGTAAGTACAATGTGGCAGGGGTGTCTACCTTTGCAGCACTTCATGGGCGTGGCGCTCTGCGAGACGTTAGCAGAGTGTTTTCTGTAAGCCCAAAGGATGTTGACGCTGCTGCAAAGTCTATCGTTGTGCGCGATGTTGGTGATGTTAGAGCCTCTTTTACAATAGAGGACGCCTTCAACACTTTTGAGGATGGCATAAAATTCAAGAAGAAATACCCAGAAGTCAGCCGCATAGCGATGGCCCTCCAGGGCCAAAAGGTACGAGCAGGTATGCACGCAGCAGCCATTTGTATCGCAGGACACGATCTGAGAGACGCTCTGTGTGCTAATCTTGTACGCCGCAAACAAGGGACAATCTGTGTCAACTGGGACAAAGAAGATGCTGAGTTTAACGGCCTAATGAAATTAGACGTTTTGGGGCTCAAGGCTCTGACCATATTGAACTACTGCGCCAAGCTGATAAAAGAAAGGCACGGAGTGGAGATAAACTTTGAGAAAATTCCTCTTGACGACAAGGAGGTCTACGACCAATTTACCCAAGGCAATACGATAGGATGTTTCCAATTCAACACTCCCGGAATGATAAAACTTTGTAAGGAGATTGGCATAGAGGACTTTAACCAACTAACAGACTTGAACGCTCTTCACCGCCCAGGGTGCTTGCGCAGTGGCATGACTGTTGACTATCGCTTACGCAAGCACGGACAGCAAGAGATACCTAAAGTCCACCCCTTCATAGAGAAGCTTACAAAAGACACAAGAGGTCTTATTCTCTACCAGGAGCAAGTCATGAATCTGCTCTATGATTTGGGAGGTTTGCCGTGGAGAACAGCTGACACAGTTCGCAAAGTAATTAGCAAGTCTAAAGGTGTAGAGCAGTTTAAGAAGTTTGAGTCTTTGTTCATTGAGGGATGTCAAAAGCGCAAAACGCTCCCTCCCAACGAGGCCAAAAAGGTGTTTGACGAGCTGAAACACTTTGGCTCTTATGGATTCAACAAATCCCATGCTGTGGAGTATGCCACGATTGGCTACTGGGATATGTGGTTAAAGGTACACTACCCAGCAGAGTTCATGGTTGCGGTGCTCACCTACGGCACAGACCTAAAGAAAAGAGATTGTATCATGGAGCTGAGAAGGCTAGGGCTAAAGTTTATCTTGCCTAATGTAAATGAAAGCAAGGCAGAAGAATGGGCTATAAACAAATCGGGGGTATTGGTTGTCCCTTTGTGCGAGATAAAGGGCATTGGCCCAGCAGCAGCCAAAGCCATAGAAAAAGAGCGCCTCAAGAACGGAGCATACAAGAGCCTAGACGATCTCCAATCGCGCCTGCCCAAGCGCACCGTGAACTCACGGGTCATAAAGACCTTGAGTGCTGTAGGGGCGCTGTTCTTCAAAGAAGAAGATCGGCCTCAGTTCTCTGAGGCCGAGCTGGAAAGATTGAGTGAGTATTTTTCTTTTGAGCTTAGTTCCGACCCCATGTACAGGTTTAGAAAGTTGCTGAGAGTGCTGAAAACTTCTCTCTCTATAAGGCCGCTGAACAGCGTGAACTTTTTGAGAACAGAACGAGAGTCCTCTTTGTATTTTGGTCGCATGACTCAGATAAAGTTTGGTTACCGAGAGAAAGTTCAAAATGTTATAACGGACAAAGTCAGAGACATAAAAGGCACCAAAGGAGCACTGGGCGGAGTGTATGGTAACTTTGAAGATCAGACAGATTTCGCCATGCTTGTATTTGGTTCCAAGGTCTACCAAGAACACAAAGAAGAGATTGAGCACTGCTCCGGAAGATGGCTTCTTGCTAAAGCAAATCATCCATACAGAACAAGCTCCTTGCATACAGAAGAATTTTGGTTTGTGGAAGATTTAGAATCCGCCAACACTAGGGGCCTGTCCTTGAGACTGGCTAAAACACTAAGCCCAAGGCAGAGAAGAGAGCTGGAAAGACTTGGAGAGGCAATGTCTGCTTGTGAGCATTGCTCCCTGAGAAAAGAGTGCTCACAAGTTGTTCGGCCCAGCATAGGCAACTTGAATGCTTGTATTATTGGAGAGGCTCCAGGGCGCCAAGAAGACAGAGTCGGAGAGGGGTTTGTTGGTGGGGGCGGAGAAGTGCTTTGGACAGAGCTAGGAAAGAAGTTCAACTTGACTAGGGAGGACTTCTACATCACCAATGTACAGAAGTGTTGGCCATCTGAGACAAAGACTCCAAAGCCATCACAAATTGACATTTGCTCCAAGTATTGGCTCTCAAGAGAGCTGTCCATTGTGAAGCCATTTTTGGTTCTTGCTCTTGGTAACACAGTGAACTACTTTTTCCGCCAAGAGAGCAGCGGCATAAATGCTCTGAGCGGAACAGTGGAGTGGAGCCCAAAGTACGGGTGCTGGATTGCTTGGTGTATTCATCCAGCAGCAGTCATCTACAACAGAGCGCAAAACTACCAGACCTTTTCAGAGGGCATCTCTCGATGGGCAGAGACTCTCTACAACTTGGGGTTTGCTTAACGGGGGAGGAGAGGAAAGGACATGTCTGGCCACGCAGTGGCCAGTTATTACGAAGTTCTCCCCTTTTATTATATATATAAATATATATAATAAAGAGGGAGAACGAGGAATAATGGAGACTAGTATTCTATTATACTTTTAGTATTTTATACTAATTATATTTTTAATATAATACTAAAAGACATATACTTATATACTATAAGTATATATCTTTCCTGTGGGGGGTCTTTTGGAAAGAGAGATTCTAGCTTTTTGGCTTATAATACCTATAGAGGGGATTTTGACGGTAAAGAGAGAAGAAGAGGTTAGCTCTGATGAACAATAAGGCAGAATACCAAGATTATTTAGAAGAGCTGGTGATTGATAAGAATAGTTTGGATGATGAGTGTGTAGAGTCACCAGCGCTGTTTGACAAATGGAGCAGACTAGAGATTGTTGCCAATGAAGAGAGGGACGATGCCAAATCGCGCTTGGATGTTGTAAGGGCAAAGGTTGAGTTAGAACTGCGGGGTATGTCTATGGAGCACATAAACCAGCTGGCAGAGAAATGGACAGGCAAGCCCCACAAGTTGAAGTCTTTGAGCGAGGGGACAATTAGAGCTTTAGTTTGTGTCAGCCCGGAAGTCCAGAAGGCGCAGAAGGAGTATGAGGCGGTGGCGAGCAGAGCTTCTTCTTACACAGTGGCGAGGAAGAGTTTTGAGCGTAGGCATAGCAGCTTGGACAATCTTGTGCGTTTGCACGGCCAAGGTTACTTTGCTGCTGTTGAGGGCAGAGAGACCAAGCGCATTGTTGCCAAGAAGATTAGAGAGAAGCTGGCGGCGCAGATAGAGCGGTCATTCCCAGAGAGGAGCAAGAGCTGGCTTGAGGGAGGAAGGAGGAAGAAGGAAAGAACCATAAAAAGAAGAAAAAGAGTTATGAGAGAGAAATGAGGCAATGCTATTAGCAAGTGTATTAGGGGACATTTTGAACTATTTTGGTTTGTCAGAAGGCACACTACTCTCTTGGGTGTCTCTTGTTCTTGTTTTGGCCTGTGGAGTGGTGGTTGCTGGATATATTTTGTTTGTTTTGGCTTACTTTGTGGCGAAAGCTGTCTCTCTGGCGTGGATTACTACCCAGAGACAGCACCGCCGCAGCAGACTATTATCAAAAGAAGAAGAGGAAGGGAGGAAGTATTATGGTTGTGAAGAGAACTGGTTCCAAGGAGAGGAGACCGACAGCAAGAAGGGCAGCAGCAAGTCGAAAGACTTCACTCAGCAGCAGTAGGGGGGCTAAAAAGTCGGCTTGGGAAGATTACAAAGGCAAAGTAACACAAGATGCGTTGAAGCGGAAGGAGGAGCAGTTCCGCAAGGGGGACGTTAGAAGAGGCTATATTGTTGATGATGTAGAGATGTATATCCCTCGTGAGGGCGCCAATGTTATTCGCATTGTGCCCCCTTTGGAAGTGTCTGAGCTTGCCTATTATGGCTTGGATGTTCACTTCCACAGAAATGTTGGTTTGAACAATGACTACTTCTTGTGCTTGAAGCGTATGTATGGGAAGCCTTGTTATGTATGTGAGCAGCAAACGTCCCAACTGTGGGAAGAGGATCGGGACTTAGCAAAGTCCTATTTCCCGGACCACAGGGTGCTAATGTGGGTGTTAGATTTGGGCTCTGATGACTCCGAGAAATTGCTTCTTTGGAGTTGTCCTAGGACGTTGGCTGAGGAGATTCTAGGCCAGAGCCATAAGAAGTCTGCAGACGTCTATCTGGACATAAGCGATCCGTTTGATGGGCGCAAAGTGTTCTTTGATAGGATAGGACAAGGCCGACAGACCAAGTACAAAAATGTACAGATTGATGAGGAGCCGTTTCCCTTGGATGAGGGGCTTGTGGACCAATTGCGTTCCTTCTCTGAGATATTGATTGTGCCTACTTATGAAGAAGTGAGGGATGCTATGGAAGGGATGTCTCTTGAAGGAGAAGAGGAAGGGATAGAAGAGCATGGCTCAGGAGCAGCAGAAGAGGGAGAAGAAGAGGAGATTGATTTGGATGCTATGGACAGGGAAGGGCTAGAGGCTTTGTTCTTTGAGCTTGGTGGCAGCGCAGATCAAGATGAGCTAGAGGAGATGGGTGATGATGATTTGCGCCAATTGA
>Ga0190349_1000653_pt1 | contig 10080 bp, 11 predicted proteins | sample 48721378_MG_FD_179798 | JGI IMG/M metagenome (GOLD analysis project Ga0190349, IMG submission 179798) | Hydrothermal vent microbial mat bacterial communities from Southern Trench, Guaymas Basin, Mexico - 4872-13-7-8_MG | ecosystem: Environmental > Aquatic > Marine > Hydrothermal vents >...
ATAACTCCCCTGACTCTTATCCATATCAATAACGATATCAAATCCATCTACGAGCATTCTTTTTTTCAAAACATCAAAAACTTTATCTGGTTTTACTGACATTTTACTCACCTTTATTTTGATATTTGGATATATAACATCAAGCAAAATCGAAGTTTTACTTGATTTAATAAAGATATAGATAAGAACAATATAAATCTTTTGGTAGTGAATAAAGAAAATAGTATAAAAAAATCAAGATCTATTTAATGATAACTTGACAATAGACGAGTACATATGCCGGTAGTATCAGGTTTCAAGAGAACATTGGATGAATGAAGAAAACAAAGTATCATGAGCCATCCAACTCACACAGAACTTCCTCCATTCTTAAAACAGCTTCCTCGATTCTTTCAGAAACAAGAGACATCCTGAAGAAATTCCTGTATTCTCCGAAGAACTCTCCGGGGAACACGGATACACCCTTTTTCAAAAGTTTTTCAACAAATACCATAGAATCTACAGGAAGTTTCGGAAAGATATAGAAGGTTCCATCTGTAGCAACAAATTCGAACCTATTTCTCAACACTTTTTCCGCAGTCTTCTTTCTCTCGTAATAAATTCCCCTCACTTTCTCTGAGACCATATCATAAATTTCAAAAGCTTTCAACGCCCCATGCTGCACAAAATCAGCCGGAGACGTAGTTGTTATTTGTTGAAATTTTTGAATTTTTTTTACGTTTTCTTCACTCGAGATCGCATAACCGAGCCGAAATCCTGTCATTGAAAAAGTTTTTGAAAAGCTGTGAACAAAGACAGAGTCGCAATCAAAATCAAGAATCGAATTTATACTGGAAAAATTTATGTCTCTGTATGTTTCATCTGATAAAATCTTTACATCATAGTCCTCACACAAATCCACGAGCTCTTTAAACTTTTTCTTTGAAAGAGTAACTCCTGTTGGATTATTCGGATAATTTATTATAACCAGATCAAAGGATTTATCTAAAACATTAAAGTTTGGAACCCATGATTCTTCAAATTTTGTTTTTACAACCTCAAACTTTTTAGAAAAAGCTCTGAGACAGTGCAGATAGGCAGGCCAGCAGGGCTGTATTATAAGAACTTTTTTAGCGTGAAATATTGTTGCAGCAATAGGAAACTTTCCTCCACAAGTTACAACAATATTTTCTTCATTTCTCCCATATTTTTCTGCAATTACCCTTTTTAACTGGGGGGTCCCTGAAGAGGGTGTGTATCTTGTTTTCCCCATGTCTAAAGCATTTTTTACAGATTTCAAAATTTCCTCCGAAACCTTTAAGTCTGGCTGCCCCATATCGAGTCTTATCTCAATTCTTGAGTTTGAAAGCATATCTGTAAAATCATATATGTTCACAGTTTCACCCTTCTCAACTTACTTATCCTCAAAGCTAATATCTCTGCACAAATCAACAAGGACTATGCATGTAGCAGCCTCAATTACCGGAACAGCCCGCACTGCAATACAGGGGTCATGTCTGCCTCTTACTCGAATCTTGCATTCTTTCATCCTTTTTAAATCAACAGTTTTTTGCAGTTTCATGATACTGGAAGTTGGTTTTACTGCCACTCTAAAAACTATAGGCATTCCGTCACTGATTCCACCGAGAATACCTCCAGCGTTATTTGTTGCAGTAACTATTTTTCCATCTTTAAGAAAGAAGGGATCATTGTGTTCAGATCCCTTCATGGAAACACAGTCGAATCCTGAGCCAAACCCTATACCTTTTACACCGGGAATGCTGAATATCATGTGACTTAAAACGCTCTCAATGGAATCAAAAATGGGATTACCAATACCAGGGGGAATGCCAAGAACTCTACATTCAATTATGCCCCCAACGGAGTCTCCTTCTTTTTTCACTTTGAGAATTTCCTCTTTCATCTTCCCTGAAACTTCCAGATCTGCGCACCTAACGTTGCTCGTGTATACATTCTTCTCAATTTCTTCATTACTGATTTCTCTACATATACGAACGTTTCCTATCTGGATGGCATGTGCCAGTACTTTGATCCCTTTCTCAGCGAGGATCTGTTTTGCCACTGCACCTGCCATGACAAAGGCAGCAGTCATTCTACCCGAGAATATCCCACCCCCCCTGTAATCATGAAAACCGTTGTATCTGAACCATGCAGCAAGATCTGCATGTCCGGGTCTCGGGGTATTTTTGATTTCTTCGTAGAAACTGGAATCTACATCTTTATTTCTTACCAATAATACTAACGGTGCACCTGTTGTTTTCCCGTTCAAGATACCACTGAGTGTTTCCACTTTATCTTTTTCTCTTCTCTGGGTCGTTATAATGCTTTGTCCTGGCTTACGATTATCCAGTGCTTTTTGAATCAGAGAAGTATCTATCTCCTGACCAGGAGGGCACCCCTCTATCGCCACCCCTACACAAGCCCCATGGCTTTCACCGAATATTGTGATTTTAAAACTCTTTCCAAATGAAAAACTCATGTTATATCAGCTCCTAACGTCTTAAGATCCCCTAAAAAGTGAGGATAGCTTTTATTTATGCATTCTACATTTTTTATAATTGTTTTTCCGCTGGCAACCAATCCCGCTATTGCACAGCCCATCGCTATCCTGTGATCATTATGAGGATCGATAATCGATCCCTTAAGACGCGTGGGTCCTTTTACCATTAATTGATTATTTTTTCTATGTATATCGGCACCTAATTTTTTTAACACGTTTGTAATAGAGAAGAGTCTGTTGCTCTCTTTAAATTTTAATCGCTCTGCATTCGTTATGGTGGAGATACCTTTCGCCTGGGTCGCGAGTACTGCACAAACAGGAGCAAGATCAGGGGTATCGAAGATATCCATGGTGGTAGATCTAAGTTCCCCCTTTTCTACTGTTATAGTATTATTTTTTTTCGTCACATCTGCTCCCATATCATAGAGCATCTCAACAATTTTTTTGTCGCCCTGTATTGAATCAGATCTCAAACCAGAGACAGTAACTTTTCCAGCCAGTGCTCCCGCAGCCAGTAAAAACGCTGCTGAGGAGAAATCGCCTTCAATAGTATAATTTTTTGATTTGAATTGTTGATCGGGAGGAATAAAAAACTGATTATTATTGAAATAACACTCAATACCAAATTCTTTTAGTACATCGAGAGTGATCTCCACATACGGACGTGACTGCAATTTGGTAACTCTGATCACTGTTTTTTTCACTGCTTTTGGAGATGATATAAGCAGAGCCGAGATGAACTGAGAACTAACATCCCCACGTATGGCAACGTTTCCTCCCTCTATTTTACCTCCAAAAATGATGATAGGAGGGAGTCCATTTTTTCTCGAGATACCTTTTATTCCCAGCTGCCGCAGAGCCTTCAATAAATCTCCCATGGGTCTTCTTCTGAGTGAGTCATTCCCTGTGAGTATTGTGATCCCGGGAACAAGTGCTGAAAGTACCGTGAAAAATCTCAGAGATGTTCCGGATCCCTTACAATCCATAATCCCCCCTGGAGGTTTCAGATCTCCTGTACCCTCCACGGTCAATGGGTCTCCTGAGTGTATCTCTGCTCCCAGCGACCTACACATATTCATCGTTGTCACTGTATCCTCACATGTTAGTGGATTGTGTATCCTCGATCTTCCATGAGCCAACATTGCACAGATCACCGATCTGTGTGTGTAACTCTTTGAAGGGGGAGCCCTCACTTCTCCATTAATATTACTCTCTCTGACAGTGATATTCATGATATCTCCTCATGATGGTAGTTACTACTTCATTCACTGCGAGTTCTGTAGTATCTATGATAAAATCCGCCGCTGATCTATAGAAAGGCATCCTGTTTTTCAAAAGGGCGAGAGGATTTGACGAACCAAGAAGAGGTCTTTTATGATCTTCTGAGGTTCTTCTTAATATACTTTCAGGAGAAGCATTTAACAAGAAAATTACTCCTTTTTTTCTGAGTCTTTCAACGTTTATTGTGTTCATTACAATTCCACCACCACAGCTTATCACTGCATTATTCATCTCAGCAACCTCTTTTATTATTTCTATTTCGAGTTCTCTGAATTGTGTCTCTCCATCTTCCTCGAAAATTTTTTTTATGCACTTTCCAACTTTTTTTTCTACGAGTTCATCTGTCTCAACAAATCTTTTTTCCAATTTTTCAGCGAGCATTTTACCCACTGTACTTTTCCCTGCTCCCATAAATCCTATCAGGACAATATTACGATTCACTGTGCTCCCTCCAGATGTGTTAATAACGTGTTTTTCATCGTCTTTAATGGAGGGGTTTTGCCTGTCCACATTTTAAATGCAGCAGCAGCCTGATGGATAAGCATACCTGTACCATTTATCGTTTTACATCCTGCAATTTCAGCTTCCCTGAGAAGTTTTGTTTTCAAAGGATTGTAGATAATATCTATCACTGTCGTGTGGGAGTTCAGCATTTTCGAGACAACAAGGGTTTTATTTTCCTGTTTGTTCTTCATTCCTACGGAAGTACAGTTTATCAAAATTTCCGCATCTTTTGTCTCCTCTTCGATTTTTTTAAGACTTTTCACCCTAACTTTTTTTCCTATTTTTTCTTCTATGTCCTTTGAAAGGATTTTTGCTTTTTTTACACTTCTATTCAGAATGACAAGTTTCCGAGTATTATAATGTGCAAGGGTAATTGCAGCTGCTCTCGCTGCTCCACCTGCACCAAGTATTACTATTTTTTTGTGTGTCACATTGATCTCATTTTCTTTGAGAGAAGTGAGAAACCCTATTCCATCTGTATTGTCTCCGATGATCTTCCCCCTTTCCGAGTAGAGTGTGTTTACAGCACCTATGAGTTTTGCTTCCTGTGTTACTCCATCCAGATATTTCATTACAGTTTCTTTATGAGGCAGTGTTACATTAGCTCCCACGATCTCTCCATCTCTCATACTCTGAATAAAATCAGCCAGTTCTTCATGATTCATTCTCTGTTTTTCATAATAGAAATCTTTATCTAATTCCAGTGCTTTTAATGCTGCATTGTGTATTAATGGACTTAGAGAGTGATTGATTGGATCCCCGATGACAACCAATTTTTTCATGAGATCAACTCTTTCTGTATCTTCCTCAGAGTTACGAGACTCAGTTGCCCAGAACCTGTCGGTTCTTCTACGGATGCATACATGAAAGGTGCACCATAGAGTGGTGCAATGATGCGTGTAAAAATTCCCAATTCTCCCATGGTAAAGGCGATCAGTGGAAAATTTTCTTTTTTTGCGCCTGACAATAAATCAAGTATTACACGGCAGTCTTCTAAGCAATGAGCCGTTGTCACGATCTTTCCAATGTCTGCACCCTGTTCTTTTTCCATGTACATGATTCTATCCAGTTCTTCTCTCTGTGGCGTTCCTTTAAAGTCGTGCATTGAGATAATTACTCCACAATTATTTTTTTTCGCATGATCTATAACATCCCGTTTTAGTTCGTCATCAGTTTCAATTTCAATGTCGATCATTGTGCATCCAGTGTCGATCGCAGTTAACAGATGCTCAATTCGTTTCTCTTCACTTTCATTGAAATGTCCACCACATGCGGTAGAACGATTTGTTGCAATTACTGGAACCTTACTCACGTTGTATATTTCTTCTAAACCTTTTATTTCATCCATAAAATCCATTCTGTGTTCAATTAACTCTGTATCTAGATTTTTGATGACTTTAATACACTCTTCCGGAGTTTTTTTTGCGATACAGGCACAAATATTCATTGTAATTCCTCCAGAGTTTCTATAATATCCTTTTGTGGAATGTCAGCTCTGATAACAACGCTCCCGATTTTTTCAGGCAATACGAATTGAATACGAGAATTTTTTACCTTTTTATCGAGTTCCATCGTTCTCAGAAGATACTCAATATTGACATCAGGAAGAGTTGTTGGAAGACCTGCTTTTCTAATAAGATTTTCTTGTTTTTTTACAGAACCATCATCGAAAATCCCAATTTTATTTGCAATTCTTGCAGCGGCACACATTCCGACTGCCACAGCCTCACCGTGAGAAATAGTGAAATCGGTAACAGCTTCAAGGCCATGACCAACAGTATGACCGTAATTTAAGATCTTTCTTATCCCTGTCTCTCTTTCGTCTCTTTCGATAACATCGATCTTTATTTTGCAGCATTGTGACACGATTTCTTCCAAAAAAGCGATATCAGGATTAAGAATATTGTTTATGTTGTTTTCAAGAATCGTAAAAAGAGAAGCGTCTGCAATCACTGCATATTTTATGATTTCTGCTACCCCATTTTTTATTTCTTTTTCAGGAAGTGTAACGAGGGCATCGAGATCTGTCAGCACCAATTCTGGATGTTTGAACATTCCTACCATATTTTTTGCTTCTGAAAGGTTAACTGCAGTCTTTCCACCGATACTACTGTCAACCTGAGCGAGAAGGGTGGTGGGAATATGTATGAGAGGGAGGCCTCTCAAAAAAGTTGCGGCAACGAATCCTGCGAGGTCTCCTACTACTCCACCACCCAACGCCAAAATCGGTGTTGTTCTCTCTACTTTATGATTCATCAGTTCATCATAGAGTTTTGATGCCATTTCCATCGATTTACTTTTCTCTGTATCTGGAACTTCAAGAATTATCACTTCAAATCCTTCACTTAACAAACTTTCTTCAACAAATGTTCCATAAAGTCTATTAACTGTTGCATTGGTTACAATCATTGCTTTAGATGAGAATCCCAGTTCTTTTAGTCGTGCACCAATGGTGGAAAGAATACCACATCCTACGACGACATCATGACTTTCTTCGTTCAGACGTACACTCAGTGTACGCATAGCGCTTCCTCCATTCTTGTCACATGACGCACCATCTCTGCAAATTCTTTCGGTGTCAGAGACTGATTCCCATCAGAGAGCGCTTCTGAAGGACAGTTGTGCACTTCCACCATTACTCCGTCAGCTCCTGCTGCTATGGCTGCTTTTGCCATTGGGATTATGGCACTGCGTTTTCCAGTTGCATGACTCGGATCTATTATCACAGGGAGATGAGTTAACTCATTCAAAATAGGGATTGCACTTATGTCCAGTGTATTTCTTGTCGCTGTTTCAAAAGTTTTGATGCCTCGCTCACAGAGTACCACATTGGGGTTCCCTTGTGACATGATGTACTCCGCTGAGAGGATGAAGTCCTTGATTGTCGCATTCATTCCTCTCTTCAGAAGCACAGGTTTGCTTTGTTTTCCTACTTCCTTTAAGAGAGAAAAATTCTGCATGTTTCTCGATCCAATCTGTAGCATGTCAGCATATTTCTCTACTAGTGTAACATCCCTCGTGTCCATGACTTCTGTGACTATTGGAAGCCCTGTTTCTTCTCTCGCCTTTACCAGAAGCTTCAATCCTTCTTCTCCAAGGCCCTGAAAAGAATAGGGAGATGTTCTCGGCTTGAACGCTCCTCCGCGAAGGATTGATCCCCCCTCTTTCTTTACTGCTCTCGCAGTTTCCAGCAGCTGTTCTTCGCTTTCAACGCTGCAGGGACCAGCGATGATTACTGGAAGCTCTCCTATTGTTGTCTTCCCTACGTGCACTATCGTTTTTTCCTCTTTGAACGCTCTGCTGGCGAGAATGTACGAGTGTAGAGAAGGTATTACCTTACGTACTCCTCGCAATTTTGCTATTTTTGTTATATTAGGTACGTTCTTTGCTACGATTACCGGTTCTGAAGCATTCACAAAAAAAATGTCGCAGCACTCTTTTTCCAGCGATTTCACTATCTCACGCTTCAGTAACTCTGGTGTATTCGACTCCAAAACAATAGCATACAGCCCTTTACTGTTCTTGTTTTCCAACTTAATTGTTACGGTCTTTGAGTGAGGATGACTGCCAATCGAAGTCATAGTCATCCCCTCCGCAGTCTAGACAGGCCACCTTGTCCTGTCCGCTCTCTTTTTCGCTATTTCCCGTTTCTATATTTCCCATTTTTTTCACCTTCTATTGGATTGCTCCGCTGATATAAACACCTATGTGTTTAAAAGGTTTTCGGTGTCGCATCATGATCATCATCTGATAATAGGTTTGTTTCATCTAATTCCTTGAAATCTAAAGAGATTGGGGTATTTCAAAAAATTATTGAAGATTTTCTCTTAGTTTATCAAAGAATTTTATTGCCTTTTCATAGTTTTTCGTTCTTATTACGTCTTTAAGGAACTCTAAGCGCGATATGACGTTTTCAATCTGCTTGAGGGAGTATGGATTAAAGAGAACTTCGGCAAGAAGGTAATCATCTTCTTCCAGAAGTTTTTGCGCTATTTCTCTGTGTTTTGCGAAGGTCGTACCGGGAACAGTTTTTGTCGTGACGCAGGCAGAGAAGACTATTGAAGAAGAAAAAGGCAAAGTCAAAGAGTAAGCCATCAACCGATCATGCTCATCGAAGGAATACTCGAATATATTCAGTCCGTGTTTCTCGAACAATCCCCTGAAAAAATGTTTGGCAGATTCGTCTGATTCTTTTAGTATAATGACGTTTTCTTTTTTCAATTTTTCAAAGTTAGCAAATCTGGGACCAAACATGGGATGAATGGAAGCATATCTAAAATCACATTTTCTGTAATACTCCGGCAGTTCACATTTTATAGAAGCAATATCAGAGATTATACAATGTGGTGGAAGATACTTTGTAACTGCTTCGAAAGCTTTGATGGTATTCTTCAGACTTACCGCATTTATCAGAAATTCAGGCTTAAAAGAGGGAATTTCAGAAAGATTTTCAAGATGTCTAACATTTTTAATTCCTTTCATCTTTTCTTTATCTATGTCGTAAACTGCCACTTCATGTTCCTTCGAAAGTTCTCTCACGAACCATGAGCCCATATGCCCTGTACCTATTACCACAATTCTCATAATTTAACCTCTTTGTAGCAGCCGAGAAATTTGAAGGTTACCGTATTTTCTTCAACTTTTTTGAGGAGATTTTTTATTTTTTTATCCCTGTCAGATCCTTGGAAATCAAGCAAAAACGCATAATTTCCTGGATTATTTCTGATTGGACGAGATTCTATACGTGTTAGATTCACCTTTTCTTCTGAAAATAGCTGAAGTACTCTGTAAAGTGCTCCCGCCTCGTGTCTCGTTGAGAATATAAGTGAGCATTTATTTCCCTCCACTTTGCTGCTTTCACTGGAAATGACTACAAATCGAGTGAAGTTTGATTTGTTATCCTCAATGTTTTCCTTTATTATTTCAAGATTATACAGTTCTGCACATAATTTATTTGCTACGGCAGCAGCAGCTTTAACTTTGTTGTCAGATAACATCTTCGCCGCACCTGCAGTATCGTAATACGGTCTAGCCTCAAGTTTGTTTCTAGATATGAAACTTCTGCACTGAGCGAGTGCCTGAGGATGAGAATAAACTGTCTTTATTTCGCTGTACTTAGTACCTGGAAGTGTGAGGAGACAGTGATGGATTTGCAGGTTTACCTCGCCAACAATTTTGAGGTTTTTCTGTATCAGAAGATCATTTACCTCTGTTATCGCACCCTCAAGTGAGTTTTCCACAGGTACAATTCCCAGATCAAAATATCCATTTTCCACACCCTCAAATACATCAATGAACTCCATACATGATAAAGGTACAAGATCGCTGTTGTAACTCTTAGATGCCAGCTCTCCGTTAGCACCGTGTTCTCCCTGGAAACCTATCAGTTTCAGGTCTCTGTCTTGAAGTTTTTTGCACTCAGAAATTATTTCACTGAAAATTTTTGAAGAAAAATCCTGATCTATCAATCCATGGAAACAATGTCTAATATTTTTCATTACTTTATCTTCTCTCTCTTCGTCGGTAATCTCTTTTTTCAATTTTGCAGTCCTCAGAGCCAGCTCCATTCTCTCGTTCAAAAGATTGATTATTTTAAAATCTATCCTGTCTATTTTCTCTCTGATGTCCTTTAGTTCCATTTTCCCACCCCGCTCAATTTTACCGCAGTTACAGACCCTAGAAAATTCACAAAAAAAATGTCGCAGCACTCTTTTTCCAGCGATTTCACTATCTCACGCTTCAGTAACTCTGGTGTATTCGACTCCAAAACAATAGCATACAGCCCTTTACTGTTC
>Ga0190349_1000654_pt1 | contig 10079 bp, 10 predicted proteins | sample 48721378_MG_FD_179798 | JGI IMG/M metagenome (GOLD analysis project Ga0190349, IMG submission 179798) | Hydrothermal vent microbial mat bacterial communities from Southern Trench, Guaymas Basin, Mexico - 4872-13-7-8_MG | ecosystem: Environmental > Aquatic > Marine > Hydrothermal vents >...
TTTTTTCAACAGCCTGTTAACACCTAAATTTTGGGGAATGTCCAATTAAATTTTTGGGAGTATTTAGTTTTATTTTTTTTCTAACAGTTTCTTCAGTCCTTTTACCTTATCCAAAAATGCCTCGCTTACTTGAACGGCAGTCTTACCTCTCTTTATAACATGAGGAGTAATAGATATTAAAACCTCGGTTTTATCTTTTTTGTAAGTATTTGAACTAAATAAATGCCTTAAAATCGGAATGTCCATAAGAATGGGAACGCCGGACCTGGTTTTTTCTATCTTGGTTTGGATAAGTCCACCAATTACTACTGTTTGGCCATCTTTAGCCACCAAATTAGTTTCTACCGTCCTTTTCTCAAAGCGAAATGAATTTTGTCCTGCTACTGTCGTCTCATAATAATGACTGTACTCCTGCTTTACTTCCATTCTTACTACACCGCCAGAACTTATATGAGGAGTAACCGTTAAAATTATACCATAGGGTTTGTATTCCACACTGGACGCAACCTGTCCTGCGGCAGCTTCTATACCGGTCACGGTTTGGGCAAGCGTAGGCACTTCTCCTCCAACCATGATAGATGCCTCTTGATGGTCTATGGCCAAAACCGTAGGTGAGGCAATCACATTTACTTCAGAAATGTCAGATAGCAAAGTTAAAAGTGAAAGCACATTCTCAGAAAGACTACCAAAATAAAGGGAAAGGGCTTTAGATGGTTTGAACCCTTCCGGTTCAGGTGGCACTCCTCCAAAAGAAACATGCATTCTACCTACATCTACTCCTCTTTTTTTTAGCCACCATTCAACACCTTGCTCTATACTTCCTCTTAAGCTCACTTCTGCCACTAATACTTCAAGCAATGCCTCTCTAGGCATAATATCTAATGCCTTAATAGCCCTCTCTATAATTTTGTAATCTTGAGGGGTGGCCAAAATGACCAAGGCATTGTTTATTTCGTCAGCAATAATCTTTATTTTTCCAGTTACTTGGCCACTGGGTGGTCCTTGAGACGGAAGCTTTGCCGCTACGATTTTTTTCTTTTCAGTTTTAGTAGTTGTCTTAGTAGTTTTTTCAGAAGTCTTTGCTACTCCTGTTTCATAAACTTCATTTAAGATATCGGCAATGTCTTTAGCCAACCCATTTTCAATAAAACGAATATATAAATTTTGTTCTTCTGTAAGCTTAACGCTATCTAAAACTTCTATCCATTTCTTCAGTTCAGAAAGTAACTCAGGATTGAGGGTGACCACCAAAACATAATTAGTCTTTTCAATAGGCATAATCAATGTATTTTCCTTCAATTTAGGGTTATTTTTCAAAATACTCAAATCAGAAAAGACACTTTTAACCTTTTTTACTACTGTCTCAGCATCCATATTTTTTAAAGGAATGGTCTCTATGCAAACATCTTTTAATGAAAAAGTGTCAAGGGTTTGAAGGATTTGTAAGGCAGTCTTAATATTTTCTATCTCATCGGCAAGAATGATTCCAGAAATGGCTTTATTTACCACTGTAGGTGCTCTGGATGAAAGAAAAGGTTTTATGCTTTTTAAAGCCATATTTGGCTCAATATAAGAGAGCCGATAAATAAGAATAGCTGGCTCTTTCATCTTTTGTGGCAATTGCTCTCTCCCTTCAACAACAGTTAATCCAAATTGGGCAGCTTTTTCTTTACGAACAAGAAAATACATTCCATTTTTTTCTATGATGTCAATATTATTTAAATTTAAGGCCTGACGGAGCAAATTAAATAATTCGGTGTCCGTATATTTACCTCTAATAAACAATGTTAAACCTGGGTTCAAATTTGGTTGAATAGTATAATTTTTATGCAAATAATCTCCCAAAATAGTGCGAATGACTTCTCCCAAAGGAGCTCTATCAAAATTAAGTTCAATCCTTTGTGGTCCTCCTTTCTTATTTATCCTTTCTGCAGACACTTTTTTTTCTTGTGAAGGTTCTTCCCTTTTTTCTGAAGATGGTATTTGAGGAGAAAGTTTTATTTGCTTTGGAGGAGGGTCTTGATTGACAACTTCAGAAACACTAAAAGGACAATTGCTTAAAACTATAATAACAAATACTATCAACCATAAACTAATTTTGTACATACTAACCTCACCCGTAAATCATATTTTTGTGCACCATAACGAATTTTTGTGATACTAAATTCGCTAATATAAATTCCTTTAAGAGCCTCTATTTTCTCTAAGAGTTCAGTCACTCCCTTAATGTGAGTTTTAAGGTCAAAACGAATTTTTATCTCTTTAAATTCCTCCTTTTTTTTCTCACCAAGAACTTGATAATTATTTATCTCAAGCTCTCCCTCTTCTGCTAATGGTTTTAACTTTTGTTCAATGGATGCAGCTAACTTATAAGGCTCCTGTGCCGAAAACCATTTTTCCCTTTGTGTTTCCAATTCTTTCAACTCCTTTTTAAGAGAAGAAAGCTTGGGTTTATAATGGCCAATCTGTTCATTATATTTTTGGATGAGTGCCTTTTTAGAGTTTATTTTCTCTTCTAAAATATTAATTTCTCTCTGAAGAGGTAAAATCCATTTGAGATGGAAAATAATTACTCCTAAAAAAATTAAAAAACTTACTATGATTAAATACCTTTTTTCTTTGTTTTTAAATATGGATTCAAACCAATCTCTAAAATTCATTTCAATTTTATTTGAACATTAAATAATTCCTTTTGGGTTTTGGCCTTTTTTCTCACTGGAGATAGAAGCTTCACCTCTTGAAATGCAGGTACCTTTGAAATCACCTCTAGAAAATTCGCCACCGAACCCGATTCTCCCCGAATAATTATAATCTTTTTTTTCAATTTAAAATATGAAATCCAAGTATCATCAGGTGTGGTCTCTGTCAAGATTTTTAATACTTTAAGAGGTGAAACCACTTCTTGCTTGATATGCTCTATTTTATTATTAAGGGTTTTTAATTCCTCTACTTCTTTTTGGATGCGTTCTATAGGTTTCCATTGCTTTTCCGTCTTTTGAAGTTCTTGAGAAACCACTTTAACTTGCTTAATCAAATGTTTATGTTCAAAGGACAAAAACATAGGATAAATTGCGTAAATCCCTACTAAAATAGCCACAAGGAAATAACCTAAAACAATTTTGCTGGGTTTCAATAGTAAATCTTGAGGCCACCCTTTTATTACTTCTTGTTTGGCAATATACTCACTAATTCTCTTTAATAAAGTATTATCTGTATTAAGAAATTTTATTTTTAAACCCTTTAAAAAATGGGGTAATTCAGAAGAACCAATATAAACTATATTCTCTATGCCGATAGAAGTAATGTAAGTTTTAAAATAATCTATATTATCTTCTTCCAACATAAATACATCTCTCAAACTTCCATTAGCATAAATCGCTACTTCAAACATTCTGTGATTCATAGGAAACAATACAATACAATCTTTTACTTCATCCCCCAAGTAGGGATAAAACTGAGCTGCCGGTACAACACACACTTGTAAAAAACCTTCTAGGTTCCCAGTTAACAGTTGATATTGCTCTTGAGTTTGAGAAAAAATAGGCACTACCAGATTATCTTTTGTTTCAATAGGTTTGCCCAATATAAAATTTATATTATCCTCCGCAGATAAAAATATCTCATTTAAATCATACTGGACGGCATTTTCTAAATGTTCACCCACAACTTTTGGATAGGTTTCTTGATGGGCCTGGTATCTATTTCTTAATACCAGCAATAAAATAGCTGTTTTTTTTCTCTCAACCCCCTTTGTTACCTCAGGTATGACTTCAGGCCAAGAAGATTCAAAAGTCTCATATTTAAAAATTTCCCACTTTTGCCAAGGTTTCTTTTTAAGCCTAACTACCTCGGTAGTATTTTCTTTCAAAAGGGCAATAATGATATATTTAGGATATTTCAGGTTTATAATACTCATGCCAAGACTCTATCAGATATTTTCTATTTCCCATATATTTATAAATGCTTACAAAAATAATACCTCCTATCTGGCACGTAAAACGATAGTAATGACCTTGAATAATTTCTTCCCTCTTCTCCTTATTCTCTTCCTCTGAAGATATAGCAGAGAGATTAACACTTTTACCATAAACTGTCAAAAAATCATATAAACCTGGTATCCATTTTTTCCCTTCTTCTCCCTCTTTCTCCCTTCCCCAAAAAATTTCTGGAGTAATGCCTTTTACAAATAACAATTCATTTATGGTTTTAAAAGAAGCATTAGCTGGTTTATAAGAAGGTTGTAACTCTAAATAATAATCTTCTTCTGCTCCACGAGGCCTAGGAATATTATCCCCATCTCTATAATCTAAAACACAGTCTGCTATTTCCTCTGCTTTCTCTTGAGAAAGTTTTAATTGTCCGGTCAAAAGCTCAATAAGTGGTTGTGTGTCTGTCATATTAATATTTATCTTTCTTTCTTCATCCTGGATTTTAACCTTCACTTTCTCATTATTAATATCAAGCTCTATCTCATCTCCAGAAAAAACTTTTCTTTCATCTTCATCTGGTAAAGTCAATCTAACCATTAACTCTTGCACTGCACTATAAGCTGTAAAATAGGCATTAGTTGCTTCAATAATGTTTCTGGCCTCTAATGCCTTTAACCGCACTTCTCTCCCAAACTGACTAACAATAAAAGAAATAACCGCAATTATCCATAACAAAAAAATTAAAATACTACCCTGTTGTTTATTTTTAAAAATCATTTTAACCAAAAGATAAATTGGTATTTTTTCCCATTCAATTCTGCTTCCAACTTGATGGCATCTGGGGATTGTTTTTCTTTTAACCAAGTTTCTTTAACACTGTTATTCTCAATATAAAGAAAACCACATTGAATAGGCAATTCCAATTGAATGGGAGTGATTGTTTCTATTTCCTTCAAAAACTTATCTATTTCTTTCATATTAGTAAAGGGCATCTCTTGATAGGAAATTATATTTTCCAAACATGCATATCTTACTAAAACAGGACTGGCTCTGTTGGGGGTAAGCAGGGAATAATCAGTAGCAAAGGTTAAAGAGGTTTTGTTTCCATTAAAAATCCCTTTATGAAAAAAAGTTGATTTAATATTACCTGCATAACGCAACTGTTTTTCCAATAGATAAGTCAATTTAAAAAAACTAATCTCCATTTGTTGTTTATTGGTTCCTCGCCACCACACTCCTAAACTAAATCGTAGGGCCATGGCTAGAGTGACAGCCACTAAAGTAGAAAGAAACAAGGCAATAAGTAATTCTAATAAGGTAAAACCCTGGTCTCTAATCATTTTTTTCAAAAAAAGGATTTTTTACACCAAAATTGCTACCTGGATAGTGAAGAAAACAAAGTCTGCGGTGATTTAAACTAATGCAAATTTTATAAAGGGGAACATCTCTATATTCTTCTATTCTGGTGATAACTACCTTACATTCTTTACTATTCCATTCTCTCGTAGTCTCACCTTCTTCTATATCTCCAGTTTGGATAATTTGGTGAGCTACCTGATTTAAAATATGAGTTTCTCTCAGTGCATTTAAGGCTTTATTTAAAAGCCTGAAATTCTGTCCTATCACACCCATAAGTACTCCCAAGACTGTAACCATAATAAACACAGCTACTAAAACTTCCAGCAAAGTGAAACCTCTATTTTTAAAAACCATCAGAGTTCCTTCCATTTAATAGTAGATGTTAAAGGATTGATAGTAATATTATATTTTTTTCTATTGTAAACAATATCAATATCTATTTGATTAGCTGTCCCATCTGGAAAAAAGTAAATGTAATATTTTCCCTCTTTATCCTCTCTCATTCCTCTAGCATAAATTTCTGCCGTTTCTGGAATAGGATATTCTTTCTTTCCAAAACCATAAGTTCTTTTATCCCCATCAATAAAAAAAATACAAACTTGATGCCTACCAAGGGCATTAGATGCGGTTAGAGAAAGGGTATCCACAAAATGGTAGATAAAACGCTTCTGTTCTAGCTTTAAAAGTGACTTAGAAAAACGCGGAAGAGTAAAGGTAACTAGCAATGAAATGATAAACAGGACCACAATTAGTTCTAATAGAGTAAATGCCTTAGAATTTAATCTCATTAATACCCATAATAGCTGAAAACATGGTGAAAATAATACTACCAATAATAATACCCATGCTCACAATGATCACCGGCTCTATGAGACTTAGTATCCGTTTAAAAATGCGCCCTAATTCTTCTTCAAAAATGCGGTTTATATTGAGAAAACCCTGCCCTAAGTCACCTGTTTCTTCAGCCACTGTTAAAATAGTAGCCATTTTGGCTGGGAAAGGAGGACGTCTGAAACAAAAACTTAATCTTTTCCCCCGACGGATTTCTTGTTTAAGCTGACCTGTTATTCTCCTGAGTACTTCGTTACTCATTACCTCTTTAGCTGTGTCTAAGGCTTCCAGAATTCCCACTCCTGCTTTAAGCAGGATACCCATAGTTCTTGTAAACTTTATCATCTCTATCTTAACCAGAATATTTTTTAAATAACCTATCTTTAAAAGGGTCTCATGCCATTTATACCTTCCCTCAGGTCTACTAGTCCATTGTCTAAACCCTAATAAAATAAAAATAAGAAGCACAGGGAAAACCCATCCATAGTGGTTTAAGAAATAACCAATAGCTAAAAGAAATTTCATAAAAACAGGAACTTCCTGATGTAGCTCTAGAAAAACCTGAGAAAAACGAGGCACTACATAACCTAATAACACCAGTAATGAAATGATACCCACTGTGAGTAAAATAGAAGGATAAATGGAGGCAGAGATTAATTGTTCTTTTAACTGTTGTTGCATTTCCAGATAGTGCACAATCAGATTAAGTGTGGTAGGTAAAGTGCCAGCGGCTTCCCCCACCCTAATCATCTGGATGTAAAAACGACCAAATACATATTGATAGTCACTCAATGCCTCAGAAAAACTCTTACCTCCTTTTATGGCCTCTACTAACTCCATAATAAGGTTTTTCAGCTCTAATTTCTCTTCAGAGGTAGCTAGCATTTCTAAAGCACGATCAAGAGGAAGGCCACCCTCAAGTAATTCACACAACTCCCTGGTAAAATCAATTATTTTTGTCAATTTGATGCGAGTCTTCTTCTTTCTTACAATATCTAGTTTAATAGGAATGAGTTGACGCTCTCTTAGTTTTCGAATGGCTTCTTTTTGTTCCTTAGCCTCAAGAAAACCTTTAATAAGTTGACCTGTTAGGGATTTGGCTTGATATTTAAAAGTGGCCATTATAGTTTTGTTACTCTGAGAACTTCTTCTATAGTGGTAATACCCTTAATTACCTTCTTTAAACCATCCAACCGCATGGTGGTCATACCTTCCTTTATGGCTTCTTTTCTGATATGGCTAGTGTCTGCCCCTTCAATGATTAAAGAGCGAATACTATCTGTTACCTCCATAATTTCAAATAAACCAACCCTACCCAAGTAACCCGTATGTCCACACTCAGGACATCCTACACTTTTATAAAATGTTATATCCTTTCTGTCCAATTCTATCATTTCAGCCGCTTCTGGCGGGAAACAAGTCCTTATGCGTTTAATAATGGCCTTATCTGGTTTAAAGGGAGCTTTACAGTGAGGACAAAGCACCCTCACCAATCTTTGAGCCACTACTAAAAGTAGAGAGGCAGATATTAAATAAGGTTCTACTTGAAGGTCTATCAAACGAGTAACAGCTGTAGGAGCATCGTTGGTGTGAAGGGTAGAAAAAACCAAGTGTCCTGTAAGGGCAGATTGAATAGCAATTTCGGCTGTTTCTAAATCTCGGATTTCTCCAATGAGAATCACATCTGGGTCTTGTCTAACAATAGACCTTAAGGCCTTGGCAAAAGTCAAATCTAAATCGGTTCTAACTTGAATCTGGTTAATACCTTCAATTTGATATTCTACTGGGTCTTCAACAGTGATAATTTTCTTTTCGGGAGACCTAATTTTTTTTAAAACTCCGTATAAAGTAGTAGTTTTACCAGAACCAGTAGGCCCAGTAACTAAAATAATACCATTGGGATAATAAATCTTTTCTTGTAAAAGGGCCATATCACGCTCAGTCAGGCCTAAGGATTCTAATTCTAATTCTTCTGTCTCTTGGTAAAGTAACCTTAATACTACACTTTCACCAAAAATCGTAGGTAAGGTAGAAACACGAATGTCTACCTCCCTTCCTCTCAAACGTAACTTTATTCGCCCATCTTGAGGAAGACGTCTTTCAGCAATATTCATACCAGCCATCAGTTTTACCCTAGAAATAATAGCCGGTTGCAATCGCTTGGGTGGGGTTTCCATCTCGTGTAAGATTCCATCAATTCTGTAACGCACCTTGAATTCTTTCTCAAAAGGCTCAAAATGAACATCTGAAGACCGCATCTCCACTGCCCGGTTGATAATCATATTCACTAACCGGACAATCGGGGCCTCAAGGGCCATATCCCGAAGATTTTCTTCTTCCAATTCAAATACCTCTGCTTCAGCTTCTCCCATGGCATTTTGAATTTCCTCAGTTTGATCACCATACAAACGGTCAATGGCATCTTTTATCTCACTGGGCAAACCTATACAAAACTTTACTTTGACAGAATTAAAATATTGCTTGATAGTATTCATAAGAGAAAGATCAAAAGGGTCACTAATTACTATTATTACTTCATCTTTACTTTGTTCTAAAGGCAAAATACAATGTCTCTTTAAAAATCCAATAGATATCCTCTCCAGAATTAAAGGTTTCTGAGGATAATCTTTTCTTTCTAAAAAAGGCAAACTAAAATAATCAGCCACTAATCGCGATAATTGTCTTTCCTCAATTATTCCTTCTTTTTGTAAAATTTTGGGAAGAGATAACTTTGTCTGCTGAACCTCAGCCAAAAGCCTAGCACTCTCTTCTGGATTTATTTCTAAATGGGAAAGGAGATATTCATTAAATGATTGCTGATTCATACTATCTTTTTATAACACTTTCTACTTTTTGCCAAGAAGGAAAGGTTTAGTCTCCTTTTAATGCGTCATGGCAGATAACGCCATTTCATGAGATTGTAAAAGGTGCAAGCACATCTGATGCACCTGAACTTAGTGATACGGACTTTGGAGGAAATCCAAGGATTTTAGGCCCTACCCCGCACATTGGTGTAGATGAATTTATCAAGCCCATGCTTTGGTTGCATCTTTTGCTTGGAGACTGAGGGCACTTTATTACTTACTTGTCAAAGAAGTAGCATTATAAATTAGCGGTCTTTTGCTCTAATGTCCTTAGGCGAGTCAAGATATCTGATGTAACACTTTCTTCTCTTTTAATCCGCTCCATCTCTTGAGCTATCTTTCCTACCTGAAAGGTTAATTGGTCAATTCTATTGTTGGTAGTGTCAATTCTGCCAGTTAGCTCAGCCCTTACTTCATCAATCTTATCAGTTAGCTCAGTTCTTACTTCACCGATCTTATCAGTTAACTCAGTCCTTACTTCACTGATCTTATCAGTTAACTCAGTCCTTACTTCACTGATCTTATCAGTTAACTCAGTCCTTACTTCATCGATCTTACCAGTTAGCTCAGTTCTTACTTCATCGATCTTATCAGTTAGCTCAGTCCTTACTTCATCGATCTTACCAGTTAGCTCAGCCCTTACTTCATCGATCTTATCAGTTAGCTCAGTCCTTACTTCACCGATCTTATCAGTTAGCTTAGCCCCTAGATTATCGATTCTTTTATTTGTCTCATCAACCCTCTTATTTGTTTCATCAATCCTTCGGCTCTGATCAACTAAATGCCCATTTATGTCAGAAAGGCGCTTTTCTACAGCATCAAGCTTTATACCCATCTCTTTAAGTTCAGGTAGGATAAAATCCTTTATAGCAGTGACAACAGTTTCTTTATCCATGCTGCTTACCTCATATACATTCAAACATAAATTTTATGGATAGTCAAGAATTCCCAAAATTTAGGTGTTAATCTTTAAAAACATTGATTAATTAAGGATTTTTGGCGTTCAATAAGTTGAATAAGAAAAAAGCACACTTTAACTTCACCAACCTATTTATAGCTTAGCAGATTGTTCCGTTAAGCCATCAAGACCAAGCCC
>Ga0190349_1000657_pt1 | contig 10056 bp, 8 predicted proteins | sample 48721378_MG_FD_179798 | JGI IMG/M metagenome (GOLD analysis project Ga0190349, IMG submission 179798) | Hydrothermal vent microbial mat bacterial communities from Southern Trench, Guaymas Basin, Mexico - 4872-13-7-8_MG | ecosystem: Environmental > Aquatic > Marine > Hydrothermal vents > Microbial...
TACTTGAACAACCGGCTGGGTAGTGTATAATATTTTGTGTAAATTCTAAAATGGTAGAAAAAAGGGTGCTTTTCCTTTAGATAGGGTTTGAAACATAACCTTATAAAGAAAGGAGAAACACCCATGAAAGTAGAAATTAGCGTACCAGAAGTAGTAGAGATTTTCAAGGAGATTCAGGAGCAGCCTGAGAGAATTTTCGAGATGATCCGTGTAGAGATCAGAGAGAATGTTGGTGAATATCTGTCCAAACTGATGGATATGGAGCTCAGCCATTTTCTTGGGCGTGAACGCTATGAACATGGTCAAGGAGATGTTAATCATCGCAATGGCTCCTATGGTCGTAACTTCACTCTTAAGGGAATTGGAGAGGTCCAGGTTGAGGTACCAAGGGATCGGAAAAGTGAGTTTAAGACCCAGGTCATCCCCCGAAGTAAACGGTATGAGGATGAGCTTCGGCAAGATCTGAGTTTTATGTTCTTGACAGGAATAAGTACTCGTAGCCTATCAATGATCTCTACCAGGCTGATAGGCCGGAAGATATCTCCTACGGAAGTAAGCAACGCCAACAAAGAGTTGATAGATGCGGTGGAGAGGTGGAGAACCCGTGATCTATCCGAGGAACAGATTAAATATATATTTTTGGATGGTGTTAACTTCGATATCCGCATGGATGGGAGCATAGAGAAAGTCCCCGTGCTGGTTGCTATTGGAGTTACGGAAACAGGCCAAAAACTGGTGTTAGGTTTCCAGGCAGGGGATAAGGAATCCGCTCCTACCTGGCGGGAGTTTTTCAAGGATCTCAAGAAAAGGGGCCTTGATGGCAGCAACATGGTTTTGGGTGTTATGGATGGTCTGCCAGGTCTAGAGAAGGTATTCAAAGAAGAATTCCCGAAAGCTAAGGTGCAACGCTGCCAGGTCCATGTAGCCAGAAATGTCCTGGCCAAGGTGCCCAAGAAGTTAAAGAAGAAAGTTGCCGATGATATGCGCTCCATTTTCTATGCCTCCTCAAAAAAGAAGGCTATGGAGTTCTTTGATATCTTTAAACAGAGATGGCAGAAAGATCTTCCCTCTGCTGTCAAGTGCCTGGAAAACTCTATAGATGAGTGTCTGAGCTTTTTTATCTGTCCTGAGGAGGAGTGGATTTCTTTAAGAACCACCAACATTATTGAACGTCTTAATAAGGAGTTTAAACGCAGAACAAGGCCCATGGAGATCGTAGCTGGGGAAAATGCCTGTTATATGCTCTTGGCATTTATCTCTTTAAGAATGGAATTACATTGGAAGTCAAACCCTATAGGAAAAGTGCGTAACAACCTGCCATTCTTTAAAGAATGGGATAATAAAAAATTTACACAAAAAAGTTGACTGTACCGTATTTGGTATTCTCAAGATAATTGGAAAGCTAAAACCGTTTTCTTAAGGTATAATCCATATCTATAATTGATCATTTCCCCCCTGATTTCATAGTCCGCAATTTTGCTAATTCCCAGATATAATCGTAAAGATGGAGGCCCTTGCTTGCAGCTATAATTTGCCCGTCTTCAACACCTATACTCTCAGCCATATATTCTTTCAATAATTGAATGGCTCCTAAATTAGCTGGAAATCCATTCCATAGATCCCATGAGCGGAAATAGACAACAAAGTGGAGCTTGTTGTCCTTGATCCTGGTATCAATTCCTCTGAGACAGGGAGGATCGCTAAGATATAATGTTTTAGGATCGCCTACTGTCATATAGGCCTGGTTTGTGCCATGGCCATCTTCCCTATACATCCTTATAATTTCATTTATTTGTGGTTCAAGATACTCCCCATAGGTGTACTCTTCCCCCTCCTTTTTTGTAGAGGTCATAACGTATGGAAGGTATTGATCGAGGTAATCATTGTCTACCGGATTAGGTATTCCTAAAGCGGGGGGGATGTCGGGCAGCAGCGGTCTTTTGCCTGGATATTTTATATGTACTGTTATATAGTCAAACTCAATCCGTTTCTGCCCTTCATAGCTTCCCCTATCTATTGTATATGTCCTTCCTGTGTCAAGTATCTGATAAACACACTGAAACCAGGCATCTGGTAAATCTCTTGCCTTAATAAATTCGAGATGCATTTTTTACCCCCTCACAGCACAGATGATAGTGTTAATCATTTTAGAAACACTTTCCCAAATAACCTCGAAGGTAGTTGCCGGTATAGAATATTGTAATTTCGGTTTCAAAAAAGGTAGTCTTTTCTTTGGATTATCTGGAATATGGTAAAAGAATACCCTCACCTTACCTTGACTACTAAGTTTCCTCATTTCCTTTATAAAATTATCTTGTTTATTAATCAACTTTTCATAGATCTCAGGAGTAGTATATTTGCCTGGTAAATAGGGTGTAGAGTATAAAAAAATAATCTGGCCATCTTTATGTATGCCAAATTTTATTATTGTTGTTAAAGGAAGTGCGTATTTCTTTTGGCAACCTTCATCATCATTTACTAGATCAGACAAAATTATTATCCGCCCTCCAATTCTTTCTGTAAGTATCTTTTCAAGAAAGCAGAATAATGGGGTGGTCAAAGGTTGTGTATCGCCTTGTTTTTTGCCTTTTTTGCGATAGATATCTGCGTAATCCTTTTCTCAACCCCTCGATTAAAAGAGTCAAGATCTTTTGGAGATTGAGTTGAAACTATATCGACAATACCCTCCTTTCCACAACCTGGAGTCCCAAACAGGGAAATATGGTAGCGAACTTCCTCATCCCCAGCAAAGTTTCTTAGTCTTAAGATAAGCGCCTTCTTAAAATCGGCAAGAACACCTGGTTTGATAGTTTGCGATACATCGATTCCTATATTAAATAGGTTGGGTTTAGGCTGTCTTACCTGCCTAAACTCGATGGCAAAACCCTTGTTCGTAAAGTAGAGGGCAGCAACTTAGACAAGAAGGACAATAAATAAAAAGCAAAAAATATCAACCAACTTTATCTTAAAAATGAACTTTTTTCTATAAAAACTGTGTTTTGCCATATGTTTGATAAGTGTATGAGGAATTGGATAGATTTTAGGTTGGGAGCACTAATTTTCACATGTAGAATCTTTATTCTATCGAATGTGGAAAAATCAGCGAACTTTTGGTATGAGCAATTGGTATTTCTTTCTATCCTATCTTTTCTGTCCAGCCATAAGGGTCTTCCTTTTCTGCATACTGGATAGCTACAATTTCATCGTAAAGTTTTTGTGAAAGTTCGCCCATCTTACCGTTTGATATGATATAATCTTTGTCCTTATATGTTATTTGTCCAACTGGGGATATAACGGCTGCTGTTCCAGTGCCAAAGGCCTCCTTAAGCTCACCATTGCTGGCTGCAGCTAAAACGTCATTGATAGAGACTGACTTCTCTCTTATTTTCAAACCCCAATCTCGCACTATCTTAATTACAGAATCCCGAGTGATGCCTCCTAAAATGCTTCCTGTAAGAGGTGCGGTTATGACCTCGTCATCTATTACAAAGAACATATTCATAGCTCCAACCTCTTCTATCCACATTTTCTCGCATCCATCCAGCCAAAGAACCTGAGTGAAACCTTTTTTTTGTGCCTCCGCTGCTGCAAGTAGGCTGGCAGCGTAGTTACCACCTGTTTTTGCCTCTCCAGTACCACCAGCTACAGCTCTGACGTATTTATCCTCGACATATATTTTCACGGGATTAAGACCCTCAGGATAATAGGATCCCACTGGTCCTATAATAATATAAAAAAGATAACTGGTTGCTGCTCTGACCCCTAAAAAAGGTTCGGTTGCGATCATCGTTGGCCTTATATAGAGAGATGTTCCACGAGTTTTAGGAATCCATTCCCTTTCAATTAGAATCAACTTTTTTAGGGCCTTTATAACAAAATCTGCATCGAGCTCTGGCATACATACCCTTCTTGCTGAAGCATTGAGTCTCTTGAAATTATCGGCTACCCTAAAAAGGTAGATACCTTTATCTTTTCCGTAATAAGCTTTGAGACCCTCAAATATCTCTTGTCCATAGTGAAGACAAACCGCAGCTGGATCAATTTTTAAATAATCATAGGGCTCTATTCTGGCATTGTGCCAACCCGTATCAATGTCATAATCCATAAGGAGCATGTGATCAGTAAATATCTTTCCAAAACCAAGCTTAGATTCATCTATTGGTTTTTCTTTCAGATGAGTAGCGAGGTTCACTTTAATTTCCATACTCTTCCTCCTTTTTTCAAACAGCTATTGCATAGTAACTCATGCTCAATGTATGTAGCAAAAACTAAGGGATAAAAAAATCTATGTCAAGGAATTTAGTTACTGATTTTCTCAAATCAATATCCGCAAAGGAAGGTTTAGACTCGTATTTTTCAATCTTCATATCTCTTAAAAACAATACTTGCGTTTATACCACCGAAGCCAAATGAATTTGAAAGCGCATATCGTATATTTGACCTCCTCGCTTGATGAGGGACATAGTCTAAATCACATTTGGGATCAGGTTCATCCAGATTAATGGTGGGTGGTATTAAACCTTCTTGCAAGGTTTTTGCTGTAAAGATTCCTTCCACAGCGCCGGCAGCTCCCCACATATGGCCTATCATTGATTTATTAGCGCTAATCATGATCTCTTTTGCTCTCGGTCCAAATAGCTTCTTTACTGCAATGGTTTCTGTCTCATCATTTGCCATGGTAGATGTTCCATGTGCATTTATATACTCTATTTGCTCTGGCATAATCCCAGCTTCTTCAATGCTGAGCTCCATGCATTTAACCGCACTTTCTCCGCTTGGGAGGGGAGCAACTGCATGATAAGCATCACAGGTAGAGCCATAGCCCACAATTTCTGCATAAATTTCTGCGCCCCGCGCCTTTGCATGCTTCAGCTCTTCCAGTATGAGGACCCCTGAGCCCTCACTGGTTACAAAACCATTTCTCTTTTTTTCAAAGGGTCTGCTTGACCTGTGAGGTTCATCATTCCATGAGGTCGCTATTGCGCCGAGGTTATCAAGGCTTGCCATTAAAGTAGGGCTGATACCAGCGTCAGATCCACCCACAATCATTGCTTCAGCCTCACTATGTTTAATTGCTCTGAAGCCCAACCCTATTGCATTTGTTCCGGCAGAACAGGCCTCTTGAAGGAAGTGGTGAGGTCCTCGAGCCCCACACATAGCTGCCATCTCACCTCCAGCAGTGTTAGCAGAAAGATTGATAACGAGGTATGGAGTAACATTTTTCATATGCCCATGTACAATGAGCTCATGATTTGCCTCAAAGGTTTTGCAGGATCCAATGGCAGTAGCAGCTATGACACCCACCCTATATTCCTCGCTGGGGTTGACCTTGAGCTGGCTGTCTTCCATTGCCATCTTGGTTGCGGCCAAAAGGAAGTGTACAAAGCGATCAGCTCGCCTGATCTTCTTTGGTCTCAAGAAATCTTCAGCCACAAAGTCCCGTATTTCACCTGCTACCTGACATTTCAAGGAAGAGGCATCAAATTGGCTAACATTTTTGATTCCTGACTCTCCGGCACATAACTTTTCCCAACTTTCTTCCACACCAACGGCCAGGGGAGTTACCGCTCCCATGCCTGTAATAACAATTCTTCTCGTCACTTTCTATTCCCCACCTTTCATCCTTTCCCCCATCTCACTTTCTTTTTTCGCAATCGCAAGTCGTGTTTTCACTACAGTATCAGGTATAAGACTGATTGAGTCGATACCACATTCCACAAGGAAGGTTGCAAACTCTGGGAAATCACTGGGCGCCTGCCCGCAGATCCCTATCTTTCTTCCTCGTTTTTTTGCCACATCAATGACCTGCTTGACCATGGTCTTGACTGCATCGTTTCTCTCATCAAATATGTGGCTCACCAGGTCACTGTCTCTGTCAAGGCCCAGGGTTAACTGGGTGAGGTCATTTGAGCCAATGGAGAATCCATCAAAGATGTCTGCGAAGCTGGCTGCAGAGATAACATTACTTGGAATCTCACACATTACATATACCTCGAGGTTATTATCTCCTTGTATAAGGCCAAACTCCCTCATGGTATCAATGACCTTTTTCCCCTCTTCAGGGGTCCTGCAAAAGGGAACCATCACCTTGATATTGGTCAGTCCCATCTCGTCTCTGGCCTTAAGGATTGCCTTACACTCCAGGCCAAAGGCCTCTTTAAACCGTTCATCATAGTATCTGGAGGCCCCTCTCCACCCTATCATGGGATTGCTCTCAGTCGGTTCATAGAGTTGTCCGCCGATGAGATTGGCATACTCATTGGTCTTAAAGTCAGACAGCCTCACAATCACATCATTGGGATAAAAGCCTGCTGCAATCCTGCCAATGCCACGGGCCAGTTTATTGATAAAGAATGCCTTTTTATCACCCGGGTATGCTGCGGTTAGCTCATCAATCCTTTTGATGATCTGTTTTATCTCAGGGTCATCCTTTTTCTTGAGTTCATCGTAGTGTATCAGGGCAAGGGGATGGATACCTATATGGGAGTTTATGATAAACTCCTCCCGTGCAAGCCCCACCCCATCATTTGGTATCTGTCCATCCTTAAAGGCGTTCTCAGGCATACCCACATTCATCATGATCTTTGTCTTTGTGGGAGGGATATTCTTTAGGTCAAGGGTGTCAATATCAAATTTAAGCTCTCCCTCATAGACATAGCCGGTCTCTCCCTGGGCGCATGAGACAGTAATGGGTTGCTGGTTTGCAATTTGCTTTGTTGCATCCTCGGTTCCAATCACACAGGGGATGCCAAGCTCTCTTGAGATTATAGCGGCATGGCAGGTGCGGCCTCCCTTGTTGGTGACAATGGCAGCGGCTATCTTCATGATGGGCTCCCAGTCAGGGTCGGTCATGGTGGTTACCAGCACCTCGCCTTTTTTAAACTCACCAATATGGGCGCTATCTTCTATGATATGGGCCGTGCCTTTTCCGATCCTGCTTCCCACTGCCTGGCCGGTGATAATAACAGGGCCGGTTTCTTTTAAGACATAGGTCTCGATGGTCTTTTTTTTCTGCTGGGAGTGTACGGTCTCAGGACGCGCCTGCACAATAAAGAGCTCACCGTCGGCTCCGTCCTTTGCCCATTCAATATCCATGGGTTTTTTGTAGTGATCCTCTATGATACATGCCCATTTTGCAAGGGTAAGGATCTCATCATCAGTGAGTGCAAAGCCTTCTCTCTCTTTCTTTGTGGTTGCAATGTTTTCCACTGGTTTGTCCTGGTTATCTGTATAGATCATCTTTACCTCTTTGCTCCCTACCCTTTTGCCTATAATAGGCCTCTTTCCTTTTTTCAGGGTTGGTTTAAACACATAGTATTCATCCGGGTTCACAGCGCCCTGCACCACGTTTTCTCCAAGACCATAGGAGGCGGTGATAAACACGGCATCCTCAAAGCCTGTCTCTGTATCAATAGAGAATATAACGCCGGCAGATGCCTGATCAGATCGAATCATCTTCTGTATTGCAATCGAGAGATACACATCAAACTGGCCAAAGCCCTTGTCGTGTCTATAGGATATAGCGCGGTTGGTAAAGAGGGATGCAAAGCATCTTTTGCATGCATCAATAAGGGGGTCTTCTCCCTGAATATTCAGGAAGGTCTCCTGCTGTCCTGCAAAGGATGCATCAGGAAGGTCCTCTGCGGTTGCAGAGGATCGCACTGCCACATCCACTCCTTTTCCATAGTCCTTCTCCATTGTGTGGTAGCCATCTATTATCGCCTGGCTAAGATCAGGGGGAAAGTCGGTATTTCTTATTATAGCGCGAACCCTCTCTCCTCTCTCATTAAGGTTATCCATATCATGGGTATTAAGGCCAGATAGGGCATCCTTAATTGCCTCTTCTATGCGGGCCTCTTTGATAAGATACCTATAGGCATAGGCAGTGATGGCAAATCCGCCCGGGATATTGACGCCTTTAGAGGTGAGTCTTTGGTACATCTCCCCGAGGGATGCGTTCTTGCCGCCCACCAGGGGGACATCTCCTATGCCGATCTCATTAAACCAGAGGATGAGCCTTTTGTCTCTTGTTAGTGTCATGGCAGTGTCTCCTTTTATTACAGGATAGTATATAGACATGCAGAATGGATATGTTTATTTTGTATAGCACCAAAAAGAAGATGTTGTCAATTTGGAAAAAATGGTCTACAAAGGGCACATCATTTGCGGAAAAATCTATTTATAAGGAGAAAACATTTAGAATGATAACAAAGAGTAATCCAGCAATCTTGGTTATAGATATGGTCAAGGATTATTTTGATCCACGACGTAATCTAAAGATAACCCCCTATGCCAGAGCAATCATTGATCCTATAAAAGATCTTACAAAGTCATTCAGAACAAATGGATGGCCTGTTATTTTTGCTACAGACTCTTTTAAGGAGGATGATTTTATTTTTAGCGCCAGAATGAAACCAGAGTCATTAGCAGGCACAGAAGGCGCTCAGGTTATCGATGAACTTGAAAGAAAACCTGAAGACCTTTGGCTTCCCAAGCCACGTTTTTCTGCCTTTTTTCAGACTGGATTAGCGAAGTACTTACGGGAAAGAAACGTTACTATATGCGCTGTGGCTGGTATAGCCACACCTTTTTGCGTGCTCGCTACAGCCCTTGATGCAATCTGTTATGATTTTAGGAGCGTTATCGTCTCTGACTGTTCAGCGGCTGCATCTGAGGAAACACACAAGGAAACCCTTCATTTATATACGAAGACCGCTCTTTATCCTCTTCTTAAGGTAAGTACATCATCAGAGCTTCTCTCTGATCTGGGAGTTGATTAACAGTTAGCGTTCAGCAGTTAGCTGTCAGTTTTTAGCAGTTGTTGTTTGTTGTGTTTGTTGAGTTCATTTTAGGCCTGCCCGCAACGCTCTCGCTTGCGAGGCGGGCGGGCACTTTAGACACTTATAATTTTAGGCACTTCCCCTATGGTAAAGCCATGGCCGATAATTGAATCAACTAAAGGCCCTGACATGAGCCTTTTTTGTATTAGAATAAACCGCTGCCGTTCTCCAAGGACAGGCCAGGAGCACGATTTTTATATTATTGATTTTCCAAGCTGGGTGCAGATTATACCCATTACACCTGATGATCAGATTGTTATGGTAAGGCAGTACAGGCATGGTTGTGGCCAAATTTTTTTGGAGTTGCCTGGGGGATTGATAGATGAAAGCGACCTCAGCCCCCATCAAACTGCCAAAAGAGAACTTTTAGAAGAGACAGGATATCGTGCGGAAAACCTTATTTTGTTAACACGCATTTACCCCCAACCTGCAGTCCTAAACAATAAGGGGCTAACGTATCTGGCAAGGCAGGTAACAAAGGTAGCTGAACCTAACCTTGATCCGGCAGAGGATATTGAGGTATGTTTAGTTGAGCTCCAAAGGATTCCGGAAATGATCAGGGTTGGGGAGATTAATCATGGCCAGACTGTTATGGCCCTGAGTGTGTATCTTTTGCTTAACAAATAGAGCGTCTCAAGATTTAAGGGGGAATGCCTATACCCCTCCTGTTTAATATTGACAATTTGAATAACTATATTGTAGTTATAATGTAGCTATAAAGATCTTAGAAAAAGTGTAACCACTCAGGTATCTTGCCACAAAGGCACCAAGACACCAAGATTATATAATTATTCTTTATAATTGCCTTTTTAATGGGTGGCGGATTGAAATTAATGAGAAAACTCCGTTATTAAATTTCTATTTATCTTCTCTTTGTGTCTTTGGGTCTTGGTGGCTGAATAGTGACGAAAAGTAGAAAAATAGTATAGTTTAAACAGGAGGAATGATTATGGGGAAGGTTGGAATTATTGGTGTTGGACAAAGTAATTTTGTAAGAGGGTATCCAGGTTCAATCAGGGAACTTGCCTTTGAAGGCTTTAAAGAGGCAATGAAGGATGCAAAGATAGAAATAAAAGATATTAATGCCTCTATAATTGCATCTGCCCCTGAGTACGATAAGCAAAGATCTCCTGCTGGGGTGATCGCTGAGTATCTTGGGCTTATTCCTCAACCCACATTTTATATTGAATCCGTCTGCTCTTCAAGCAGTATGGGC
>Ga0190349_1000658_pt1 | contig 10055 bp, 6 predicted proteins | sample 48721378_MG_FD_179798 | JGI IMG/M metagenome (GOLD analysis project Ga0190349, IMG submission 179798) | Hydrothermal vent microbial mat bacterial communities from Southern Trench, Guaymas Basin, Mexico - 4872-13-7-8_MG | ecosystem: Environmental > Aquatic > Marine > Hydrothermal vents > Microbial...
AGCCGGTGAGATCAATCGGCGGACTGGTTACAGCGCTTGAACCGGCCGTCATGGCTCGTAACGGCGCCTGGATCGCCTGGGGGACGTCGAGCAAATCGAGACGGCCGCATTCAGAAGTCAAACTGCCACCCAACAAGCCTTCCTATACGTTTCATCCGATTCTTCTATCATCAGATGAAGTTTCAGATTTCTACTACGGTTTTTCCAATAGCGTTCTATGGCCTCTATGCCATTATTTCACGGGCAATCTCGATGTTCAAATAAAAGAGAGGCGAGCTTATGCGCGGGTGAACGGCCGCTTTGCCAATTTAGCCCTGCAAATTGCCAGTCCGGACGATTTCATCTGGGTGCAGGATTACCAGCTCGGTTTAGTACCCGGAATGATTAGACAAAAGCTTCCTGACGCCAGGGTCGGATTTTTCTGGCATATCCCCTTTCCAGACGTGGACGTTTTCAGCATCCTGCCCGGCGCCAGGGGATTTATCGAAGCGATGCTGGGCGCTGATCGAATTGGTTTTCATGTTCCCAACTACGTTGAAAGTTTTCTCAAAACAGTCAGCAGGCTCACCTCGCACGAGGTGGATCCTGATAGGGGGCGCGTCATTTTTAAAGGGCGGGAGGTTCAAGTTGGAGCCTGGCCGATTTCGGTTGATTATAAGACGATTAACGACCGGGCCGGATTAGCTTCGATACAGAAGAAAGCCCTGAAAATTAGAGAGACTTTCTCCGCTGAGCGAATCATCCTGGGAGTCGACCGCCTGGATTATACCAAGGGAATCCTGGAGAGGCTATTCGCCATTGATCGCTTCTTTTTGAAGCATCCCAAATACAGGGGAAAAGTCAGCTTTATCCAGGTGGCTGCACCCAGCCGTAGCCAGGTGGGATCATACAGAGATTTGAAGGCGAAAATCGAAAGGACTGTCGGTGAAATCAACGGCAAGTATGCCAGATTGGGCTGGACGCCTGTTCATTATTTCTACAAGGGATTCAACTTCGATGAGGTGCTGATTCTCTACTTAGCCGCAGATGTTGCCCTGGTCACGCCGCTGATAGACGGAATGAATTTGGTGGCAAAAGAGTATGTCAGTGCACGACTTGATAATACCGGCGTTTTGATATTATCTGAAAGGACGGGCGCGGCCCGGGAGCTTAAAGAAGCGATACCCGTCAATCCCTACGACGTGGAAGGCACCGTAGATGCCATCAGTCGCGCCCTGCGGATGTCTCGAAGGGAACAGCGACAACGCATGATCGCTCTTAGAAATCGGGTAAGAAATTGGGATATTTTCCGCTGGGCTGATGCCTTTCTTTCCGGCCAGCCTGCGTCGTTCGATCGTTGATAATGAAAAAACCTGATACGCTACCCCATGTTTTCACCGCCTGGGGAGACGTCTTGCAGTCCTTGTCCAGAGCCGAAAAAGTCCTGTTGGGGTTTGATTTCGATGGTACCCTGTCGCCGATTGTTGAAAGGCCCGAACTGGCTTTCATGGAGCCTGAGTGGGGGTCATTGTTAAATCAATTGTCTTCCTTTCAAAACCTATTCGTTGCGATTCTATCCGGGAGATCACTGGATGATCTCAGCAAACGGATAAACTTGGATCGAGTCACCTTAGCCGGCGATCACGGCTTAAGAATTCGACTGGAGGATGGCACCGAATATCAACCGGAGCACAGCGAAACCCAGGCAGAATTAAGGGATATATTCGGTCAAATCGAAACGTTTACGAGGGACATTGAAGGCATTCACCTCGAACCGAAGGAATTTTCCCTGACGATCCATTACCGATCAGCACCCGCCGGGACTTCTGCAATCCTCGAGCGGGCTTTGAAGAAGATGTTGTCGGGAACTTCGTTGCGGCTGCAATCAGGACGAATGTGCTGGGAGATCAACCCGGATATAAGCTGGAATAAGGGCGATGCCTTCGAATGGATACGCGCTCAATATATTGGCGATAATCCAAGGCGGTTCGAACTCTACGTGGGCGATGACCGCACGGATGAAGACGTCTTTAAAAAGATGCAAACACGAGGTTTCCCGATACTCGTAATATCTACTGAGAAGACCGGAGCGACCAACGCGAATTTTCGCCTGGACAGTCAGGCTGAGGTTGGTATCCTCCTGGAAAGACTGATGGAGCACATATCAGAGCGATCAACAAAGAAGTCGAATTAACTATGGCGGAACAATTTCGATTTTATACTGAGGCCGGTCTGGTCATCCATACCAATTTCAAGGCCGAAAGCCTCAAATCCCTTCTCATAGGTCTGAAGAAGGTTTCGGGTTCTTCCATCTTCTATCATATGCACCATGCCTTGCTGCGCAGGCACTTCGCCACCAGCGATCAAATGAACGATTTCGCCCGCTGGGTGATGGTGCAGTTGGGTCAGACCTCGCTGGCCGAAAGGCTGGCATCCATTGATCCCATGGCCTGTCATTCGGTGCGCGAAGCTCGAGAGCAGCTTATCAGCTACGTGCAGGACTACGTCGGCGCCGGTGAACTGTTCTTCAGGGTAGCCGAAGGAAATGAGTTCCATTTCCTGGAATTGCACAGCATGGTCTTGCCCTTGAAGAGCCATGCGGATGATCTGGAATCGTTTTATCACGGTCTAAAAAAGACCAGTTCGGGAACTCTCTTCTATCACATGATCGAGGCTCCTATCAGATTGGGAAAGCCGTCCAATGATTTTTCGGAGTGGCTGAAAAATTCACTAAATGAAGATCAGTTAGCCGAAGAGATATCCCGACTGAATCCTTACATGTACAATCTATATGAACTTAAAGCTGAAATTCTGCAGCGGGTCAGGAATAGACTAAAAGAACTCTGGAAATCATGAAGGATCTCGACAAGTACACCTCCATCGTTGGCAAAGCGGAAATCGACGAGATCAAATCGCTGGCCGGCTATTTAAAAGGCAAGCGAGTCCATCACATCAACTCCACCAAAGAGGGTGGAGGAGTGGCTGAAATCCTGCAGCGTTTGGTGCCTTTAATGAAGAGTCTGGGAATCAAGGCCAGTTGGGATGCCATCCACGGTGATTCGGTCTTCTACGACGTAACCAAGATGATTCACAACGCTCTGCACGGCCAGGAATTTGAATTTAAACCGGAATATACCGAAATTCTGGAAAAAACGAACGAAAAAAACAAGGACCTGTTGAACGAGCCCGCGGACGTTACCATTATCCACGATCCTCAGCCTTTACCGTTGGTTTTATTTAGGGACGGCCAAGAGCGCCCCTGTTGGCTGTGGCGCTGTCACATTGACGTCTCCGAAGCCGATTATCACTTCTGGGGGGCCCTGCGCAGGTATGTGGAGCGTTTTGACGGGTCAATTTTTCACATGGCCGAGTACACCAAAGGTTTGAGCATCCCGCAGTACATCATCCCTCCGGCCATTGATCCGCTCTCCGACAAAAACCGTGAGCTTTCCTCGAATGAAGTTCGGGATATTATCCAAAAGTTGGGAGTAGATCCCCAAAAACAATACGTTCTCCAGGTTTCTCGTTTCGACCGTCTGAAAGACCCGGTGGGTGTTATCCAAGCTTTCAGAATGATTCAAAAGTGGCACGATGCTCAGCTTGTTTTAGCGGGAGGCGGCGCATCAGACGATCCGGAGGGGGTAAAAGTTCTGCAGGAAGTTCGCGAGGCCGCCGATGGAGATCCTAACATTCACATTCTTGATCTGCCACCGACGAGTAACCTCGAAATCAACGCTCTGCAGAGAGGTGCCAGCGTCATCGTTCAGAAGTCGCTGAGGGAAGGATTCGGATTGGTGGTGACGGAGGCCATGTGGAAGGGTAAACCGGTGGTGGGCGGTGCGACTGGTGGAATCAGAACGCAGATTATTCAAAATACGACGGGATTCCTGGTGTCAACTATCGAAGGCACGGCCTATCGCATACGCCAACTGCTGTCCAATCCCGGTCTGGCTGATCGGCTGGGGCACTCCGCCAAGGAATACGTGCGTTCCAATTTTCTGCTCCCAAGTTATCTGAAAAACTGGCTCTTGCTGCTCATCTGTCAGGCGCATAAGGGGGAGAAAATCACCTTTCTAGAATAGAATACCGTAGTTCCGCATAGCGCCGAATCCCTGCACTCGGCGTCTTTTTTGTCACCTGTGATAATTGAAAAAGGCTGCCTCAAGGCATTTTGGGCAGCCTTTTTCATCATACAAAAGCATAGTCTGGGTGTAGTGTGTCTCCCACTTATTCGTGCATGTGCCCTTCGTGCCCGGTGCTATCGGGTTTAGCGGCTTCCATCAAATCGGCGCCGCACCCGGGACATTTGGTGACTTCGGAGTTGCCGGGTACAACGTAGGCGCAATTCGGGCAACCTTTCGGATTTGAAGCGCGCAATTCGGCGACCTTCTCATCCGGCATCTTTTCCAGATTCATACCGCATTGGGGACAACGTGCGCCCGGATGGTCGGTGACAACTTCGGGGTGCATCGGACAGGTATAGAGACTGTCCGCCGTGTAAATCGCCGCCAGGGCGCTGCCGACGGCTTTGCCTTCTTCATCAACGCTTCCGACGTATTGCGGTTCAGCGACTTGAGGTGCCTGCTCCACTTGCTGCGTCTGCTGTTCAGGTTGTTTTTTGGAGCAGCCTATCCCTCCAGTCAACAAGAGGGCAGCTATTCCTGCGAGGATAACGATTTGGAATATCGTCCGTGACATAGAGCCTCCTCCATTTCATTTTAAGTGGATATTTAACGATTGTACTCGCAGAGTTGAATGGTGTAAATTATACGACAATTATTGTTTTAATCAAGCAAATTTTTAAGATAATACTGTTGAAGTAGATTTATTCCGGGTCGGCGAGTACGTTCCGTTTGTTGATCAGAAAGTAGACCGCCGGCAGGATCAGCAGAGTCAGTATGGTGGAGGTTACCAATCCACCCACCATGGGTGCAGCGATTCTCATCATAATCTTCGAACCGGCACCGGAGCCGAACATGATGGGCAGCAACGCGATCAAGGTTGTGGATACGGTCATTAATTTGGGGCGTACACGCTCGACGGCTCCTTCCATGACGGCCGTCTTAAGCTGGGAAACGTACTGCATTCTGCTTTCCCGTTTCATGCGGTTATAGGCCTCATCCAGGTAAACCAGCATGACGACGCCCGTTTCAGCCGCCAGACCCAGCAGTGCAATGTACCCCACGGCCACCGCTACGGACATATTGAAGCCCAGGATGTACATCAGCCAGACGCCGCCCACCAGAGCGAAGGGCAGGGTGAACATGACGACCAGCGATTCGGTGATGTTCCTGAAGTGGAGGTAAAGCAGAAAAAAGATTATTAAGATGGTAATGGGCACGACGATTCGAAGACGTTGAGCCGCCCGTTGCATGTATTCAAACTGCCCTGACCACACCAGCGAGTACCCACCCGGAAGCTGGATTTCATCGCCCACCACTTTTTGTAATCGGGATACAAATCCCCCGATGTCACTTTCACGGGTATCAACATAAACCCATAGAGTCTTGCGGGCGTTCTCGGTTTTGATCATTGGCGGGCCATCAACAATGCGAATCTCGGCGAGTTGCCCTAAGGGAACCGTGTAGCCCGCGTGTGTCGGCACCAGGACGCGGCGGATATCGGAGAGATCATCCCGGCGTTCTCTCGGATAACGCAGGTTGACAGGGTAGCGGGCCAGCCCTTCCACCGTCCAGGTGACGTTCATCCCGCCCAGCGCTGATTTGATGACGTTTTGTACGTCGCCGATGGATAGTCCATGCCGGGCAATGCGATCGCGGTCAATGTCAATATCAATGTATTTACCCCCGACAACCCGCTCGGCGTAGACCGACGTTACGCCGGGGACACCACCCACGACGGCTTCAATCTCTTCGCCGATCCGCGCCAGGGAATCCAGGTCGTCCCCCATGATTTTAATGCCCACCGGTGTCTTGATACCCGTTGAGAGCATGTCAATTCGAGTGCGGATAGGCATCGTCCAGGCATTGGTCAAACCCGGAATCTGAATGGCCGCGTCCAGATCGCGCACCAGCTTATCCATCGTCATCCCGGGTCGCCATTTCGAGCGATCCTGCTCCAGCATGATTGTGGTTTCAATCATCGAGAGAGGAGCGGGATCGGTGGCGGTTTCCGCCCGCCCGATTTTGCCGAAGACCGAACGCACTTCGGGGAAGGATTTGATGATGCGATCGGTTTGCTGCAGCAGTTCCGCCGCCTTGGCCGGTGAAATACCCGGAGGTGTCGTGGGCATATAGAGCAGATCCCCTTCGTTCAGGGGTGGCATGAACTCGCTGCCCAGCCTGCTGTAGGGAAATATCGTAATGATGAAGATGAGTATGCTGATCAAAATCACCGGGACCGGCCAGCGCAACACGATCTTGATCAGAGGGCGGTAGATGCGAATGAAGAAACGAGACAGTGGGTTCTTCTCCTCGCTGCGAATTTTGCCTCGAACAAAGAAAGTCATTAGAACGGGGATAATAGTGATGGCCAGAATTGCCGATGCAGCCATGGCAAAGGTTTTAGTATAAGCCAGCGGGCTGAAGAGGCGGCCTTCCTGAGCCTGCAAACTGAAAACCGGCAGGAACGAAACCGTGATGATGAGCAGACTGTAGAACAGTGCCGGCCCGACTTCCTTCGCAGCAGCAGAGATGATCTCGGTTTGCGGCTTTTTGCCCCGGTCTCGATTCAGGTGCTTGTGGGCGTTTTCCACCATGACCACGCTGGCATCCACCATAACGCCGATGGCAATGGCGATGCCGCCCAACGACATGATATTGGCGTTGATGCCCAGAGCGTTCATGGCGATGAACGAGATCAACACGCCGGACGGCAAGGTGAAAATGGCGACTAAGGCGCTGCGGACGTGCAGCAGAAAGATCAGGGTGATAAGCGCCACCACGGCCATTTCCTCCAGCAGCTTCTCGCGCAGTGTGGCGATAGCTCGCAGGATAAGAGCGCTGCGGTCGTAAGCCGGGACGATTTCCACGCCTTCGGGCAATCCAGCTTTTAAGCTTTCTAATTTCTTTTCAACCGCTTTGATGACGGCCAGAGCGTTCTCTCCCCAGCGGATAACCACGATACCGCCGACCACTTCTCCCTCGCCGTTCCATTCAGCGATGCCGCGCCGCAATTCCGGCCCAACGCTGACATCGGCGACCTGTTTTAAGAGAATGGGTCGGCCTCCGGGGGTGGTCTCCAGTGATATCTTACCGATTTGGTCAATAATTTCCTCTTCGCTACCTCTTAGATAACCCAATCCGCGAATGAAATACTCCGTCTCACCCATCTCGATCAAGCGACCGCCTACGTCGAGATTTGAGGAAGCCAGTGCCGCTTTGACTCTATAAAGTGGAATGCCCAGCGAGGCCAGCCGATCCGGATCAACGGTCACCTGGTATTGTTTGACAAAACCCCCGATGGAAGCCACTTCTGCGATGCCCGGCACGGTCTGTAATTCGTAGCGCAAATACCAATCCTGGATGGAGCGCAACTCGGCGAGGTTGTGTTTGTCGGATTGCAGGGTGTATTCGTATACCCAACCCAATCCGGTGGCATCGGGACCTAACCTCGGAGTTACTCCGGTGGGCATGCGTTCGGCGGCTTGGTTTAAATATTCCAATACGCGGCTGCGCGCCCAGTACAGGTCGGTGCCGTCCTCGAAGATCAGATAGACCATGCCGAAGTTGAAGAAGCTGTACCCTCGCACGTCCTTGACGTAAGGCACCGATAGTAGCGCTGTGGTCAGTGGGTAGATGACCTGGTCTTCCACCACCTGGGGCGATTGACCGGGGTAATCGGCGATGACGATAACCTGAACGTCGGATAAATCGGGGATGGCGTCCACCGGGATGGTGAGCATAGCTCGGATGCCCAGTGCAACCACCACGATCGTAATCAAAACCACCATCAAGCGATTGCGAATGGAACCCTCGATGACTTTTTCAATCCAGGTCATGATTTCGCCTTATTCTGAATAACCATTTGTTAGTTCCGGCATTAAACTCGTAAGAGTCTCCCGACATGATCAATGCTGATGCGCCGCTTCTCCCGCTTTTCGCTGTTGAAGGCGCCGCTGAATCGCTTCCTGGAGTGATGCTTCGCTGTCCAGCAGGAATTGAGCGGAGGTGACGACTTGCGTATCGGGTGAAAGGCCCTCGAGAATTTCGTAATATGATCCCGCTTCCACCCCGACCTTGACCTCGTGAGGAATGAACCGACCTTCGCCCAGCGCCACGAAGACTAAATCTCTATCACCACTGCGGATCACGCTGCTCTTGGGAACGCTCAAGGCACCCTTCTTCGGTGAGGTGATGATTCTGGCGTCAACATACATATCAGGGCGCAAACTCAGATTGGGATTCGGTAGAATGATGCGGACGTTTATGGTTCGGGATTTAGCCTCTAAATAGGGATAGATGTAATCAACTTTTCCGGTTAAGGTGAGGCCGGGATCGTAAGGTGAGCGGACTTCGACTTTATCGCCGCTGCGAACCCAGGGGAGTTCGTATTGGTAAATCTGGGCCTCCACCCAGATGGGATCCAGCTCTGCGATTTTGAAGCAGTTCGTTCCGGGCGTTACTGCGCCACCTTCCACGGCGTTTTTGTGTAGCACAATACCGCTGGCCGGGCTGATTAGGGTCAGAGTACGACGCACCACACCGCTGCTTTCCAGTTCTTTAATCTGCTCGTCCGATATATCCCATAATTCCAGTCTGCGCCTGGCGGATTCCAGCAGGTCCCTGCCGCTACCGCTAACGCTTGGAATACCGCTCTTCCCCAGAGTCCGGGCACTCTGATAAGCGAGCAGGTATTCTTCCTGAGCGGCCACTAATTCAGGGCTGTAGATGTCCAGCAGTGGATCCCCTTTTCGCACCATCTGTCCCGTTCGGGAAACGTATAATTTCTCGATCCAGCCGGAGATTTTATGGTTGACCAGGTATTCCTTATCTTCCGCCACGGTGACGATCCCGTTGGTGCGCAGCACCACGGAGAGATCCCGCCGCTCTACGGGAACCGTCGTCACGCCGATGTTTTGCAGCGTTACCGGATCTACTTTTACCACACCGCTCTGCAACTCATCCTCGTAAACGGGCACCAGATCCATGCCCATGGGCGATTTCCCCGGTTTATCTGAGAAATAATTGGGATCCATGGGGGCAACCCAGTAGGCGATCTTGCGTTCACCGCTCGTCGTTCCCTTCTCGGCGGGGCTGCTGACCGGCGTCAGATCCATTCCGCATATGGGGCAGATCCCCGGCCCCTCCTGGATGACATCGGGATGCATGCCGCAGGTGTAGAGCTGCCCGGCCTCGGGTTCATGCGCTGCAGTCCCTTCCGATCCGGGTCCTGTTGTAAGCAGGTAGACATTCACGATCACGCTGATGGCCAGCATGAATATCAATATACTGAGAACAGGTTTATTCTTCATGGCAATACCCTGTGCTATTTCTTCTCTCCACTTTCTGAAGAAGCTGTTAGATAACTGTCACCGACTATGGCGGCCAGAGCAGCGCGCACTTTCAACCGATCACGCACTCGTGCAAAACGTTCCAAGCGGGCTTCATATAGAGCTCTTTCCGCCATCAAGAGGGCTTCGAAATCCACTTTACCAACCGCGTATTCGGCTGTGGTGGCAGCTAAAGTGGCCTGCGCCTGCGGTTCTATGCCTTGAAGGTATAGATTGATCTGTTTGTCTAAACGGCCGTCTTCATCCAGTAGTCTCTCATATTGGAAGCGCAATTCCAGTTCCAGAGCGCGCTGCTGGTAGGCGACCTGTCGGCTGTAGGCCCTGGCCTCCTGGACTGCAGGTCCCTGCTTGCGGGAGCCGTATATGGGGACAGTAATTCCCACTGAAGCGGTGAAAAAATCGGGTCTCTCCATGCCTTCCGGCGAATCCTGGCGAAATCCGTAACCGATGCCCAGATTCAGATCCGGCCACCAGTTTCGGTGGGCAAAGGAAACGCGCCGATTGGCGGCGGTTAGCTCAGAGTTCATACGCTTCAAGTCAGGATTTTGCCTCAGCATTTGACCCAGAATTTCTTTTTGGCTGATGCGAGGGAAGGTTTCGATCA
>Ga0190349_1000659_pt1 | contig 10040 bp, 8 predicted proteins | sample 48721378_MG_FD_179798 | JGI IMG/M metagenome (GOLD analysis project Ga0190349, IMG submission 179798) | Hydrothermal vent microbial mat bacterial communities from Southern Trench, Guaymas Basin, Mexico - 4872-13-7-8_MG | ecosystem: Environmental > Aquatic > Marine > Hydrothermal vents > Microbial...
GGTTAATTGAAATAGATGATGAGCGTTTTGTTGCCTGTTTTCGATATTTTAAAAATAGCGATGGAGAACAAGAATGAGCGATACAATTTTAAAAGTAAAAAATTTAACCAAGTTTTTTCCGATTATAGGAGGAGTTATAAGACATAAAATTGGAGAAGTGAAGGCTGTAAATAATGTATCCTTTAATCTGAAAAAAGGAGATACTATCGGAATTGTTGGAGAATCCGGATGTGGAAAATCAACTGTTGCTCGACTTATATTAAACTTAATTGAGCCGACCGGTGGAGAAGTTATCTTTCAGGGTCAAAATATATTTTCATTTTCCAGAGGTGAAATGCGGAAGATACGTAAAGAAATGCAAATGGTTTTTCAAGATCCCTATTCTGCTTTTGATCCTCGATTTACTGTTTTTGAGAGTTTGAGTGAAATATTTATTATTCAAAAAATAGAGAATGTAAATATAAAAGAGGAAGTATTTCGTTTATTACAACTTGTTGGCCTTAAACCCGAACATTCCGATTATTATCCGTATGAACTGTCTGGTGGTCAAAAACAACGGGTGGTTATTGCCCGAGCGATTGCCCTGAATCCGGAATTAATTATTTTGGACGAACCTACTTCAGCATTAGATGTATCCGTTCAATCACAGATTCTAAATTTATTACAGGATATTCAACATAAATTTGATCTAACCTATCTTTTTATTTCACATGATCTATCGGTTATTAATTATTTTTGTAATAAAGTCATGGTTATGTATTTGGGGAAAATAGTTGAAGATGCTTCATGTGAGGATCTTTTTCAACAACCCCTTCATCCATATACCAAAGCACTAATTTCCAGTATTTTTGTTCCTGACCCGGATAAACGACTAACCATTGTTCCTTTAGAAGGCGATGTACCCAGTCCGATTAACCTACCTCCAGGATGTGTTTTTCATACAAGATGTAAATTTGCCAGTAAAATCTGTCGAGAAAGAGAACCAGAGATAGCTGAGGTAACGACCAACCATTGTGTTGCCTGCCATCATTTTGAAAAAATTCAAGAAAAACAAGATTAAGGGATTGTATTTTTTGTATGTTTGGTGTACTATTCTAAAAATCAAGTAAAGTATATTAGGTAAAGTCTAATATGTTAGATACATTAATTAAAAATGGAAAAATTTATAATGGTTTAGGTGGAAAACCTTATAAGAAGAATATTGGAATAAAAGGCGATCGAATTGAAACCATTACTTCCGATGAACCCCCGGCATCTAAATTGATTGATGCTATTGACTTAGCCATATCTCCCGGATTTATTGACATGCATTCCCACACTGATTTTTCGATTAAGGATAATCCAAAAGCAGAAAGTAAAGTAATGCAAGGAATTACTACAGAAGTAGTTGGAATGTGTGGATTTTCCCCTGCTCCGGTTAATGAAAATTATTTTGCTGACTTAATGTATTATTTTACCAACACTATTATTCTAAGTAAGGAAGAGAAATTACAGTGGCGTTGGAAAAATTTATATGAATTTTATGAAGAAATAGAAAAAAAAGGTACCTCAGTTAATTTAGCGCCTTTATTGGGATATGGAACATTGCGGGTTGCTTATTCAGGTTTTTCAAATACACCTAATACACTATTGCCCGAAGAGCAGAAAAAAATACTCTATCAGATCGAAAAAGAAATGGAAGCAGGCATTTGGGGGATTTCCACAGCTTTAGAATATCCTCCTTGTTCATATTGCAATGTCGAAGAAATTGCCAAAGCCTGTAAAATAGTGAAAAGATTTAATGGAATTTATTCAACTCATATGCGAAGTGAACATGGCAAGAAAATTTTTACTTCTTTGGAAGAAGCTATTAAGGTTGCTCAAATTAGTGGTGTTAATTTGGAGATTGCCCATCTTAAAGTTGCTTTTAAAGAAGGGTGGGGGAAGTCATCAGAAATATTAAATCGAATTCATCAGGAACGAAAAAGAGGCATTGAAATAAATGCTGATCAATATCCTTATACTGCTTGGGGGTCAAGTATTTTAGATTTTTTACCTAAAAACATTGTTTATAAAGGAATTAACTATTGGAGAAATTATTTATTGAAAAAAGAAAACAGAAAAGAAATAGTACGTTTTATAAAAAATAACCTTGAAGGTCCGGAAAAAGATATGGGATGGGAAGGGGTAGTTATTGCCAATACAAAGACAAAAAGTAATGAAGTTATTATAGGAAAAAACATGCATGAGTTATCAATGATAAGAAAAATAGAACCGGAAGAACTTATAATAGATTTGTTAATTGAAAAAGAGGGATATGTAAAACTAATTGTTTTTTGCATGGAAGAAGAAGATATTAAAACGATTCTAAAAGACTCCCTGGTTATAATCGGTTCAGATGGGAGAGCAGTATCTCCATATGGCAAATTTTCCAAAATACATTACCATCCTCGTTATTATGGAACTTTTCCCAGAATTTTAGGGAAATATGTACGAGAAGAGAAAGTTATATCATTGCCTGAAGCTATTCGCAAAATGACTTTTATGCCAGCATCTAAAATCGGATTAAAAGATAGAGGTCAAATTACCGAAGGAGCTTTTGCTGATATAGTAATATTTAATCCGCATTCAATTATTGACAATGCTACTTTTGTACATCCTCGCCGTTTTCCATCAGGCATTAGAGAAGTGTTAGTAAATGGTAAAATAGTTGTTGAAAAGGGAGAGCTAACCTCTTCATTACCTGGGAAATTTTTAAGAAGAAAGTAAATCATCTTTTAAAATACTAACCATAAAATCCTTTTAAAAGTTTTTAGCTTTTTTACGACTCCTATACATCTTATTTAAATAGTAAAATTTAAATAGTAAAAAAATATTTTTTACTATCAATTTCCATAAATAATTAAAAGTTTAAAAAAAATTAAATTTTTTTTAAAAAAAAGAAGGATTTTTTAATTTGATGTGGTATATTATTATATGTATACGGTATACTGAATACTATAAAAATTTAAGAATATAAATATTTACAGTCTTAATGTATAAAGATATCTATATTTGCTAAGCGTAGAAACTGATATAAGAAAGTAAAATAATACTGTAACTCTTATTTCATGATTAGAAAAAGAATTTGGGCTTTATATCGAAACTAATACGACTGTCGGCTATCATCATAACTTACAGGCTCTTACCACTGATTGTATACAATAATTAACCTACTATATATGTTAAAAAACGGATTCAAAATCCAAAATAGCAAAGGATCGGTTGGCAAGGGAAGACTCAAAAAAAAGTAGAGAAAAAAAAGAGAGGGGGTAAAAGCAAAAAAATAAGTAGGAGTTAGTAATATATGTGTAGTAAAAAATTTTTTAAAGAAGAATTGAGAAAAATATTCTTTTTTAAGAAAGATTTCACAGAAATTTGATCTATATTAAGAAATAAAAAAAATAAAGGAGAAAAAAATGAAAAGGTTTGTAGTTTTATTTTTAGTTGTTTTTTTATTACTGGGAGTAGTGAGCAATGTGATTGCTGCTTCTAAGGATACTTTAGTCGTGGGGTTGACAGAGGGAATTATTAGTTTAGACCCAGCTAATCATCGAAACAGGACTTCAGAAACTGTAATAAGAAATATGTTTGACGGATTGGTTACTAGAGGACCTGATATGAAAATTGTTCCTGAGATTGCTGAATCATGGGAATGGTTAGATAATACAACATGTGAATTTAAAATTAGAAAGGGAATAACTTTTCATAATGGCGAGGCTCTAACTGCTGAAGATGTTGAATTTACTTTTAACAGAATTATAAAAGAAGGCGGGATGGATGGAGAAAGTTCTCCTCGCAAAGGTTTATTAGGTCCATTAGAAAGTGTTAAAATGGTTGATGATTATACTGTTTTATTCAAATTATCTAAACCTTGGACGGTCCTACTTAAAATGCTTCCTCATCAGCAGATTGTACCTAAAGACTATTTAGAAGAAGTGGGAACTGAAGAATTCCGTAAACATCCCATTGGGGCAGGACCATTTAAATTTGTAGAAGGAAAACTTAATGAAAGAATTGTTATGGAACGTTTTGACGATTATTATGGAGGTTCACCTGACCTTCCTCCGGTAGGAATTGCACCAATAAAAACAGTTATTTTTGAAGTACTTCCAGAAGGTAGCACCAGAGTGGCAGCACTCCTAAGTGGAGAATGTGATATTATCCAAAATGTGTCTGCAGTAGATGCGCCGCTGATTGAAAAGAATCCTAATTGTACAGTTAAATATGCCAAAGGAACACGTGCTTATTATCTTGAAATGAATCTAACCAAGCCTCCTTTCGATAATATAAATGTTAGAAAGGCAATGAATCATGCTTTTAATAGGGATTTACTGATAGAGATGGTATATGGCGGAGAAGGTAATGTTTTTGCCGGGCCTTTATTCCCTTATGAGGAAATGTTTGATACCTCACTAAAACCATATGAGTATAATCCAGAATTAGCTAAAGTCTTACTAAAAGAGGCAGGTTATCCGGATGGATTCTCAATAGTTTTAGATACTGAGACAGATTTAAAAGAGACCGCAGAAATTATTGCGGGAATGTTGTCAGAAGTTGGCATTAAGTGTACTGTTAGACTTTGGGAATGGGGTGTATTAAAACCTTTGTTGCTTAAAGGCGAAAGAAATCTGCTTTTTAACTACTGGGGATCTTCTATCTTAGATCCGGTTGGTTATGTTGATGCTAAATTTCTTACTAATGGTAGAGGAAACTATTCTAAATATTCTAACCCTGAAGTTGATAGATTAATTACCGAAGGAGCAACTACCATTGATCCGGCTAAGCGAAAAGAAATTTATAAAAGGATGCAAAGAATTATTTATGAAGACTGTCCTTATATTGGGTGGAGTGTAAGTAGTTTAACCGGTTGTTCCGCTGATTTAATTAATTGGGAACCAATTCCTGATAGCAGGATTAATTTGCATGATGTAAATTTTAAATAGGAAGTAATAAGTAAAAGAAAAAATATTTATCTTGGGAGGAAAGCATTTTTCCTCCCAAGATAAATTATGACTAGGGGTAGAGATGAAAGGGATAAAAATATTAGAGAGAATTCTTATTGCAATTCCAACAATGTTAGCTATTGCTATGCTTATATTTGTTCTTATGCGAATAATGCCAGGTGATCCGGTAGATAAGATGATGGGGAAAAGTGGAAATATCAGCATTGAGGAAGTCCAAGCATTAGAAAGAGAATTTCATCTCGATTTACCTATCTCCGTTCAATTAAAGATATTTCTTATTGGGATTTTTCATGGAGATTTAGGAACATCCTTTCAAGAACGAAGACCGGTATGGGAAATGATTGCCGAAAGAATACCACCTACCTTAGAATTAGCCCTAAGCGCTCTTTTATTTTCGTTGATTGTATCTGTTCCGATTGGAATTATTTCAGCAGTGAAACAAAACTCTCTAATTGACAGATTGGGAATGGGCTTTGCTTTTTTGGGAATATCTGCTCCCGCTTTTTGGTTAGGAATTGTTTTGATTATAATATTCGCAGTTAAATTGAGTATTTTCCCTGTTTATGGCAGAATTGCCTTTGCTTACAAACCCATTCATATTACCGGAATGTATGTATTAGATAGTATTTTGTCTCGTAATTGGCCTGCTCTAAAAGATAGCTTAATGCATTTAATCCTTCCTTCTATTAGCCTGGGGGCTGCACAGGCAGCAGTCACTACTCGTATCCTTCGTTCCAGCATGTTAGAGGTATTAAGAGCTGATTATGTTACTTTAGCCAGAACTAAAGGATTAAGCGAATACATGGTAATTACCAAACATGCTTTAAGAAATGCTCTTATTCCTACGGTTACAGTGATTGGTTTGCAGATAGGAATGCTTTTAGGGGGAAATATGATTATTGAAACAATATTTGGATGGCCAGGTTTAGGGAGATTAGTGGTAACTTCAATTTTTAATCGAGATTTTCCGGTAGTGCAAGGAGCGGTAATGTTTTATGCACTTACTTACGTTGTAGCAAACTTGATAGTGGATATTATTTATACATATCTAAATCCAAAAATATCCTTCTAAACGTTAAAGGACTTATTTCTGTTTAGTAATTATAAATTTACTATAAGAGGTAAAAATCAATTGACAGAATTTTACATTACTCAAAGAGGGACACAAAAAAATACTAGATATAGCAGAAGTAAAATATGGTGGAAAAACTTTAAACATTTTATAAGAGAATTAATCAAATGTCGTACTGCATTTATGGGCGCAATAATAGTTTTATCTTTTATTTTGGTGGCTATTCTGGCTCCTTTTATTGCACCACATGACCCCCTGAAGGCCAGCATTATAAAGCGTTTGCTACCTCCTTCCTGGGTTAATGGGGGGAGCACCACCTATCTTTTGGGAACTGATGAGATTGGCCGTGATATATTTTCTCGGATAATCTACGGGGCTAGAGTATCTTTATTGGTAGGATTAATTACAGTAGCTATATCGAGTATTTTAGGTACATTACTGGGAACTTTTGCTGGATATTATAAAGGGCGTTTTGACGCTATTTTATCACGTTTTGCCGATTTGTTATTATCTTTTCCTGATCTAATTTTTGCCATTTTTCTTATGGCAATAACTGGACCAGGATTTTTTAATCTTATCCTTATTCTTTGTTTTAAAAGTTGGGTAACCTTTTTTCGTTTAAGCAGAGGAGAAATGATTTCAGAAAAAACTAAGGAATATATAGAAGCAGCTCAAGCTTTAGGGGAAAGTGATATAAAAATTATATTTAAAGAAATATTGCCTAATATTGTTCATTCTATTTTGGTATTAGCAACTTTACGAGTAGGATATTTTATTATTTTAGAAGCATCCTTGAGTTTCTTGGGTTTGGGCATACAACCTCCTACTCCTGCTTGGGGGTCAATGATAAATTCTGGGCGAGCATTTATGCTGACTTCTTGGTGGGTTTCAACTATGCCAGGTATAGCCCTGCTTGTTTTAGTATTGAGTATAAATTTATTAGGAGAGGGTTTGAGAGATATTCTTGACCCTCGACTAAAATTAGAATAATAATTAAGAGGATAAATAATTGCTTAAAATACATAATTTGTGTACTAATTTTTTTACTTATCGCGGGATAGTTAAAGCAGTAGATGGTCTTAGTCTGGAACTGAAGGAAGGCGAGGTATTGGGATTAGTGGGTGAATCTGGTTGTGGAAAAAGCGTGACCTTACTCTCTATCCTTGGGTTAGTTCCTTACCCGGGGAAAATAACTGGTGGAGAAGTGTGGTTTGAGGGAGAAAATTTACTAAAAAAAACTTCTAAAGAGATGAGATATTTTAGAGGAAATAAAATATCTATGATTTTCCAAGACCCCATGACAACTTTAAATCCGGTATTTCGTGTAGGAGAACAAATTAGAGAATCTTTAAGTGTGCATAATTATAAGAAAATATCAAAGAAAACAGAGAAGGAAAAAGTCCTAAAGTTAATTAAGGATGTTGGGCTTCCTTCGCCCGAACAAATTTATCAGCAATATCCCCATCAATTAAGCGGAGGGATGCAGCAGAGAATTCTTATTGCTATTGCTCTTTCTTGTAACCCAAAAGTAATATTGGCCGATGAGCCTACTACTGCTTTAGATGTAACAGTCCAAGCACAAATTCTGGATTTATTACGGAAAATTAATAGTGATATTGGAACAGCGATAATTATGGTTACTCATGATCTGGGAGTGGTAGCAGAATTTTGCCAGAAGGTTGCAGTTATGTACGCGGGAAAGATAGTAGAAACAGGTTCGGTAGATCAAATTATTTTTGAACCTAAACATCCTTATACTAAAGGATTATTAAAATCTATTCCTAAAATCGGGGATAAAAAAACTAAAATACAATCAATCCCCGGAGATGTACCTGATCTGGCTGCTTTACCCCTGGGATGTTCTTTTCATTCTCGGTGTGATAAAGCCATGTCTGATTGTCAAAAAGGTGAAATTCCTTTGCAGGTGATAGGGGAAGGACGGCAGGTACGCTGCCTACTTTATAATAGATAGTAGTATAAAAAATGGTATTATGACGGAGATTATATTGAGTAATAGTAATAATGATATTTTAGTAAATATAAAGAAAGTAAAAAAATACTTTATAAAACCGCCCAGCTTTTTAGGAAAAATTTTGGCAAAACAAAAAAAGATAGTCTTGAAAGCTGTAGATGGTGTGGATTTACAGGTAAAAAAAGGGGAGGTTTTGGGTTTAGTCGGTGAAAGTGGTTCAGGAAAAACTACCCTGGGAAAAATGGCAGTTAATTTATATAAACCTACTTCTGGAAGCATTACTTATCGTGGCAAAGATATACAAAAATTAGACAAAAATGGTTTAAAAAAGTTTCGGAATTATGCTCAAATTATTTTTCAGAATCCTTATTCTTCATTAAATCCTCGAAAACCTATAAGAGAAATAGTAGCAGTTGCTTTGCGAGAGAGGGGAATTGGTAATCTCCTAGAGCAAGATAATATCATTATTGATTTACTATCAAAAGTAGGATTATCCAAACGGGATATTGTAAAATATCCTCATCAATTTAGTGGTGGACAAAGGCAGAGAATTAGTATAGCGCGTTCTTTAGCTATAAATCCGGAATTTATCGTGGCCGATGAACCTGTTTCAGCTTTAGATGTTTCCATCCAAGCTCAAATTATTACTTTGCTGGAAAAATTAAAAGAAGAATTTAATCTGACTTATCTTTTTATTGCTCATGATCTTAGTGTAATAAATTATATTAGTGATCGCGTTGCAGTGATGTATTTAGGTAAAATAATGGAAATTGCCCCTACTGATGAACTTTTTCAATCTCCTTATCATCCCTATACCCAAGCTCTTCTTTCAGCCATTCCTGCTTTAGGAAAAAAGGGTGTTAGCAAGAAAAAAAGAATTTTACTAAAAGGCAGAGTTCCGACTCCTATAGATCTTCCTCCAGGATGTCCGTTTCAAACTCGTTGTTTTGCAAAAATCGGTAAAATATGTGAAGAAGAAATGCCTTCATTGGTTGAAGTGTCAAAAGGTCATAAAATTGCCTGTCATCGGGTAAAGTGAATATAATTAAAATAAAAAGAGGTAAATATCAATGGATCCAATAATTGGTATCAGTTGTTTTTGTAATTTGGGTAAAAGAAATACAGACGAAAAACCCTATTATCGTATAGAAAGGCATTATATAGAGCCTATTATTAAATGTGGAGGAATACCTTTTATTATTCCTGAATTTATTAACGAAAATTTAACAGAAAAAATTTTGAACAATATCGATGGATTAGTAATGTCTGGAGGTAGCGGAGACTCTGTTAAAGGTGATCGGATTGAAGTAGAAGGAAGACCAAGGACTTTACGAGGACAAAACAAGAATCGATATATTGCGGATAGTTTCCTTATAAAGGCTGCTCTAAAAAGGGATATGCCTTTACTGGGAATGTGTCGGGGGATGCAGATGATTTGTGAGACAGCCGGAGGAAAATTAAATTATAAATTTTTAGATGAAATAGATACAGGAGGTGTTCTACATCGGCAGAAGAGCAAGGGGAATATTCCTACTCATACAATCAGTTTAAAAGAAGGTAGTCAATTACAAAAGATATTAGGAGTTTCCGAAGTAAAGGTAAATAGCTTTCATAGTCAATTTTGCATAGAACCGGGTGAAAATCTTGTAATATCAGCCTGGGCAAAAAACGAAATAGCTGAAGCCATTGAAAGTCCTGTTTACCGCTTTGTTTTAGGATTGCAATTTCACCCGGAAGAAATGTTTAATGATTATCCCATATTTATTAAGATATTCGAAGCTTTTTTGGAAAAGTCCCGCGAGTATCATAATTCAAAGAGATTTAAATAAAAAAAGTTTAATTTCTTTCAGAAAAATATTTGACTTCTATGTTAGATGGTGTTACTATCTTGGTATATGGTATACCGTATACCAAGATAATTGTTTTTTCCGCTACTTTTTAATAAATAATTAATATAAAAAATATTTTTAAAATATATAAAATTAATAAAAATAAAACAGTTTTATTAATA
>Ga0190349_1000660_pt1 | contig 10036 bp, 10 predicted proteins | sample 48721378_MG_FD_179798 | JGI IMG/M metagenome (GOLD analysis project Ga0190349, IMG submission 179798) | Hydrothermal vent microbial mat bacterial communities from Southern Trench, Guaymas Basin, Mexico - 4872-13-7-8_MG | ecosystem: Environmental > Aquatic > Marine > Hydrothermal vents >...
TAGTTGCATCATCTATTTTTACCAGAACTAAAGAATGGAATATGAAAGTATTTGTAACTACTCGAGTTTCAGGAGATAATTCTTGAATCAATTTCTCTTCAAGTTTATTATTTGTACTTTGCAATAAATAACAAAAGACAACTGTAGCAACACTAATATCTTCCTTAAAAAAGTTACCACAAATTACTTTCACTTGTTTTCGCAATCCAAGAAAAGTAATGAGTATTTTACACCAAAATGCTTTTAATGGATCAATTTCAATACCAATTGCCTTTGCTTTGAAACGTCGTGCTGCAGCTACTAAAACCCGCCCATCGCCACAACCCAAATCTAAAACAGTGTCTTCTGGTTTCACGTTGGCCATTTGAAGCATTCGTATGACTTTTTTTCGAGGTGTAGGAAGCCAAGGTGCCCCTTTAGCATTTGTCCAGAGCATTAATACGATCAGGAAAAATAGTGCAGTAATGAGGAACCAAAAAATGATAACTGTGATATTGCTCAAGAGTATCAAATTTAATATAGGCTTATTTAGAAATAAAAAGTATTTGACAAGAAAAAGAAAAAAAAAGAACAGCTGTGACTTTTTGAAATAGAACATCAGTTTTTATTAGCCTAGAAGGATGCCCATTTGAGAGCCCTTTCCTCTCTTTTTTCCTGCTAAAAAGAGAAATACATTTCTTCATACAAAAAATAAAAAATTTCAACTATAAAAATCCCCTTCTCATTCAAAGATTTTCTATTTTATTATCCTATAACTTCATTTTTTAAAACGGTGTATTCTATAGTTTCATTAAAAGAATGTAATTTACTAATGAAAATTATGAATATTAAAGATATTCTTCTCCCATTGGCTTTGCTCTGGGGTTAAATAATCTTTCATCTTATCGGAGAAAAAATCGCCAAAAAAATAACAAAATGACATTTCAAACTTCAGAGTTTTGGCGCGTTATAATGGTCGGAATAATCTTCCTTGAGCTACTGCCACATATTGTAACCGGACAAGAACACTTAGATAAGTACATTTACTTACCCTTTTTATTTGGATTTACAGTTATTGCCTTAATTGAAAAAATCATCTACAAACGAATTCAAGGTAAAGAATTGAAGCAAAAGGCAAGAAACACACTGGAACTGAATGACAAGGCAACCTACACTATTTTCGCATTTAGTTTAGAATTGATTCTCTATATTGTTGTCCGCTATATGATCCCTCTGGGAAAAAAGGCAAGCCGGCATTTTTTGTTTTTGGGGTTCTATTAGCTGTAAGTATCTTTTTAATCTTTGAGTTATTAATTTTCAACTAAAAAATGGTGATAAACATTTGAGCAAAAAGAGTAGTATTAATCTGCGTGAAAAAATGATTTTGCACCTGGTGGAAAGTTTAAAGGAAAAAGACTGGCGCGGGAAAATCCGGTTTTTACGGCAACTTTTGGAATTTCAGGAAGATGTAAAAATTGCAATTAATGAAATTTCAGATTTACTCTTTGATGACGATTTTCGTGTTCGTGAACGAGCAGCATGCGTATTAAAAAATGTAGGTTCAAGCCTTAAGACGATACTTCCCAAATTAACCAAAGCATTTCATGAAGAAACAAATACTACTGTAAAAACCGCCTTAATAGAGCTGTTAGGGTTAACAAAAGATAATCAAGCGGTGGAAATTTTAGAAGAAGAATTGAAAAAAGCCAAAGATGACTTTATTAAGCAAGCCATTATAGAAGCATTAAGTATTATCGAAACAGAAGAAGCAATAAAGATAATTTTAAACTCTTTAGAGCACGACCCGGCACCCAATGTTCGTTTTGCTGCTGCTAATGGTTTGCGCTGGGTTCATATCAAAGAGAAAATCCCCCCTCTTTTAAAAGCGTTACACGATAACGATCCTCTTGTCCGAGCAGGGGCAGCATGGGCATTAGCTACCATTGACGAAAATGAAGAGGTTGTAACTGTTTTACTGAATGTACTTGAAAACGAAGAAGACGATTATGTCAAATATGACATAATAAAGGCTTTAGGAGAAATCGGCTCTGAAAAAGCAATTCCAAAATTAACTGAAATTGCACTCAAGAAAAACAGCCCAAAAATACGAGCGAAAGCTATTGAAGCCTTAGGAGCAATTGCTACGCGAAAAGCCCATCTCGCACTTTTAGAGATCTATAAGAAAACGTGCTCCAAGAATATTAAATATCTAATTGAAAAAGAAATGAAAGATGTAGATGATGATATTGGCGAAGAGTTTGTAGATATAAAGAAAGAAAAAAGCCAAGAGATGACCGTAAAACGAAGAAAAACAAAAGATCGTATTTTAATTAATTATCAAACCTCAGAATTGCGCGAAATTCTTACAACCTTTCGAACCATTTCTATTGATTTATTGGCAGGATGGCTGAAAATTGATGGAAATAATAAATTAGTAGAATGGCTGCAACAATTACCAACAAACCTTGGTTTACGACTTAACAAAGGCTACGAATATGATTCACTAGTTATTCAAATGCCAAAAGAGTATAAAATTGCTCAAAAGAAAATCGAAGAGATCATTACGAACTTCAGAAATTTTTTCTCAGAAAAGTAGAAAGGATAACTATTTGGAATGAAATTGCTTAAATTGTTCAAAAAATTCGAACACTCTAAAAGAAAGCCGAAAATTAGGAGAGACATTGCTTAGTATCTTTTTACTTTCAAAAAAATGACTTTTTATTGCTTTTTTAGAGAACCATAATTCAACAGATAATGACTTTCAAAGAAACTGTGCAAATGTTCATCATGACTGACAGTAATCACAGTAAACCCCTTATTTTTTAGTGCTGTTATCTGCTTCCAAACGATTTCTTTGTTTTCTTCATCTAAATTGCCGGTCGGTTCATCTAATAATAACAAGCTAACATCTTTTACCAAAAGCGCTGCCAATGCTACTCTCTGTCGTTCCCCACCGCTTAAGCTTGTTGGTAACAAGTTTGCCAGGTCTACTATCTTAAGCTCTTCTAACCATTCATAAGCCCGTTCTCGCGCTGATCGCATCCCCACTCCTGTTAAGAGTGCTTGGGCTTCGATGAATTGCTTGACTGTCAAATGCGAAGGGAGATAAGGGCTTTGGAATAAATAACCGATTTTTTTTCTTATGGCATATATTTCATCTAAAGGGCTTTCTTTTGTTATTTTTTTCCCAAAGATTTTACGTTCACCGCTCTTTTGATGTAGCATTAATGCAATTATGTGCATGAGAGTGGTTTTTCCTGAGCCTGATGGTCCCGTTATCAAACAAAATTCATTTTCATTCACTGTTAAGGAGAGATCTTTAATTACTGCTATTGATGTTGTTGTGTTTAGTGTTCTTCTTTTCTTTTCACTGAAATTGAATTGTATATTTTTTAAAGAAACTATTTCCATTTACTTACCCTCCGTCCTTCTATTTTAAATGTGGTAGCCGGTTCAATAATTGTCATGTCATGTGTGGAGATAATAATTAAGCTTCTAATTGTTTCATTTAGCTTTTTTAATAGAGTAAGAATCGTTTCCTTATTTTCTGCATCTAATTGCGCTGTGGGCTCATCCAATAACAAAAGAGAGGGATTATGAATCATACTACAAGCTAAGGCTAAGCGTCGTAATTCACCACCGGAAAGAGAAAGTGTTTTTTGATTGAGTAATGACTCGAGATTTAGAGTGGTTGCTATCTCTTCTACCTGTTTTTTTTCTTCTTCTCTTCCAGTTTTACGATAAAGCCTAAGGGAATACGTCAAATTCCTTCTTGCTGATAATGACAATGAAAGATATCTTGCTGGAAATTGATCCATATATCCCACACTTTTAAAATAATCAATTTTTTCTTTTCCTTTTAAAGTATGAATTGCTTGCCCGTTTAGAAAGACTTCCCCTGCACTTAACGGTTCTATTCCCATTAACATTCGCAACAGAGTAGTTTTTCCAGAGCCAGAGGGACCAATAATAAAATTTAAGTTGCCGGCACTCATTTTAAAAGACGCACCAGCAAAAATGGCGATATTTGTTTCTTTTTTCACTGGATGTGGAAAAATCTTTGTTATTTCTATTGCTTGAAGTTTGTTTTCGATGTTGCTATTATTTTTATTATCTGTCATTTGTCCTCACACTTCCACTTATTCCGGGTAGCGATAAATTTCGCTTAAATCTATCTGATAATAGCGCCAATATTCCAAGCCATTTTGTACTGCCAAAAGAGCCGCAAAAAGTAAAAATAATATTATTGAATAAAGCAATGAAGAAGTTGATATGCCTACTAATCCTAAAGACAAGCCACTAATTGCCGGGAGAATGAGAAATGCCACAAAAAAGTTGATGAGAAAAATCATTCCAAGTGAGGCTAATAAAATAGCATCTTCAATAAAGAGGGTTTTTCGAAATGGCAAACGATAATTACTTTGCATTGCCACTAACCCCAATGTCTTAGCTGCTGGATCATTTACCAGCTCTTCAAGCTGTTGGAAAAGGAAAAATGCGCCAAAAAAGAATAAGCCTATTTCAAATAGTATTATTATAGGTATTAAAAAGACAATTCGTATGCCTGTGAATACGAGAGTGTCTAATGCTGTAAGTTTAACAAATGACTCTCCCAATCCTTTCAAGTGTGGCTCGAGATAACTAATAGTCGCATTGATCTTCTTCGGTTGGATATGTAAATAATAGTTTACACTAAAATTATTCTCTCCTAAAAGAATTAAAGAGGTTTGTAAAGCAGAAGCGGGCATAATAATAATGAGTTCATTTCTACTATCATATTTATCGCATAGGACAGGCCAATCTTCAATGAACCCGCCTATTTGATACTTTGAGCCATCAATAAATTCTATTATATCACCAATTAAAAACTCTAAAGATTTAAACCTATTACTGACGTAAAGCATTGAGGTGTTAGTACTAGTCAACTCACCTTCAGCAAGCCAATGTTTTTTATTCCAATTACTATAGAAGTTAAAATAATCTTCAGGGGAAATACCAAATAAATAAGCAGTTTGGTTCTCGAGATCTGTCTTAATTAAGGTGTGATTATCATAAGCTGTCATGTGATAGCTTTTTAGTACTGAAGTAAAATCTTCAATTGCAGAATAGTTTTCCAGAAATGGATTTAAGCTATCAATGTTAGGCAACTCTTTGGTTGTAATGGTTATCTCCGCTCCCTGAATATAAATATAACTTGAGGTGTAGCTGTCTGCAGTAAAGGTAGAATAAAAAAGCATTGAACTAATGAATGTCAAAGCAAATAAATAGATAAACATTTTTTGCGTCAAAGCTTTTTGTCTAAATTTAAAAAGAATGAAAGCTTTTGAAGCCGGTTTATTAGTCTTTAATTTATTTTTTACCTTTAATTGAATTATACCATTAACTAAAAAACGCATAAAATAATAAAAGAGGAAAGAGATAATTCCAACACCTATAATAATTCCTAACTCAATTAATGTAGCAAAATAGTCTCGGTAATTTAGTAACCAAGTAAATAGAACTAACAGTATAAAGCCAATACCACCTTTTAGACTCCTTCTCATTTTCCCCAAAGGGCGATATTCTTCTGAGTACAAACCTTTTACAAGGACCCTCCGAAGGTAAAAATCAAAGTCAATAAAAGTGCTTAATATTAAAGTAAAAAGCACAACAAGACAGATACTCGCTCCTATGAAAATGTTGTTAGTGAAAACGAACCTCGTTCCGCCAAAGACAACTTGTAATCGTATAAATGGAAAGAGTAATAGGATAACAATTAAACTTGCCCCTAAGGAGATTAGTAAACTTTCCATGAATAGCCAAAGAATCCTTTTGCGCCAAGAAATACCGCTTAGGATTGTTCTGAGTTCTTTATAGATGTTGCTCTTTTGTAATTTTGCTATAGTTAAGGCAATTAAGAATATTGATAATAGCCAAACAAATATCTGAATAATTCTAATAAATGAATAAATAAGATATATTAACGGATTTTCCGATACAAAAAAGGATTCCATCAAGCTGCTAGGTTCTTGAACCAAAGTAAAAGTGCGTTCGATTGCTTTTAATTCAGATATTAATAATTTCAGAAACGAATGAACCTTACCGGGTGAATCTATCGACCAATACATAATATCTCGTTGAAAAATTGTGAATTTCACAAAGGCATAAATACTCCATCGACCTGAAAACTGTTCTTTTACCGGTTGAAAAATTTCAGCGAATTTTTCTAATGGCATGAGGATAAGATGGTTTGCTTCTTGCAAGTTACGGTTTGATAAAAAATCATAAAAAGTGGGAAAATCCCTTCGGAATAAATCTTCTAATAAATATGAAGTTATATTTAGTTGGAAATTAAAAGTGTTGTTTGTCCCATAAATTTGATAACTAAAAAGCCACTCTCCCAATGGTATTGTTGACTGATTTGTAATAATTAATGCTTCCGTTTCAACATTCCCTTCTGAAACATTTAACAAAAACAAAAAAAGATCATTTGGAAGGCCTATCAGTAGTGTTTGATTAGTACTTTCGGTGAAATTCCACCCCGTTATAACTTCTTCAGATAAGGCAACCACTCTTTGTGGTTGATAAAGGCCAAAACTCTCTATTGAGCATTTTTCAACGATGGCAGAAAAATTATTCAAAAAAATTATTGATTCTTCACTCCAGGCATCAAAGATTTCAAAATCATTACCTGCTGCAAAACTATCTTCGAAATTTGAACTAAAACTTTTTCCGGACCATCCTTGGCTAAAACTGTAAAAATGCTTGCGCAAAATGTGGGGGTTTGCTAATTGTGAGATAAAAAGCACTGAAATTGATGTTAGAAGAAGGAAACCACAAATAAGACTTATTTTTACAAGCATTCTCTTCCTTTCGAGAAGTCGATGTATAAACATTTTCAAAGTCCAAATCTCTCCTTATTTTTGTAATGGATATTGTTGCTATTTTAATTTTTTTAATAAAAAAGGGTGAAGTTTTCACCCTTACATTAAAACAATTTTTAAGTAAATACGAATCCCACCACCGTATACATCGTAAAAGATATTCGAAGTCCAAAAGTAAGTATTATAATTCTCGTTATCACCAAAATAGAGAGCAATTTGTTCCGTTTTCAATGGATTGTGTCTTATTAATTTGAAACCAATGTAAAGCTCATTTCCACTCGTTGCATCAAATGGTAAACAATAGGACCACTCTATTTGTAAATTATTTTCATAGTATTTTGTAGGTTCACCAGCGCTAATTCCAGGGGGGTAAACATATTCCCTGCCGGACCAATCCTCGTAATCATAATCTGAACTTTGCAATCTATCACCATATATACCAAATAAGCGTTTGTATTCCGGAACAAAGCGTAATTCATACCAAGTACCTACTCTTGGTTTATCTAGAGCTTCATAGAAATGTACTCGATCTACATAGATGTAAATTTATTTTAGTGATTTGGTATCTGATCTTTATCAAATTGGTACAAACAAATGCCACAATTAATATGCCAACAATTAGAAATAAAAATAGATATTTTTCATTTTTCCTTTTCAACTTTTTTCCTCTTTATTTTTTTGCTAAAAGCAAAATTTTAGCAGTAAATAAATAAATAAATTTTTCCCAGTTTAATAAAAATAAAATAGCTGTTATTTACTAAGAATTTGCAATAGATTAGCAATAATCTTAGAATAAGCAATTGAAGAGAGAGTTAATTCTTCTTTACCACCAACTTTTCTGAAGACAATATTCACTTCTTTTTCTTCCACTTGAATTTGTTGTAAAAACTTTATTGCTCGTGCAAATAGACGTTCATCATCTGTTTGTATAATAAGTCGTTTTATTGTTAAAAAGAGATTAAAAGGAGTGGATGAGTGAAATGCTCCACTACAACGTTCTATCCGCCCCCAAAACAGAACTGGCTCTGCTAAGGGGTCATAATCCGGGATATTCACTTTTAATTTATCTTCTACATCAATAATCGCTGATTCGCCTAGTATCCTTACTTTGCTTTCTAAGGAAGGCGTTTTTCCGTTAATTTTCCTCGTGGCTGCTACTAAGGTGAACATCTGTTGTATTATTCCTTTTGCAAACTTTAACATAACCTGTGACCCATTTGTCTCTTTTATGAAAAAGGCATCCCGTTCTCCAATAAGAAAGACCACCGGGATTTCACTCGAAATTACGTGGAGTTTAAGATCAAGTTCTTGACTAAGTTCTCGCACTTTTCTTCCCATTTTTGCCAGTGGGTTCAGCCAGACATCTGTTACATCGCTCTTTCGCACCATGTTTATCATGGCGTTAATATTGTTAAAAATAGTCACTACCGGTTCTGTAGGCCCAACTTGTTTTTTTGTTGTAAGTGTGTTCAATTTTGCTAGTACGTCTGTCATCTTCGCTGAAATTTCATCCAATGCTGTTGTTATTGTTTCTACAGGTGATAGCGCGCGATAAAGCGCACCCTTTTCAGAGGTTATCTTTGTTATAAAACCTTTTTCAACAAGCGCGTCTAATGTTTCATAGACTTTTGCCCGAGGTACCGCTGATTTTTCTGCGATTACATATGCTGTTCCCTCTCCCAATGCAACCAGGGCAATATATACCATTGCCTGATATTTTGTTAGTCCTATTGTTGTCAGCCCGTCTATAATTGTTTCTTCTTCTTTAGCCATCGTTTTCAGCTTGTCTTTCTTTTTCTCTTACTTTTTTCTACTTTGTTATTATTAGAATAGGTTTATAAACGTAACCACCCAAGTAGTAACTATTTCATCTCTTGAAAAAAAAACTAAAAAATTAATTGTGTGAGGAAAAATGGCAGAAAGAAAACGATATTTCACCGGGTTAACAGTCGTCGCGTTAGTCTTTACCTGTATATTATCAATTCCAACTTTGGCAGAAGGAGTTAATGTCGCTAAGAATTTAAATTATGTTGCTTTAAATGAGACCTTAAATAATAAATCCTATGTTCATTTTTCACTCTATCTTTTAGAAAACAATGGCGTCTATATGAGTCTTTGGAGTGAACAAGCGAGCAACAGACAAGTAATCTTAGCGATCTTAACAGAAGATAATTTTAGTGCATGGATTTTTAATGGTGCACATGAGCCAACATTCAATGAGTCGTATTATTATTTTAAGCAAGCAGAACTTGAGCTTTATAACTTAAAGTTTGTTGAAAATGAATACTATTTTATCATCTATAACAATAACACTGATGCGAGTTATATTTCGTTTGAAGCAACAATACTACCTTGGGGGCACATCTTATCGACAGCAATCATTGGTTTCCCCTTTCTGATCTTTCTATCAATCTTTATTATAAAAATACTTGCAACAGCAATCTACAATAGATCACTTACAATATCAACCACTAAAAAGGGCTCTGAAAAAGCAGAAAAAAGCAATAGTCTCCAACACAAAACAATAGAAGCAAAATTTTATTGCCCCTCCTGTGGAGCACCAATCAGCTCAAAAACCAAAGGAAACTTTTGTCCGCAATGTGGAGCAACAATAGAGGAATAAAACTCTCAAAGAAACAACTTCACTTTTTCTCTTTTTTTTTATGTTACAAGTAACTATGATCTCAGTTTTTAAGAATTTATTTATAATTCTCCGGCATTTCGAAAGCGCGGGAGATAGTTACTGCGATGAAATTAATACAGCAGAATCATTGCCAATCTTTAGCATGCCTAATGGAACAATTAGCGCAGCAACACTCGATTTCGATGCCTGGGTACCTAATGGCTGCACCATAGAATTCTTTATGTCAGCTGACAATGGACTCCATTGGGAAGCAGTAACACTTGGAATGAGGCTTAACTTTACGAACACAAGTAGAGATCTTCACTAGAGAGCTGTCATAGATGGTGATACAGACCGAAGCGTCCACTTGTATCAAGTATCAATTTCATTTGTATTTGAATACGAACGACCATCCTGGTACACCTCAACACTCTTTATTGGTATTGTGGCAGAAGGCGGTGGTGAATTGCTTCTCATAGTCCTCATAATTGTCATTGCTGTTACAATAAGTAAAAAGAAAAATCTACCAACTAGATAAATAATTGAATAAAGAGGAGATGATACTATAATC
>Ga0190349_1000665_pt1 | contig 9987 bp, 10 predicted proteins | sample 48721378_MG_FD_179798 | JGI IMG/M metagenome (GOLD analysis project Ga0190349, IMG submission 179798) | Hydrothermal vent microbial mat bacterial communities from Southern Trench, Guaymas Basin, Mexico - 4872-13-7-8_MG | ecosystem: Environmental > Aquatic > Marine > Hydrothermal vents > Microbial...
GACGATCCGTCTACTTCTTATGACGAACGAGATGAATGCACCATCTGCCATCTTTTCCTGATGCTTGATCTTGTTTTGGATTTTGTTTTTTGGGTGCTGACCGTGCCCGTGGCAATACTTCTTCTCGTTATTGGAGGATTTTTCTATATTTTCTCAACCGGAAATGAAGCCCGTCTTGCTCGGGCCAAATCAATTATCTTCTGGGCGCTTGCCGGACTTACCCTTATCTTTATTTCTTGGCTTACTGTTGCCGCTATCCTTTCTATTTTTGGCTATATTGATCCTTTGGGCGGGCAGTGGGATGTGATTTGCTAAATAGCTAAATTGTTAAATGATTGAAGAAAATTATTTGCAATTGAATAAGATTGGCGCTTATAGAGTTAATTTTGGACTGCCAAATTATGTTTGGGATATTGTAATAAAAATGGCATTATTTAGCAAAAGATACGGTTGGTAAACAATTTATTCGGGCGATAGATTCTATCTCTGCTAATATAGCCGATTGAAACTTTTACCAAAAGAAATAAATTCCTTAGTTAAATATACCAATGCTAAATTAACCATTTAACAATATAACAATTAAACAATGATTAAAATAAAAAAACCAAAATTAAAATATCAAGCTTTGTCCGGCGGCGAGGCCGTGGCCGAAGCAATGCGTCAAATTGATCCGGAAGTGGTGGCAATTTATCCAATTACGCCCCAGACGCCAATTGCTGAAACATTCGCAAAGTTTGTTTCTGACGGTAAGGTTTCGACAGAACTTATTCGTGTAGAATCAGAACATTCTGCAATGAGCGCAACTGTTGGCGCGGCTGCCGCTGGAGTGCGGGCGATGACCGCCACTTCTTCCCAAGGATTGGCTTTAATGGGCGAGATTCTTTTTGTTGCTTCAGGTCTTCGTCTTCCTATTGTAATGCCGGTTGCTAACCGCGCCCTCTCGGCGCCAATAAATATCCACTGCGACCATTCGGATTCAATGGCATTGAGGGATTCTGGTTGGATTCAAATTTACTGCGAAAACGCTCAAGAAGCTTATGATAATACTTTAATTGCCTTAAAAGTTGCAGAAAACAAAAAAGTCCGTTTGCCGATAATAGTTGCCCAAGACGGATTTATTACCAGTCATTCAGTTGAAAATGTTTTAATTTTACCAGATAAGATTGTCAAAAAATTTATCGGCAAATATACTCCTGATTATCCCTTATTGAATATAGCCCATCCGGTTACCTATGGTGCTTTAGAATTGCCGAATTATTATTTTGAAACAAAACGCCAGCAAATTGACGCTATGGAGCAAGCGAAGAAAACACTTAAAAAAATAGATCGGGATTTTTTTAAACTGACCGGCCGCCGATATAATTATTTTGAGGAATACAAAACAAAAAACGCGGAATTTATTATTGTTGTTTTAGGGTCAACTGCCGGAACAACAAAAGAAGTTGTTGATAAATTGAGAAAAAAGGGATTAAAAGTAGGCGTTTTGAAAGTACGCCTTTTTCGTCCGTTTCCGGAAAAAGAGATTACAAGAGTTTTAGGTAAAACAAAGAAGGTTGCTGTTTTAGATCGCTCGGTTTCTTTTGGCTCATTTGGTCCCCTTTTTACGGAAATAAGATCTGCTTTGTTTAATTTACAAAAAAACCCCGCTTTCCAACGAGGTATTAAGTCTTCTTGCAACGGAGTATCTGGAAAAGCAGGGAGTAAAAAGTTGTTTATCCAAAATTATATTTACGGATTGGGCGGCAGGGACATAACGCCGGAGGATATTGAGAAAGTTTTTCAGGATTTAATAAAAGGAGATATAAAAGAAAAAATTAAATATATTGGACTGAGAGACTAAATTTTATGATAGAAAAATATAATTTTACTTCCATTATTATTGATGATAAGGAATATTTTAATGATATAAAAGTTTCTAAATATGGAGTTGAAGAATGGAAAAGAAATGATAATCATTTGGTTCAAACAGTTGATCTTAGGTGTGCCCTAAACGAAAAACCAAATATTATCATTGTCGGTATAGCCAATCCCGATCTTTTAAAAATTGCCCCCGAAGCTGAAAATTTTATAGAGGAGACAAATGTCTGTTTCGTTGTTGAACCGATAAACAAAGCTATTCAAACTTATAACATTCTTTCAAAATTTAAAAATGTTGTTGCTTTATTATCGTTCTGAATTTATTTCAGAATCTTCTATTTGCTTCGTAAACTATTTCTTTAGCGAATAGCACCGAAGGTTCTGAAATAAGATTAAAGTGACAAGTTTGACCCGTAGCTTTCAAAAGTTGGCTTTGCAGTTTAAAGCACATTTACAATTTTAACTAGTCTGCTTTTTCCGTCAAATCTTTTGACTTTTTTTGTAGCAAAAGAAACACGTCCCTCTTTGGTGGCAAAAAGAGTGTCGTCTTTTCCGATCTTTACATTTTTCCCCGGGCGGAATTTAGTGCCTCGTTGACGAACGATAACAGCTCCACTTTTGGCGATCTCGCCGCCAAACAGTTTAATTCCGAGCCGTTTAGAAATGCTATCTCGTCCGAGGCTCGTAGATCCGCCTGCTTTTTTATGTGCCATATTTCAAACGACTTACGATTTATGAATTAAGATTTAAGAATAAAAAATATATTCATGATCCATAAATCATAAATCTTAAATCGTGAATCAATCCAATTTAAATTTCTTCTTAAGAATATAATATACTATTAGATATGTCAATGGCTTGGAGTAAACTTACTCAAATAAGAAAATTCTTTATTAAAAACGAAGATAAGGTTGTTTTAACTATCGGTGTTATTTTGATTGCCGTAATAAGTTTCGGGGCCGGCAGATTAAGCCTTGAGTTTAAAGGAACCGAGCCAATAATTATTGAGGATGGACAAATAAATTTTTTAAAACAAATTTCTAACAACGCCGAGAATTCTCAAAAGGAAGAAAATTCAACGGTGCTAGGCGAACAAGTTAAAAATTATAAAACCGAGTCCCAAATAGAACCGGAAAAATTAGGAAAATTTGTCGGGAGTACCAAAAGCAATAAATATCATCTTCCTGATTGTCCTTACGCCAAAAAAATAAAGGACGAAAATAAAATTTGGTTTGATTCAATTAAAGACGCAGAATCTCAGGGATATATCCCGGCAAAATGCTGTAATCCGCATTAAATTATCATTATGACAAAAATATTAGCTTGATTTCTTGCCAGTCAATATCTTAAATTCTTTTTCTACGCTTCTAACTGATTTAATTTTTTCTCTTATATCTTCAGGCAATTCTGGAATTATCTTTTTTAGTTTGGTTTGATTAAACTGGCAAACTTCTTCCCATTTTCCTAATGGTTTTAAAATCTTTTTTAGTTTTTCCTCATTATATTTATAACGTTCTTGACTTGTGCGAGTAATATATCCTATATCTGAAAAAACTCTTTCTATTTTATTGTTATTGCAATATTGGTTGATTATTTCTTGAAATTCCGCTATTTTTTCTGAATCTCGTTTGCTTCTCTCTTTTATTTCAAAATATTCTTTGATAACTTCGGTTATTTTTTTATCATCAATTGTTTTCTTCTCTTTGTATTTATGTGAAAACATCGGACACCATTTCTGATATTCGCACCACGCGCAGAGCGGATTTGGGCGCGGCTCAAAATTTTCATTCTTTAAAGCTTCCTGAATTTGTTTAATAATTCCGATAATATTTTCTTTAGTTTCTTTCAGTTGTTCGCTTGTTCTGATAGTAGAGAGTTTTTCCCGGTGTTTAAGAAAATAGAGACTTAATTTAATCGGTTGAGCACCCGGCGCTCCAAGCGATGGCCAGCGATTAACCACGCCCAAATGATAAATTGAAAGCTGAAGATTATTATCAACTTCTTTTTGTGAAGGCAGTCTCTTGCTGGTTTTATAATCAATTACCTCAAAACCTTCTTTAAGCTTATCAATCCGGTCAATTTTTCCGGTAATTAAATGGATACTGTCTACTGACGGGGAAGTTTTATCTGTTTTGGTTTCAGTGATTGGTACTTCAAAAAATGTCTCCAGGTCGACAATATTAAACTTTGTCGGATAATTTTCAAGATAATACTCTTTGAGTATTTTAATGCCTTCTTCAAAAGCAGTTGCTTCTTCATGGGGATCATCGTAAATTTTCGGATCCCATTTTTTGGTGAAGTATTCTAAAACTTCCTCTTCGGTTGGCGGGACAAGCCTTGAGGTCTCATGCATCATTTTAAGGGTGCTGTGAATAATCGTCCCAAAAATCGCTTCTTTGGATTTAGGCACTTTTATCTTGTCAATATTTTGAAATTTATATTTAGCCGGACAAATAGTAAAAGTATCCAGCGCTGAGTATGATATTCTCATATGTTTTTTAATATCGTTTCCCTCTTGAAAGGGCTTAGGAGTGTGTTTCAAGTATTTTTATTATATTATAATAGCCCAAAATTGGCAATTTTTTGGCTATTTCTCCTGAGGAATGGCATTGGGGACTGATCTTATTAGAAATATACTCTATTAAAGATTCTTTTTTTTCTAACCTGATAAAAACTTTTTTAAAAGAGCTTTTATCGTAGTGTTCGTAGTTGACAAAATTTTTCAGAGTGGTATAATATAAAATCTGACAGAGGAAGTTCTTTATCTTGAATTGTACTCTAAAATTTAAAAATCTCCGAGACGGCAAAGTGGCTGCGAGGCATTTCTGAAGCGTCCTTTAAAAAATATCTTGGACTTCAGAATTTTGCTCTCGTGGCCGCCTTGCCGCCTCGGAGAAAAAAGTAAAGAGGCGGTGAAAAAAATAGGAGATGATATGAAAGGATGAATGTTAGTATCGCAGCTTTGGAAGAAATATTGAAAGCACAGAAAGAAAGAAATAAATTGGTAATCGTAACCCATACAGGCATAAGGCACGTGGACGAAGTAGATGCAATTCGTCGACTGCGGAAATACGGAGAGAAAATATTTCCTGGGATTGGTGAAGCCAGAATTATTTTTTTGAACGCGGGACATAACAGAAACATCAAAGGTAAAAGAGCTGAAGAATTGATAAGAAAAGGGATTATCCCTGTTGATATTGGCGGGGGACCGTTTGATCACCCGATGCATAAAAAGGGATGCGCAACTACACAAGTAGCTGAATGTTTCAATATTAGGACTCCTGCGGAACGAGAAATGACTGATTATGTTTTCGCCAGCGATATCTACGGAAAATCAACGCCATTTGACTTAGCAAGGACCTTTAAATTCGCGAGTATGGCGCTTGAAGACGGAAAACCAATAAAGTCGCTTGAGAGCGATAAAGCAATAATGGAATGGGCATTAAAGATATCTGAGGCAATATTGGAGCATATGTCCAAATTTGACCCGCGAGGAAAAGAGCGATTGAAGATTAATCGGTATTTGACAGATATTGTCGTTTCTGCTTGGCTTGCCGAGAGGTTTAGATTAGGAAAAAGAAATAATCTATCAGAGGTTGTAGAGAAAGTTGAAAATATAGGAACAGTGGAATTTTCTGAAGAAAATTGCAGAACCGTAAAAGCAATAGGAATGATTGAACAAAACCAGAGATCTGTCTTAGAACGATTAGAAAGGTTTGTTTTCAACAACTTTGTCAAGGGGAACCGCACAAAGTTTGACCTTTCGGAAATTACCAGTTGTCTGTATTTTTACTACGGCGGCGATATAAGAAGAACAATGGAGGAGGTATTTAAAGCGCTTGACGGATTTCTCTGGAGGGAAATGGCATATCAAGAAGCGAGATCAGAATACGAAAAAAAAGCGATAGAACAAATAATAAAGGATCATAGGGGCAAAAATATAAAAGTAGCTACTATTGAAAGCAATAATTTAATGATGGCTATATTCGCACGAGCAGAGAAGAAAGTTGTGCTGTTAGTGCAAAGGAACGAAAATAGAGGGAGAAAAACTATATATATTTCGGCAAATAAAAAACGGGTAAGAAAAGCAGAAATAGCAGATATAGTAGCATTTTTAAGAATAAAAGAACAGGAAGCTCGCAATGTTCCAATTAATAGACAGGTATATGATTGGAATATTTTAAGAAGAGGAGGAACTTTAGGAGAAGTTCCCCAATGGCATTACCAAGAGGAAGCAAGAGCTATATTTAATGGAAGTCTAAGCGCAAAAGACGTACCGTCGACTGCTTTATCTTTAAATGAAATTCATAGTTGTGTATCCATAGCAATCGATTGTTCGTATATGCCGGGTTGTAATAGTGGAAAGGATGGATGCATTAAGGATAAATGTCCGATATACAAAGCAGGTTTTGTTCGATGTCGAACAAAGCGACATAACGATTACCAAAAAGCATCCAAAAAAGAAAAAGTAAGGAAGGAGACTTGGTAAAATGAAATTTTTCTTCATGAAAAATTTCATTTCTTCTTCCTTTTTTATTTTCAAAAAATAGACTTAATCCTTTTTTAATGTTAAAATACAATTAAAGCCAATCAGAGAAAAAATTTTGACATTTAGATAGATATTTAGTAGAATTGATAAAAAGTGAAACCATATAATAAATCCCTGATATTTGTAGTAAATTAGCGCATATTCGTGATTTATGAATCAATTTCAGATTCCGGAAGGGATGCCCCACGGCACAATTGAGATTTCTATAGTAACGATTTTTAAAATCGTAGCTGTTTTTGTATTTTTGATATTTTTGTTCTTAGTTCGGGATATTCTACTTCTTATATTTGTTTCGTTCATTTTAGCTGCTGTTCTTAATCCTTTTGCTGATCGTCTTGAAAAGTATAAAATTCCGCGTGTGGTCAGTGTTCTTGCCGCTTATTTAACTTTGTTTGTTTTTATAGGGATTATCTTTTCTCTTCTTATTCCGGTGTTAATAAGCGAAATCAGTAGTTTTGCCGTTGATTTTCCTTTTTACTTTGAAAAATTTTTCCGCAGTTCAGAAATGATAAAAGAATTTTTAACAAAGTACAACATTATTGCCGCTTTTGAAAGTATTTTGCTTGAATTTAAAAATTCCCTGTCTAAAATTTTCCCCGGTATTTTCGTGACTACTTTAGGCGTCTTGAATAATTTCGTTTCTTTTATTGTTGTTTTGGTTGTTTCTGGTTATTTGGTTATTCAAAACAGGCAAGTAGGAAATTTTCTTAAAGTTGTAATACCTGAAAAACACAAGCATTTAGTTTTAAATATCATAGATAAAGTTCAGGAGAAAATAGCCAGATGGTTTTTAGGACAGGTCGTTCTTTGTTCTATTATTGGATCATTGGTTTTTATAGGACTTTCTATTTTAGGGGTCCCTTATGCCTTGCTTTTAGCAATAATCGCTGGAACACTGGAGTTAATTCCTTTTGTCGGGCCAATTTTATCACTAATTCCGGCAGCGTTTATAGCTTTTTTACACTCACCGCTGTTAGGAGCTTTTACTATTATTTTATATTTTATCGTTCAACAGTTCGAAAATTACATTATTGTTCCTCAGGTAATGAAAAAAGCTGTCGGAGCGAATCCTCTTGTTATCATCATTGGAATAATGATTGGAGCAGAACTTGCCGGCGTATTAGGAATAATTTTGGCTATTCCAACGATTATTATTATAACTATATTAGTTGAAGAAGTTACAAAAATTAAAAATGAAAATCTTAACATGAATTCCTCACGGGAGTGAAAAACGAAAAACGGCAATTCAAAATGTAAAAATACGATTATTCTAAATTATTTCAAAACTTTTAAGCATTCTTAGATATTTTAAACTTAGGTTTTATTTAATTTTTTTAATTTTAATCATTGCGGGGTGGAGAAGTAGCATCTCGCCAGGCCCATAACCTGGAGATCGTCTGTGCAAATCAGACCCCCGCAACATAAAAAATCAAAATCCAAAAATCAAAGGTCAAAATGACAATACAAAATTTGAAATTAAATGGTTTGAGTTGAATTTTTTTAAATTTTAATTTGTCATTTTGATTTTTACATTTTGATTTTTAATTTTTTTGGCGGTGTAGCTCAGGGGTTAGAGCAGTGGCATCATAAGCCATGTGTCGGGGGTTCAAATCCCTCCACCGCTACAAAGTAAATAAAATGGACTGGTGGGGCGCGGCCGCTTAATATATCTCTCTGTCATCCCTGCAGTAAATTTTATGCTCGCTTGGTGTAGCCCGGTTAACACGTCTCCCTGTCACGGAGAAGATCAGGGGTTCAAATCCCCTAGCGAGCGCTAATAAATTTAGCGCCGGATGGCGGAGAAAATTATATGACTCTTCGCAGTTATCTTATTGGAATGTTTATTGGTTCTTTGCTTTGTTTTGGATCTTGGGGCTTAATTCTTGTTTATATTGATCCGACGAATGCAGGACTATTAGGCTTTGTTCTATTTTATCTTAGTTTATTTTTTGGATTAGTTGGGCTTTTTTCATTGATTGGTTTTTATTTCAGACGTTGGCGTGCTCGAAATGAAATTGTTTTTGCCCATATTGGAATTTCTTTTCGTCAGGGAGTTCTCTTGGCAGTTATTTTAGTCGGCTCACTTCTTCTTCAAAGTTTTAAAATGCTTAATTGGTGGACAGCAATTTTATTTGTAGCTTCTGTAGTTCTGTTAGAATTTTATTTTATGACAAGGTAGACTAAAAATTCAAAATTAAAGATGCAAAAGGTAAAAATAAATTGGTTTAAAAAGTAAAAATTATAGGAATTTTTAAATTTTGCTCTAATGTTTTTATATTTTTATTTTTGATTTTAAATTTTAAAAGGAGGCTAATATGGATATTACAAATTTATTTTCAGCAATTAATTGGACGACACCAAGCTGGGATTTGTTTATTATTATTTTTTTTATAGTGGCAGTATTTTTGTTTGGTTTTGGTATGGGGCGCAATAGGATTTTGATTACTATAGTTAGTATTTATATGACATTAGCTTTAATTCATTATTTTCCGTTTGCTACTTCCGGTGTAGCTGAAGTTAAATTTGGAGAAGGGTTTATTTTAAAAATCAGCATTTTTCTGGGAACTGTCCTTGCTCTTTTCTTTTTACTGGCTCGTTCGGCTTTAACTTCGGTTTTCTCGGGAGGGGGGCAGGGTTCTTGGTTCCAAATAATTATCTTTAGCTTTCTTCAGGTTGGACTTTTAATAAGTGTAATTTTATCGTTTTTGCCAGCTGAAATTGTGAATGAGCTTTTACCGATAACAAAAGATATTTTTACGAGTGACAAGGCTCAATTTGTTTGGCTCTTAGCTCCTATTTTAGCAATGATTATTATTGGCCGCGGCGAAAAGTCAGAATAGTATTGACAACTTATTTTTAAGCACTATAATAGCGTAAAAGATTTAAAGATAAAATTGTTCTTTAAAAATAACAAAAAAGGAAGGTAAAAAAACTGTAGGCAGTAAATCGTCTATCAAACATTTTGGCGGACAATTTACCGCCTACAGTCAAAAAAAGAAATAAAGAATTTAATAAAAGCGATTATTAGTTAAGCCAGTCAAGAAGATAAAGCGAGGCGTGTAAAAAATAGGAGGTGAAAAAAACGGAAAAAAGAATAATAAATTTGTTTTTAGCGATGATTATAATAGCGTTCGTGGCTATCGGATACTTCGCCGTCTCACCAGAAACCCCATCAAGGATCATAATAGTTGATGAAGCAACACGAACACAAGTAGATTTATTTGAATTTGAGCATCAAAACAAAAGAATAGAAGAGGTGACAGATCCGCCGGAAAGCATAAAAAATAAAACCTTCCAAAATGGGGCCTTGTTTAATTTTTTTTCGGCCCCTTTATTTTTTTTAAAAATTCAATCCAGTTAGGTGGCACGATATCGCACCATCTGCCTGTAAACTCTTGATTTTATTTTATTTATGGCTATAATAAAGATACGGGTGTATAGCTCAGCTTGGTAGAGGGCCACAAGGCCCCTTTTAAGCTGATGGTCGGGGGTTCGAATCCCTCTGCACCCACAAAAAGAGATTAAAAAATTAAGAGTACAAAGTGAAAAATTACAATTCAAAATTTAAAATTTTTAAAAAT
>Ga0190349_1000666_pt1 | contig 9984 bp, 9 predicted proteins | sample 48721378_MG_FD_179798 | JGI IMG/M metagenome (GOLD analysis project Ga0190349, IMG submission 179798) | Hydrothermal vent microbial mat bacterial communities from Southern Trench, Guaymas Basin, Mexico - 4872-13-7-8_MG | ecosystem: Environmental > Aquatic > Marine > Hydrothermal vents > Microbial...
AATTAAAGTATACAATGATCTTTTGTATAAATAGATATATAAATAGATATAAGAAAAATTATAAAAATAAATGATAAGTAATTTATTTTTTATATATAAAAATAGTAAGATTTAAAGTATTTTGAAGTATTATTTAATAATGAGTTAGTTATCTAGATGAAAGTAAAAAATATGAATATTTCAATTCCTTATGGTTTAAAAAAAATTAATTTTTATATAAAAAAAAATATAAATTTTGATGAACTTAATATTAATACTATAAACAGTATACCAGAATTTTCTATTGTAAAAAATGCTTTAAAAACTCCTACTGGTTCATTATCCCTTTCAGAATTTGTCCAAAAAGGTGATAAAATAGCTATAGTTGTAAGTGATTATACTAGGAATACAAGATCTGCATTTTACCTTCCTTTTATTATTTCAGAATTGAAGAAATTAGGGATAAGACTTAGCGATATTACAATAGTTATAGCATTAGGTTTACATAAACCAGCAACTAAGAGTGAAATTTCTAAAATAGTAGGTGAAAAATTATCAAAACTAATAAAAATTGAAAATCATAATCCAGATAGTAATTTAATTAAATTGGGTACAATTTCACTAAATAAAAATGTTGCTTGTTCATCAAAAATAATTATTACAGGAGCAGTAACTTTTCATCCTTTGGCAGGTTTTTCTGGAGGATTTAAAAGCTTACTTCCAGGAGTAGCATCTCGAGAAGATATTATAGCAAATCACATGCTTTATTTTAATGGGCTTATACCTAACCCCAAAGTAGGACCTGGATATATAAGAGGGAACCCAATACTTTATGATATGTTTAGATTAAGCAACGTACTTAAGAATGTTTATTGTTTTAACGTGGTTTTAGGCAAAAATCATAAAATTATATATGCTTCTTCAGGATCAATTCAAGAATCATGGCGTTCATGCGTAAAATTTATTAAAAAATATTTTATACTTAATATAGAAAAACCTTACAAATTTTTAATAGCTTCTGCCGGTGGTTTCCCTAATGATTTTTCATTTTATCAAAGCATGAAAGTATTAACAAATGCCTCTAGAGCGTGCATACCAGGAGGAACTATTCTTATATTATCAGAATGTAGCAGGGGTTGGGGAATACGACCTGAACTTTTAAAGCTTTTTTCTATGCCATTGGAAGAAATTGCTAAATATCTGAAGATGGAATTTAGTATAGATGGTTTATCTATATATATGGCTTCTAGAATTATAAAAAATTTCAATGTAATTTTTTATTCATCTTTGGATGCTGAAGAAGTAAAAAGAAATGGAATGATGCCAATGAATGATTCTGAAGACTTACAAAATCTAATTAATAATTACACATCGGATACTTTTGCTATTTTACCAGAAGCTACATTAATTTTACCAAAATCTTGTAAGGAGAAAAATAATAAAGCATGATGCAAAAATTTTATTTTCGTTCTTTTTCTGTTCTGGGAGTTGAGGTTGGTATTATTTCTAACCATCAGTTTATTTTAAATTATGATGAATATTTTCTAGATAAAGGGTCTCATTTACATTCATTGCTTTCAAATTTTAATCGATTAGAGAAAATACCATTTTCATTTAACCATGATATTTATTTATATTTAATAAACATAAAGGGATTTCCTTTAGAAATAGAAATAGGTTCACGTAATATTTATTGTAGTGGGGATATTTTAAGTTTTGAAAAAAAGACTTTGGATAAACGTAAAAGTATTTTTGGAAATATGGGGTTATTTTCAAAAATACTTTTACGCCATTTAGAAAAAAAAGGAATATTTACTGTTCACTCAACTGCGATGTATTCTCAAATAAAAAAAATCTTATATCTCGTATTAGGGGGAAGTGGCTCAGGGAAGAGTACAGTACTACTTGCTGGATTGGAAAAAGGATTAGAAGTTTTTGGGACAGAACTTGTACATTTTCAAATAAAAAATGAACAAATATTATTTTACAAAGGATCAATAATTATGAATTGTAGAAAAGAAAATCTAATTGAGGATTTTCCTGAATTAATAGATAAGTTTAATATTGAAAATTTGTGCAAAACAAAAATACAAGATATTTATTGTCCTGTTGATATGAGTAATCTACAGACAGAGAACAATATTTTCAAAAATCCAAAGATAGTTTTAATTTTTCCGCGGATTGAAAAATTTAGAAAAAAAGTTATTATTTCTAAGATGAATACTTCAGATATACAAGATTTAATCTTTGATAATTTATGTCAAAAAATATCACCTGCTTCATTACTTTACAATAAATATTTCGTGGCTTCTTTAGATAATAAAGAGGCACAAATGTATAGAATGAAAATAGCAAAAGAATTTTGTCAAAAAGCAGATATTCAAAGCGCTTGGGATATCTTGGCTTCACCACAAAATTGCTTAGATAAAATATTATAATTTGAAGTTACGATAAAAATAAGGAGGAGAAAAGAATGGATTTAATAGAAAAGCGAGCAATGGATGATGTATATCCTATGCCTATAGAAGGGAGAGAAGATCCCCCGAGACAGAAAGGGTTAACAATGGTAATTGATATGGGGTCTGATGTTTCTGCAACAGAGGGACTTATTAATTTTGCAGGAAGATATTTCGATATCTTTAAGATATCTTCCGGTAGTGCTGCTTTGTATCCCGAAAGAATTATTCGCAAAAAAATACAAATATTAAAAGAGAATAATATTGAAATAGAAGCTGGTGGGTCTCATTTCGAAGTCGCTATATGGAAAGGTAAATTTAAAGAATATATTAAAAAATTGATAAATATTAAGATTGATTATGTAGAAATTGCAGATGGTCACTTACCTTTAGAGCTTAGTAAACGTTTAGATTTAATTCATTTAGCTAAAGATATGGGAATAAAGGTTATTACTGAAGTGGGGAAAAAACAACCCAAAGAAAATATTAAGGCAGTTGGAATTATTGAACAGGTTAACAAAGATTTAGAAGCTGGTGCAGATTTAGTAATAATTGAGGGAAAAGCTAGTGGCAAAAATGTAGGGATTTTTAATTCTGATGGATCGATAATTGAATCAGAATTGGAGAAAATTATTCATGGTGTTATCGATGTGAATAAACTTATATGGGAAGCACCTTTAAGGGAACAACAGCAGATGCTAATTTTAAAATTTGGTCCAAATGTTAATTTGGGTAATATATTACCTGAGGAAGTTTATCCTTTAGAACTTTTGCGAAATGGCTTAATGCTTATGCCTTTAATTAATGCCTATAATCAAGATATGGGGAGGATATAGTAAATTGAAAAAGCTTAATTCCAGAGAATTAGCAAAAAAAGCAAATGAATTACGTTTGATTTCACTAGAAATGATAGATAAAGCTAGTGGTGGGCATATAGGTGGTTCTCTTTCTGCTATGGATATTATGACAGCTTTATATTTCAATATCCTTAATATAGATCCAAAAAATCCGAAGAAAAAAAATAGGGATCGTTTTATTCTATCAGCTGGACATAAAGCTGCTGGCTATATTCCAGTACTAGCTGAAAGGGGTTTTTTTAGTAAAAAATTGTTAGCTACTTTTAATAAATTGGATAGCCCTTTTGGAATGCATCCAGATATGAATAAAATTCCTGGATGTGAAATGAGTACAGGAAGCCTTGGTCATGGTCTTGCTGTAGGCCTTGGTATGGCACTTGCCCTTAGAATGGATAACTATAATTCTAGGGTTTTTGTATTGATGGGGGACGGAGAAATTGAGGAGGGCACTGTTTGGGAAGCTGCTATGGGTGCAGCACATTATTCAACAGATAATTTAATTGCAATAGTTGATTATAACAAGTGTTCCATGGATGGACTTATTAATCAGGTGCTTAATATTGAACCAATTGAAGAAAAATGGCGTTCTTTTGGATGGGAAATACGGCGTATTAATGGGCACAATATGGATGAAATTTTAACAGCTTTAAGTAATTTACCTAAGGAAAAAGGGAAACCAACTGTCATTATCGCAGATACGATTAAAGGTAAGGGTGTTCCGAGCATTGAAGGAGATTACCATTGGCATTATGGTCTCTTAAGCGATGAGCAGCTTTTAGATGCTAGAAGAAAATTAGTAGGAGGGGAGTAATATGGGAAAATCAACTACCAGTATGAAAGATTTTGAAGATATTTCGTTAAGAGATGCATTTGGCAAAGCTTTAGTATTAATGGGCGAAAAAGTTCCAGAACTCGTTCTGTTAGGGGCAGATTCCCTTGGTTCCACACGTGGTGCAGCATTTGCAAAAAGATTTCCACAAAGAACATTTAATTTTGGAATAGCAGAACAGGAAATGGTAGCTGCAGCAGCAGGATTTGCTACATGTGGAAAAATACCAATTGTGACAGCATATGGATTTTTGATTTCAATGCGTGCTTGTGAGCAGGTTAGAACAGATATCTGTTATCCTAATTTAAATGTAAAATTAATGGCTACCCATACTGGTCTTTCAATGGCAACTGGAGGCACTACTCATCACTGTACTGAAGATATCGCTATTATGAGGAGTTTTGCAAATTTAACTATTGTGGCTCCGTCGGATGCAGTTGAAACGGCAAAAGCTGTTAAATCTGTAATTTATTATCCAGGGCCAGTATATTTGCGTATGGGAAGAGGCGAGATTCCTAAAATCTATTCGAGAGATTATAAATTTGAGATTGGAAAATCCATTCTTCTTCGTGAGGGTAATGATATTACTATTATGGCTTTTGGAATTATGTTAATTGAAGCATTAAAAGCCGCAGAGATTTTAGCAAAAGAAAATATCCAAGCTCGAGTTATTAATATGCATACCATTAAACCAATCGATAAAGATGCTATTATAAATGCTGCTTCTGAAACTGGAGCAATTGTTACAGCAGAGGAACATACAATTTATGGAGGATTGGGCGAAGCGGTAGCAGGAGTAACCTCGGCTTTTTACTCTGTTCCATTAATTCGGATAGGAATCCAAGATACTTTTTGTGGCATTGGACCAGAAGATGGACTTAGAAAAAAACTTGGGCTTACAGCACAAAATATTGTTAAAGCCTCAAAAAAAGCGATTTTAATGAAAAATAAGGAGATAATTTGATGAAAAATGGATATTGGTATAAATTCCTTAGGGTAGATTTGAATAAAGGAACTATTAAAGAGGAAAATTTTAGCGAGAATCTTGCCAAAAAGTATATCGGTGGAGCTGGCATGGCTGCTTGGTATTTAAAAAGAGAAGTACCGCCTGATGTTAATGCACTTGATCCTGAAAATAGGCTCATATTTACAACTGGCCCTTTTCAAGCAACAAAAATACCAGGTGCTGCAAAATTTTCCATAGTTTCTCGGTCTCCTTTAACTGGAATTTTTGCTGATTCTGCTGCTGGAGCTAGGTGGGGAATTTCTTTTAAAAAGTGTGGATATGATATGGTAATTATTCAGGGTAAAAGCAGATATCCAGTATACTTATATGTTAAAGACAATCAAGCCATCTTGTATGATGCGTCAGATTTATGGGGGAAAGATTCACGTGAAGCAGATTCTATTCTTTCAGACATTTATCCTGGAGCTAGTATTGCTACAATAGGTCCTGCAGGGGAGAATTGCATTGCTATAGCAAATATCCAAGTGGATAATTTTTCTTCTGCTGGAAGATGTGGACTTGGTGCAGTAATGGGAGCGAAAAAATTGAAAGCAGTGATTGTCAATGGGAGTCTTGCAACACGTGTTTACGATGATGATTATTTAGCAGAATTAGAAAATCAATTTCGAAAAAGAGCAGCAAAGACTGCAATAGGATTAAGAAAGGAAGGAACTATTTCAGGTATCGTACCGGGGGAAAAGAATGGAAATCTTCCTTTAAAAAATTTTAGTATGGTAGGTTGGGAAAAAGAAGCAAAAAAGATAGGAATTCCCGGATATGCAAAAATATTAAAACCAAAACCTCATGCGTGTATTTATTGTCCCATTGCTTGCCATAGATCATTAAATGTTACTTTTTCTGACGGTTTTGCCTATAAGGGATCTGGCCCTGAATACGAGACCTTAGCTATGTTAGGGGCAAATTGTTTAATTGATGATTTAGAAATGTTAGTTAAGATTAATGATTATTGTAATCGTATGGGCATAGATACTATATCTGCAGGAAGTCTTGCTGCTTTTGCTATGGAAGCATTAGAAAGAGGACATTGTGGAAATTATAAACCTGATTATTCTTTTGGGTGGGGAAATGGAAGAGGATTAATGAAATTTTTAGAAGAATTAGTTCATAATACTGGATTTGGCGGGCTATTTTCTGAAGGAATCAAGAAAGTTTCTCAAATCTTTGGCGATCAAACTATGAATTACGCCTGTCATGTAAAGGGATTAGATATTCCTGCTCAAGACCCTAGAGTCTACTATAATTTATCGATCAATTATGCTACAGGTAATAGAGGAGCTTGCCATATGCGAGCGTATTCACAAATAGCAACTATGGGTGCACTTTTACCAGAAGTGGGTATATCAGTGGCTCCTAAACCAAATACTTTAGAAGGGGCTTCTCATGTAGTAAAAATTTATCAAGATTTTACTGCTGTTTATAATTCGTGCGTTCTCTGTCAATTTATGATTTGGGGTGGAATAGGTTTAAGCGACATGGTTAAAATATTAAATGCTATAACTGGCTGGAATATGAGTATAAAAGAGTTTATGGAATGTGGAGAAAGGATATTTAATTTTCAGAGGTTATTAAATATTGCATATGGTATTTCCGGTAAAGATGATACCCTGCCACAAAGGATATTTGAACCCTCTACTTCCGGTCCAAGGGCATATCAGACTCCCCGGGAGGGTTTTGAAGAAGTTCTTAAGGAATATTATAAAGAAAGAGGTTGGGATGAAAAAGGAATACCCTACAGGGAAAGACTAGCATCCCTGAAGATAGAGTTATGAAAGGAGTAGGATTATGAAGCTCGGTATTCACCTTTCTTTATGGGCAAAAAAGTTTACTGATCCTTTTATCAATGATATTGGACGAGCAGCTCAACTTGGTTTTGATTCTGTAGAAATACCTTTAATGAACCCTGTAGAGATACTTGTTGAAAGGGTTATAGAGGAGTTAGAAAGAAATAATCTGGAAGTCTACTGCGGAACCGGGTTAGGTCTTAATACAGATATCTCTTCTCCTGAACAGACTATAAGAGAGAATGGTCTAAGCCATATACTAGCCTGTCTTGATGTAGCCCATCGGTTAGGGAGCCATTCTCTAGATGGTGTTATCCACTCAGCTTGGGGTAAGAAGGACCGTGTTGGCTTAATGGATAGAAAGAGGTCTGCTGAGGTTTTAAAAGAAGCTGCAAATAAAGCAGGGGAATTAGATATGGAATTAGCACTTGAGTGTATCAATAGATATGAAAGCTCCTTTCTAAATACTGTTGAACAGGGGTTGGAGCTCCTAGAATTAATTGACATGCCTAATGTAGGTCTTCACCTTGACACCTACCATATGAATATTGAGGAGAAATCTATCCCAGCTGCTCTGGTAAAGTGTGGAAGCAAATTATATCATCTACACCTTAGTGAAAATAACCGTGGATATCCCGGTAGTGGTTCGATTAACTGGAGGGAGATATTTGAGACTTTGAAAGTAATCAACTATAAAAAAGGGCTGGTGATAGAGAGTTACGTAGTACCAGAAACACTTGCCGGAGATAATGTTTGTATCTGGAGGCAGATAGAAAAGGATACCGAAGATAGTTTGAGAGAGAGCGTTAGCTATATAAAACAGAGTTTTTCTAACTAATTTTTACTTCATGAAAAACCGGAGTAATTAATAGATAAATTTTTTAAAGGAAGTGGAATAATTGAAAAAACTTAAAATTGGGGTGGTAGGTTTAGCCTATCCGACCTTTAACTATCAGCTGGGTCAAGAACTATATGAAAAAGCAGTTAAACTACTTGAAAAAGACTATATTGATTATATTGATTATTACATAGAACGAGAACTTATTTTAGGTAATAATTGTGACGAAACCCTTAACAGATTAAATAAAGGGAAGATTGATTTATTGATTGTCATTAATGCTACTTTTTCCTATGGAGGACATATAATTAAACTGGTTAAAGAACTTCCGGACATACCGGTAATACAGTGGGCTTTTCCGGAACCAAATGATAAAAGTGACAGGTTACAGCTTAATTCATTTTGTGGCGCAAATGTAAATACGAGTTTTTTAAAAAGGCTAGGTGTCAAATATAAGTTTATTTATGGAAGGCCAGAGGAAAAAGCACTACAGAGAGAGTTGAAGAGTTTTATTAAAGCAGTCTGGCTTCGTAAACAAATGAATAATACAAAGCTATGTTTGGTAGGAAATCGAGTTCCTGGGTTTTATTTGTCCAATCTCAATGAACTATTACTGAGAAAAGAAATAGGATCTGAGCTAATTCATTTATCTTTATCAACTCTCTTTAAAGGGGCAGAAAGTCAAGTTGGACAGAAAATTGAAAGGGAAATGGTCCGCATGAAAGAAGAGGTCACTGTTATTACAACTACCGATGAAATGCTGGAGAAAGCCGTTAGGATATACCTCTATCTTAAGAAACTTAAAGAAGAAAAATCAATAGATGGTTTTTCTATAAAATGCTGGCCGGAATTACAGGCAGAGTATAACTTCGCTATTTGTGCTGTAGTTTCAAAGTTAAATGCTGAAAATGTAGTTACATCCTGTGAAGGGGATGTACCTGGGCTGGTAACCATGTTACTTCTGAATAAACTGACAAATAGATCTATTGCCTTCCTTGATCTAGTAAATGCCGATAGGAAGGTAAATGTCCTGGAAGCTTGGCATTGCGGGGGCGTTGCCTATAATCTTGCTGATAATCATTGTTCTACATCATATTGTGAACATCCAACAATCCGGCATGAAGTAGGAGTAGCAGTGGATTTTCCGATAAAATCCGGTCCGGTAACAATAGCTAAGTTAAGCGAATATAAAGGTGAATTCCGGTTGTTTTTCATAGAAGGAAACGCAGAGAAAGTACATCTAAATTATGCTGGTAATACCATCAGAGTGAAATTGAAAACCGATGTTAGGGAAGTAATGAATATCATAGCTTATGAAGGAATAGAACACCATTTTGCCCTAGTTCACGACCATATAGGAGATGTACTAAAAACTTATGCCTGTCTCTGTGGATTTAAAATCATTACAATTTAGGATGCAATTTTATTACAGGAAAGTGTTCCCCATGTTAAGCGAGGAAATAAATGAAATTTTTAGATTTGGTGAAAACCCGGCAAAGTATAAGAAAATATTTGGACACACCTGTTGAGAGAGAGAAGATTGAGCGCTGTCTGGAGGCGGCGCGGCTTGCACCTTCTGCCAGCAATTCTCAGCCCTGGAGTTTTATTGTGGTAGATGACCCAAAACTAAAAGAAGCGGTGGCCAAAGAAACATTTAGCCAACTTATATCTTTCAATCGATTTTCCCTGCAAGCACCTGTTTTAATTATATTAATTTCGGAAAGACCAGGCCTTTTGAACAAAGTTGCGGAAGCAATTAAAGATAAGCAATTTAGCCTTATTGATATCGGAATTGCTGCTGAAAATTTTTGCCTTCAGGCTACAGAGGAAGGATTGGGTACTTGCATGTTGGGATGGTTTGATGAAAAAGGAGTAAAAGAGTTACTCAATATTCCCCAGTCAAAAAGAGTTGGGCTTATTATAACTATGGGTTACCCGGAATCCAATGAAATACGTCTCAAAAAACGAAAACCGATAGATCAAATCAGAAGTTACAATACTTTCGGGTTACAGAAATGAAAAAGACTAATGCTTCCAGAATTTTAGATAGATTAGAAATTCCCTATGAAATTTTAGAATACGAAGTAGACGAAACAGACCTTAGTGCAGAAAATGCCGCTCAGAAGATGGGGCAGCCCTTAAAACAGGTATTTAAAACACTGGTAATTCGAGGGAATAAGACTGGAATATTAGTAGCCTGTATTCCCGGAGGGGCGG
>Ga0190349_1000667_pt1 | contig 9965 bp, 7 predicted proteins | sample 48721378_MG_FD_179798 | JGI IMG/M metagenome (GOLD analysis project Ga0190349, IMG submission 179798) | Hydrothermal vent microbial mat bacterial communities from Southern Trench, Guaymas Basin, Mexico - 4872-13-7-8_MG | ecosystem: Environmental > Aquatic > Marine > Hydrothermal vents > Microbial...
ACTGCTTTTTTAAAAAAATTTCTGTATTGACATTTTTACTTTTTGCTTATCAAAAGATTAGATGGTGTTTGCTGAGTTGTCCGCTGTAGTATTTGCAAAAGATGATTATTGTCTGTCCCTCGAGTGGTGCTTCTGACTCATGCTCTATATGGTCGATAATCGATGTGCCTATATCAACGATGACGATTATCGGTACTGGTACATTCTGGCAACCTGTATTACTGGCTAGTTCTTTTATCTTATTCACCAGAAGTAACCGCCAACTAAGGAAAAGGCTTTGTAAAATCTCTCGAAGGCCATTAAATTTAGAATTAAGCTTAAGGGATCGTTGGAAAGACTGGTCCACAGATAATGAAGTGCTGCACCCGTGTTCTCAGTCCAGTCAAACTGCAGAATAGTACTGCTAGAAATTGCCCTGTTTGTTGGCAGCGCAAATAAACTCTTGTAGAAAAAAAGAAAAAAACGGGAAATTACTTTCCCTTATTTCTGCTTATAGACGCTTTTTCTGTCGTTTTGTTAATGCCCAGCCAGCAAGGCTCACTGTAATAAGGGGTATGATTATTGTTAGAAGCGTAGTCATAGTAAGGATGTGGGGCATGATAGTCATAACAAAAGCTTGCATAACCCCTTCCATGGTCTGCCAACACCAGAGCATAGTTGTTTGCCGGGAAATGGTTTTTTGTATAATCAAGAGTTTGTGAGCGTAACATAACTGTCCATATTCGTCTGCCCCCAATCTGCCAACAAATAATAGCCATTTGCCTGTATACTGAAGAGACTTGCATGACTATAGGGGTTGCTTACAGTATAGGGATAGTCATAAAGGATAATAACATTCAAATCATTTTTAGCACCGGGCAAAAGATCATATGCCTGAAGGGAGGTTAAGGTGTTTACCAAAGCAGTGTGAATAAAGTTGCGCGATTATCTAAACTCGAGGTGACATTATGTTCCCTTGTATCCGCACAGAAGTACAACATAACGGTCCAGTTTTTTCACAGCTCGCACTCGAGTGTCGGTTTGCTGTGAAAAGATCATAGCAGTATTTTCTGCAATTAAATTCATCAAGTTAAAACTCGAGATTAAAAGAATAAGCCCAAGAGTAACATTCCTTCTGTATTTTTCTTTCAATGATGATCGCATCCACAAAAAGCATTCCTAGTAATTAGTGCTGTTTTTTTTCCCACTTAAACTTAGCTGAAAAATTTTAGGCATATTAACTTAACGGCATTCAAAAGCGGCTTGTTGCCTATGTAATTGTTGTCTTGTCTTGGCCGCTTCAAAACAATGGTTCTTACAAGGTTCGAGGAAAGACAGTGGCTCTCACAACCTCTACTAGGTCTTTAACCAAGGTAATTCTTGTTTTAATGTCGTCACTCATTTTTAATGTTCGTTAAAATTACGCCGATAATAAAGAAGCCAATGCCAAAAGCAAAACTAATGCCAATATTGTACCATGCTAGGGGGACATTCTTGGTTATCATTGTTGCCCGTAACGCATCGATTATATAAGTGAGGGAGAGCAACTTGGAGATGACATTCACGCCAGCTATTCCTGAGATATCAAAAAAGGCTCCGGAAAGGAACATCATTGGAAACGTGAGGAAGTTTGCTGCAGCAGTAGCAGCGTCTGGGTTCTTAACAAACCTGGAACCTATCATTCCAAGGCCAGTGAATCCAAGGACTCCTGCGATCAAAATGAGTATTATTTTCCAATCAAGAACTTCAATAATCCACGCTGCCTTGCCAAAAGGTGCTTTAAAGAACAACCAGCCAAAAATCATTATTGCTGCGGTTGATATTATCGCCAAAAACCCTTGCCAAACTGTTTCACCGGTCACGAGTTCAGTTCTTGTCATGGGTGTAGAAGCTAATTTCCTAAAAAGGCCTGCATTCCGGAAAGAGCTATAGCGGTTAATAGTCCCCATGACTGCATTATTCATCAATGCAACACCAATGATTCCTGGCACCAAGAAGTCGAGATATTCAATTTTTTCCTCGAGATAGATGTCTATAGTCTCCATGTCGATGTGTGTCTCGCTTTCCCCTGCGAGGAACAAGTTAAAGCCGTAGATAACCTCTTTGATGATATTGTAAACTATTTTTGCTGACTGGGAGTTTTCGTCCATGATTACTGTAAGGTTTGCACTTGTAGCGTTATTATAGACTAACATTGTAAAATTCGCAGGTATGACCAAGCAAAAATAGCCATCCACTTCTTCTAGATACTTCCCTGGGTCAATGGGGATGGTATGTTCATCTAATAATGGGATATAGTGAAGGATAAAAAGTGGCTCACTGTCATTCGTTTCCATTGTTGCTAAAGTTGTTAGAAGCGTTTCTGTGAGATTTATTTCCATTCCTGGGGCAATTTCAAAGCCAGCATCAGGTTCAGCCTGAATATATATGGTGAAGCTATTCAGCGTCTGTGTATGCTCTGAGAAAATTGCTCCGAAGAGGAGAATCAATATCACAGGATAAGCGATCGCGAAAAAGATCGTTAAAGGTGAACGACGAAAATCAATGAAGCTTGCGCTTACAAAACCGAACACTCGCTTGAAAAACATCGTAATGCTTGTCTTTAGTCCATCTTTGTTAGGTTTGTCCTTCTTTTGTGGAGCCATCTTTTTTTCACCTTTAATCTTTTTTCCAGATTGTTAGCGCAGAGCCAAGTATAAAGAAAATCACTCCCATAGCAATTGTTATTCCTAATGGCAGCCAAACTTTTGGGAGTGTTGCTTCCAACATTGCGGCTCGCATTGCTTTCGCAATATAATAGAGCGGGAAAATTCTCGCGATTTGTTGTAAAAATTCCGGCATGACCTCTGGGGGGATAATGGATCCTGAGAGAAACATCTGTGGGAACACAAAAGCCAATGTTGCTGCAACAGCTCCTTCTGGGCTTTTAACGAACCTTGCAATTATCAGTGCCAAACCTGCGAAAGTCATGGAACCGAAAATGAGGATCACAACATGCAACGGATGAATGGCAGACAGTTGAAACCCAAAAGCAATCACCCCCGTTAAGGCTGTTAACAAAGCAATGACAAGGCTGATAATAATCTGCCAAATCTCTTGAGCTAAAGCCCATTCCCATTTTTTCATCGGTGTAGCAGACATCTTGAAGATTATCCCATTTCTCCTTCCTTCTGCTACAGTGCTAACAAGGCCCATCATTCCTGAAGTGGAAAGAGTAACCATAATAATGCCGGGGATATAAAAGTCAATGTAACTTAACTCCTCTCGCTCGGGGGTGGTTGTTGTTATTATTCCAATTGAGGTTTCTATGTTAAAGAGTTGCGCATTCAGCTCTTTTAGGGCATTGTCAATTATCTTCATAACTTCCGTTGAGCTCGTGTATCCGGGGTCGTAATAGTACTGAACCAATGCTTTTGGTGCTGAAGCATTCAGCAAAGAGGCATTAACCATTGCTGACCAGCCTTTGGGGATGCGCAATAGATAGGCGGCGTTCTGTTCTTTCATCCAATTTTGTGGCAATATTTCTGAGGTGTTAAAATTAACTGGAATAAGCTTTATGCCGAGTGCTTCCCCCAAAGAATCATTGTTTAATCCCAGCTCTGTTAAAAGCTCTTGAGCAGGGTAGTAGGGGAGTGTTGCATTGCCAACTTGATAAGTGTCTTCATTTAAATAGGGAAGAGAATAGAGTGTGGTGGTTCCCTCGCCGGCAAAGAGGTAACCAAAGAGCAAAATCATGATGATGGGATAAATGAAGGTGAAAAAAACAGCTGCAGGCGAACGCACCCAACCAAGACCGATCCTCGAGGTCTCCGCCCAAATACGCCGCAGACTAAGATAGATGTTCTTGAAGAATCGTCTCTTACTCATCTCAACACCATCTCTTTGTCTCTCTCTTAGTCTTCATCACCACGCTCGCCAAGCAAGCGTTCTCCCGTCAAATTGAGGAATACATCCTCGAGGGATGGTCTTTGGGTGATGATGTCTCTATAGGGAACCTTCTCTTTCTCTAGCAGATCTATAACCTCCGCTATTTTGGCTTTTTTAGTAGAGATCATAACTTCTCCCTCAGCCGTTTCCATAGGACCGAGTTGAAACAATGTTCTGTGAATCAAGTCGCGCGTTTTGCTCGAGCTTCCTCGAACGATGATTTTATTCTCGCTTCCGTATTTATCGATCAGCTCTGCTGGGGAGCCAAGAGCAACAATTTTTCCCTTATGGATGATCGCTACAGTATCTGCCAAAACTTCTGCTTCTTCCATATAATGGGTGGTCAAAAAGACAGTCTTTCCTTTCTGTTTTAACCCCTCTATCACCGCCCAGGTTTCTCGTCGCGCTCGTGGGTCAAGGCCGGTGGTGGGTTCGTCTAGAAAAACAAGTTCAGGGTCATTCACAAGAGCAATGGCTATTCCCAAGCGACGCTGCAACCCTCCCGAGAGGTTTTTATACCGTTCCTTTGCTTTCTCCTCGAGGTTTACAAGAGCAATTAAGTCGTCAATCGGGAGATTTTTAGCATACATTCGACTCCAGAATTTCAGATTTTCTCTCACGGTAAGGTTTTGGTGTGTATTGAATTCTTGTGGTAAAGTACCAATCTTCTTTTTCAGTTGTTCTAAATCCTGTCTTTTATCAATGTCATAACCGAGGACATATGCCTTCCCGCTTGTCTTTGTCCGGACACCTTCGAGGATTTCCACGGTGGTTGTTTTGCCAGCGCCATTAGGTCCAAGGAAAGCAAAGACTTCTCCTTTCTTAACCTTCAGTGAAATACCATCAACCGCCACAACATTCTTGTACTTTTTAACTAAATCCTCTGTTATTATTGCGTGCTCGTTCTCCAGTTTCAATGGACGCCCCTCGATCAGTGGTTCTATTTCTGTTCTCTTATTTTTATTTTAAACATCAATAGTTTTTTTTACTGATTACCTTAATAAACTGTTTCTTTTACGAATAGTTCTCTCTCCAAGCCCCCCTTTTTATGATATATTGGTTATTTTACCTTAGAAGAATTAAAAATGTTCAGTGAACAATCCTTTCCACTAATTACAACTCTGCTATTACGAAATTCCCTCGAGAGAACTTGTGAAAAAAAAGAAAGAAAAAGCTGGGAAAGTGTCTTTCCCAAACTATTAGAGAGTGTTTAGGCTCGTTTTTTCTGCCGTTTTATTAATGCCCAGCCGGCAAGGCTCACTGTAATAAGGGGTATGATTATTGTTAGAAGTGTTGGCCCTGAGGAAGAGGTTGATGGTTGAGCAATGTCAATTTTATAGAACACGCCGCCGTTATTGTCTGTGGCTTTGTTATGTGCCACAGAATTGTCGTAGGCAACGATATAGTACTCGATTGTATCTCCGGCATTGAACCGTCCCAGAGTGGCTTCATAGACATTTCCTCCTGTATTGGTCATGTTTACTAACATCCAGGAGGTGGTGCCAACCAGCCGGTAGAACAGCTGCACAAGTTGAATGCCGTTTGTATCGATAGCAACACAAGTGACAGTGATTAGATCATTTGCAATGGGGTTCTCAGGAGTGTGACCGAGAACATCAAGGGTGGGTGGTGTTGTGTCATCAGTTACAACTACAAAGGAATAATAATTCCCGGAGTTGTCTTCTATTGCAATATTTGCCGAATCGGCGTTATCTTCTGCGAGTAGATAGTATTCAATTTCATCACCATAACTAAATGGCCCTATTATTGCCTGATAGTTTGTTCCGGCTACAAGGGTCATTTCCACGAGAATCCATTGTCCTTGATTCTTTCGATAGTAGAGTTTCACGGCGCTAATACCATTTTCATCTGTGGCATTACAAGAGATAACAACTGTTTGACCATCCAAAGGTTCGGACGGTATATGGCTTATATTTTCAATTACAGGCGAGCCAGTATCAACAATAAAGAAGGAGGTAGTGGACCAATTGCCCCAATTACCAGCGATGTCTCTTGCTCTCACATGCCAGAAATACATGCCATCTGCAAGGGAGACCGCAGTGTAATAGGCAGTTGTTACATTGAGATTTATTACCAGACTCGAGTAGTCTTCAAACAAGCTTACCTGTATTTGGTATTCAACGGCATCCACAATTTCAGTCCAATCAAAGCTGACAGTTGAAGAGCTTGTAATCGTCTCATTTACCGGGTTTTCATTAACAGGCGTGGTTGGGACTGCGGTATCAATATGGAAGTGCCATACGGCACTCCATTCTCCCCAATTGCCTGCAGCATCTTGCCCACGAACTCGCCAGTAGTATGTACCATCGCTAAGCGTTGCCAGAAGATAACTGGTCTCAGTCGTTTGGATATTAACGATCAAGCTCGAGAAATCAACGTCATTATCCAATTGTAATTGGTAATTCACGGCTTCACTTAGAGTGTCCCAGTAAAGAGTGGGGGTAGAACCTAAGATAACATCATTGGCAGGCTCGTCCAGTGTGACTTGTCCAGGCGCCACGGTATCAATTTCCAAATCCCAGACGGAACTCCAGCTGCCCCAGTTGCCTGCTGCATCACGAGCACGTACCCGCCAGAAGTAGGTGCCATCTGCCAATGTGCCTACAATATAATAAGCATTTGAGGTTGTAGAGGAAACAATGGGGCTTGAAAAGTCAGCATCATTATCCAGCTGGACTTCGTAAAGAGTTGCTCCTGTGACGGTGTTCCATTCTAACTGTGGTGTATTATCCATTATCAATGCATGGTTTGCTGGGGAAGACAAAACAGGTGCTGCTGGTGCAACAGTATCAACTTCAAACGCACGTATTTCACTCCAACCGCCCCAGTTGCCGGCAGTGTCCCTGGCACGCACCCGCCAGAAGTAGGTGCCATCGCTAAGTGAACTTGTGGTATAGAAGAGATCGACAGTAGTGTCATCAATTATTGGACTTGAGAAATCAATGTTGTTATCAACCATAATCTGATAACTAACGGCAGTCGTTACAGCAAACCAACTTAAGGCAACAGTTGCATCATTTGTAACGGTGCCATTCACTGGTGCATCCAAAGTGACTGTTCCTGGTGGTGTGGCGTCAAGCTGGAAGCTCCAAACAACGCTCCAGCTGCCCCAATTGCCCGCAGCATCACGAGCACGTACACGCCAATAGTATGTGTCATCACTTAATGGCGAGGTGACTTGATAATAAGTGTTACCCGTTGTCGTATCAATAATCGTACTTGAAAAGTCATTGTTATCATCGAGCTGGATCTGATAGATTGACGCACCTGTTACAGAACCCCAATCAAGGTAGGGAGTGTCATCATTTATCAGTGCACTGTCACTCGGAGACACAAGGGTTGGTTGCCCAGGTGGGACAGTATCTACTACAAAATCCCAGATTATACTCCAGCTGCCCCAGTTGCCCGCAGCATCGCGAGCACGAACACGCCAATAGTATGGGCCATCACTTAGTGTTGAGGTGATTTGATAAGATGTCGCACTGGTAGTTATATCAATAATGGTGCTTGAAAAATCGATATTATTATCAAGTTGGAGACGATAGAGATTTGCACCACCAACATTAGTCCAATCAAGCAATGGTGTGTTATCATTTATCCTTGCCCCGTCACTTGGAGAGACCACGCCAGCTTGACCAGGGGGAACAGTATCGATCTGGAAACTCCAAACACTGCTCCAGCTACCCCAATTACCTGCAGCGTCCTGAGATCTCACCCGCCAGAAATAAATCTCATCAGAAAGGCTTGAAGTAGTGACATAGGTATTTGTTGTATAACTACTAAAGTCTGGGCTTGGAAAGGTATTTTCAGTATCCACTTGGATTTGGTATTGATATCCTCCTGAAGCAGCAGACCAAGTAAGGGTAGGAGTATTATCATTAGTAATTTCCCCATTAGATGGTGAAATCAATGAGGGTGTCCCCGGTGGTGTTGTATCCACTGTGAAATGCCAGGCAGCACACCAGCCACCCCAGTTTCCGGCAGCATCTCGGGCACGTACACGCCAATAAAGGGTTGTATCGCCAAGAGTGGGGGTTGTATAAAAACTATTGCTTGTAGTAGTATCGATTATTGGACTTGAGAAATCGTTTGTGTTATCAACCTGCACTTGATAAAGGTTCGCACCGGAAACGCTGTTCCAATCAAGTGTGGGGGTATTATCGTTAATCAAGGCTCCATTTCCCGGTGAGACAAGAGTTGGTACCCCAGGAGGAACGGTATCAATAGTAAAACTCCAAACGTCGCTCCAATCATACCAGATATCAAATTGATCCTTATAACGGACACGCCAATAATAGGTTCCATCAGAAAGACTGCTACAAGTATATTGAGATGCGGCCGTTTGAGAATTAACGATTGGACTTGAAAAGTCGTTATCATTATCTAGTTGAACATTATAGGTAATAAAGTCCCCTGTGACATCTTTCCAATCTAAAGTCGGAGTGGCATCATTAATTATTGCACCATTAGAAGGCGACAATAGAATAATTCCGGGAGCATCTTTTGGGGTGATCTCATAGAACCCAACGGGGGCAGGATTTGTTGTCAGCACTTTTGCTAAGAACTCGTTAATTTGCCCCTCTGTAAAACCCGCTGCGAGTAAAATTTGCCACAGCTCCAAAACAGAGAAGTTGTTTGTCATGTTACTTTCCATTTCAGTGCCTTGTTGCTTCCCAAGAGAGTTTACATAACTCAAAGAAGACAAGAAAAGAAAGCCGAGAGTAACAACAACAAAACATCTACTTTTGATTTTTCTTTTATTCATAACTCTCAACTCTATCTAATTAAAACCTGAGTCCATAAATAATAACTCGATAAAAAAGGATGGGTTCACCACCTTTAAAAAATTATCCAAATTAATTATGAATTGTATATCATTATTATCCCTTTTTCTGGTCTGGAACTTGCTTTTTCGACAAAATGACAGGCCATTTCTTAAAGGTGATTTTGTTACACTTCAATAAAATCCATTATTTTCGAATTGAACTCCAAGACTTTTATCGGGTCATATGTAATATTTGAAAATCGATAGGTGAAATTCCAGAATGCACTGTCAGTGGATATGAGGGCATTAAAATTACTTTTTGTGTAGAGGATCCGAACGAGTGTTCGTAGTGCGATCTTCTCCTCGACCATCCGGTAGAATTCACGCAAAGCATCTAATCCCTCTGTATTTGAAAATGCAATGAGGTTTGTACCTCCTCGCTCAACAAAATCAAGAAACGCAAGGTTCATCGGACTGATTTTTGGGTCGAGATTTTTGAACTGAAAATTCAACAAATCAATGGAGTTTGTGACATATTTTCCAAGGGGGCTGAGATAGTATGGGCCAGTATTCTTTTCGTATGTCACCAGCCCTAAATATTCACCGATGTTTGCTAACACTTTAGCAATAACCATCTCATTGAAGGGGATATACGCTCCTCGTCGAATAATGTCAGAGATGCGCAAAGCTTTGATATCAGATGTATGTCTCAAGATTTGTGCGCCAAGCTTCGTTCGTATTTCGTTCAAATTAGCTCCGGGATTGTTCTGCAAGTACTTTAAGAAAATCTTAAAGGGCAACCAAGAGAGAAAGAACGGCGTTAGTGGTTGAACGATAGATTGCTCTGGTTTCTTCTTATCAAGCACAAATTTCGTGAAGTTAGTCAAGGTAAACGTGTCGAGTTCTCCTTCAGGCTTTTTCTCGATGACAAGCACGCCGATATGTTGTAATAAATTAAAAATCGTTTTGGCGATATCTGATTTGAAACCCAAAATTTCTCGCCCATCTTCAATGGTCATATTCTTTCGTTCTAACATTGCTGTGATAAGTGGTTCAAGATACTTAAGATCTGCAAAAGCAGTTCCTGTTGCCTCGAGGTAAGCCTGAACCGCAACATACTTTGGTAAAATCATCGTTCTTCTTCTCTGCTAATTTTATACGCGCTAATTCTCATATACTGCTTATCAATTATAATTTTTATGACTCACAAGGAACAATCTGGGTTTTTTGTTCTATAATTGCCCTCAAGCTATTCCATCTTTATATATTAGCC
>Ga0190349_1000668_pt1 | contig 9961 bp, 7 predicted proteins | sample 48721378_MG_FD_179798 | JGI IMG/M metagenome (GOLD analysis project Ga0190349, IMG submission 179798) | Hydrothermal vent microbial mat bacterial communities from Southern Trench, Guaymas Basin, Mexico - 4872-13-7-8_MG | ecosystem: Environmental > Aquatic > Marine > Hydrothermal vents > Microbial...
CGAGAAGAAGTATTGCCACGGGCACGGTCAGCACCCAAAAAACAAAATCCAAAACAAGATCAAGCATCAGGAAAAGATGGCAGATGGTGCATTCATCTCGTTCGTCATAAGAAGTAGACGGATCGTCATATTTTCTCCCACAAGGAACAAGTCCTCCAGAAACATTTGTAGTGGTAACGACTAAATTATGAAGCATTACCATTCCTTCAGGAGAAGCGGATGAAGATGAAACCACAATAGGAATATTACAAGAGACCGATCCGCAAATACTAGTGAAATAATTATTTAGAGCATTATCAAAATAGATAGTTTTAGGAGAATCAGATAATTTAAACAGACCTGGCCAGTTCCATTCAATCGCTCCATCATTTCCAACATCCACTGAAAGATCAGAAGCATAAGCAACGATTATTTCTTCTATTAAGTCAGCCAAAGTCGGTCCATTAACAAGCGCAGTTGCCCCGACATCTGGACATTTAGTATTCCAAGTTTCAGGAGCAACTGGATCCACATAAGGATCACTAAGACAAGAAACTCCTTGCGTTTGAGCGGAGATATCCATCATATAATTATCAGTATCATCATCCCCTAAAGTACTCCCCCAAAGACCATATACAATAACATTATTATTTTTTGCCGCGGCGATTGCCTGTGGAGCTAATGCAGCTTTATGATTATTATCAGTTTCGTCACTAACCGGAATAATTACTTTTGTAGTGGGATTTCTCCAATTATGAGTTGTGCCAGAAGCGTTTACTGGATCAGAAGCCCAGATAATGCCAGCCATCCAGCCTTCTTCGCCATTATCTTCTAAATCAACGCCAGCCGCTGCATCTAAATCGGCATGAGAAATTACATCATCTGAACATGTATCAGCAGAGTGCTTTTTATTTAATCTATAGATAGTTTTTTCTACATTGATTCCTTTACTAGTTAAATCAGTAATAATAGAATTTATTTTCCCGCATAATATATTCCATTCTTCATCCATGCTCGCAGAAGTATCAACCAAAAAAACTATATCAAGAGGACTACTCATTATATCTAATCCAGTAATGTCCATCTTTGCCCAAGTAACAATGGCATTGTCTGGAAGAGTTACGCCAACAGTGGTTGAAGCAGGAGGAAAACTAATATGTTCTTCGGTATCGCCGCTTGAGAAAGTATTGATGGTTGCGGCAAAAACACTATTACTGATGGTTAAAAATAATAGAGTTAAAATAAAGATTAAGATTTTTTTATTCATGGGTATAGATTTAAAAAATCAGAAATTAAAGAATAAAAATTGATTAAAAATTGAAAATTGAGATTAGTTTTGATTTTATAAGAATTTTATTCCGTTCACCTTCCATGACCCGTCTTCCTTAATAAATTTAACTTGAACATCTTGGAAAAATTCTCTTTTAGGAACTTCTGAAATTGGATTTCCAAATTCGTCAATTGGATTATCATTAATCCAAGCTCCTTTGTATTCAATTCTTCTTGCCTTTAATTTTACTTCAGCTTCGTTTTGATTTAATAATATTACTTTAGAACTCTGGACCAAAGTAATAACACTGCCATAATGTTTAGATTGAGAAGCGTATTTTGCTTTTTGTTGAGAAATCCAATTTTTCATTTGCGCTTGATAATTTTTTGACATCTGCGGGTAAAGATTTCCAACATTAGAAAAATCACCAAACTTATAAGAGCCGTAAATTTCAATATAATCTTCGGCTAACTTAATCACTTTTTCTTCTTCGGTTGCCGGCTTTGGCGGTTGTGTAGTAACAGGGAGATTAACTTGATTATTAATTGGTTGATTCGCTGGCAGATTAGCAACCACCGGAGTATTATTACTCGGTTTAGGCTTTCTTTTCTTACAGCCAAAGCCAGCGGTGGAAAAAGCAAGGATGATGATAATGGAAATGAGTAGGATTTTTTTGAAGCTCATAAAAAAATTTAAAACTATTTAAAATGTTGGCTTTGGCTTCAGTCTTCTGACTGGAATCATCTTGTAAATTATCACTAACTTGCATTCTGGCTCCATTCAGAAGAATGAAGCCAACGGGTATTTCTTTTTAGTCTCTTATGGAAAGAAACCCCGAAAAGGGGTTCAGGTCAGAGACCTGAACCAACGAGATGACCTGAACCAACGGGAGAAATTTATGTCTTTATTCTATAAAATCCATCTCATTCTGTTAAAATTTACTCCTTTTCCATTTTTATCGCTCCAACCGGGCACTCGCGGGCGCAGATGCCGCAACCCTTGCAATAATTATAATCTATTTTTACAATTTTGCCATTCTTTACTTTTACTGCATTGTCGGGGCAATACAAAAAACAGCGAAGGCAATGAATGCATTTTTTCTCGTCCCGAACCGGTTTTAATGTTCTCCAATTGCCGGTTTTAAATTCTTTGGCATTGCCGGGTTTAATAATTTTCCCGCCAATGTAAATATCTCTCCAGTTTTTTAGATCTGTTTTGGTTTTAGATTTATTCATAATTAAATCACTTTTGAATTTTGATCTGTAATTTTGAATTTTGAGTTTTGAATCTTGAGTTTCCTATATCCTTCCCTCAGCGCCTCTATATTCTTCTCTGTAAGCTCTTTCCCTAACTTCTTCTCAAACCGCTCCCTTATTCTTTTAATAACCGAATCAAGTGAAACTAAATTAGTTAAACCAACGATTGCCCCCGTCATTGGCATATTAGGAATATTTTTACCTAATTTATCTAAAGCAATTTTTGTCGCATCAAAAGTATAAATGCTGTAAATTCTCCTGCCTGTCGGCAGACAGGTATTTTTTAATTGTTTCTTTATTTTCTCAGGGGCCTGAGAGGTATTAACAATGTAACCATTTAACAATTTAACCATTTTTTGATTATAATTATTTGATCGTTTAACAGTTTTTTCATTTTCCTTTATGGCTAATTCCATCAAAGTTGGATCAATTATAACAACTAAATCGGGATTTTGGATTTCACTGTGAACTCTAATAGGTTCACCGCTAATTCTTAAAAAACATTTCATTGGCGCGCCTGAACGTTCGGGCCCGTATTCGGAAAAAGCCTGGGCGAATTTTCCCTCGTCAATTGCCGCCTCGGCTAAAATCTGGGCCGCGGTCTTTGCGCCCTGGCCGCCACGGCTGTGGAATTTAATTTGATAAATATCGGACATATAAATTCAAAATTCAAATATCAAATCTTAAATCTTAAAAATGCAGATAAAATCTTAAAATTTTTGACTTTTGACTTTTGAGATTTGAATTTGAATATTTAAACTTTAAACATTTCCCCGTGTCCCGGCACAACCCAGTCAGCTATCTTTAAAATCTTCTTACGGCTTTCCCGTAATTTTTTCCTGCTTTCAACAATTATCAATTTATCACCCGGCGCTTTCCAAAAAAGATCACCGACAACAGCAACTTTCCCTTTTTCGGTATTAACCAAAACCGAACGATCTTCTAAAGCATGGCCGGGTGTTTTAAGAAACTTAACATTCTTAGTAATTTTTCGCTCGCGCCGAATGAGAAAAAAAGTATTCTTTTTTATCACGCCTAAACTGTTTATAAAAGCGGCTTTAGTAAAAAGATGATTATTGCCGATATGGTCAGAATGCGGATGAGTAATAACAACAATGTCAATATCTTCTGGTTTAAGACTTTCTTTTTTAAGCCCCTGAATGATTTTTTTCTCTTCGCCAAAACTTCCGGTGTCTACCAAAATATTCTTGCCGTTATCTTTAATTAAGGTAATATTGCTTGCGGCTCTGAATTTATTTTTGCCGATCCATTTAAAGTAGCCGGGTTTGATAATCTTTACTTCAGCTAATTTTTTCATGGAACATGGGACATGGATCATGGAACATAATATTATTATGTTCCATGTTATGTGTTATGTGTTATGTGTTATGTGTTATGTGAAAATCAATCTGCCAGCCCGCTTATATCTCCCACCGGAAGTCCTAATTCTTTCGCCCTCAAAACCCGGCGCATTATTTTTCCGCTTCTTGTTTTTGGAAGTTTATCAACAAAACTTATCTCACTAATAACTGCTATTGGACCTAGTGTTTTCCTAACTTGCAGTTTTATTGCTTGGACTAATTCTTGGGATTCTTTATATCCTTCTTTTAGAATAACGAATCCTTTAGCTGTTTCTCCTTTAATCGGGTCTGGCTTTCCAATTACGCCTGCTTCAACTACTGCTTCGTGAGTTACTAAAGCGCTTTCTATTTCGGCTGATCCGATCCGGTGGCCGGAAATATTTAAAACATCATCAGTTCGGCCTTGAATCCAAAAATATCCGTCTTTGTCTTTCGCCGCCAAATCTCCGGTTGCGTAATATCCGGGAATTTTTTCCCAATAGGTTTCACGATACCTCTTAGGATTTTTAAAAACATTTCTGAGCATTGCCGGCCATTGGTTCTTAATAACTAAAAATCCCCCTTTACCTAAAGGAACCGCTTTTCCGTTTTTGTCAACTACATCAGCTTCAATTCCCGGAAATGGAAAAGTGGCTGACCCCGCCTTTAATGGTACAACCGGCAAAGGGGTAATCATTATCATTCCGGTTTCTGTCTGCCACCAAGTATCCATAATTGGACACCGACTTTCTCCAATTATTTTATAGTACCATTTCCAAGCTTCGGGATTTATTGGCTCTCCTACCGATCCTAAAAGACGCAAACTCGAAAGACTATGCCGTTTGGGCCACTCATCCCCGTATTTCATCATTGCTCTTATTAAAGTGGGAGCTGTATAGAAAACGCTCACTTTATATTTTTCAACCATTTGCCAGATTTTGTCAGGCTTTGGCCAATCTGGAACTCCCTCATACATTAATGTCGTTACTCCGGCCATTAAGGGACCGTAGACAATATAACTGTGTCCGGTAATCCAGCCCGGATTAGCTGTACACCAGTAGATATCATCTTCTTTTAAATCAAAAACCCAATTAATAGTTCGGGCAACTCCAACCATATATCCTCCGTGAACATGGACAACTCCTTTTGGTTTTGCTGTTGTTCCCGAAGTATAAAGGATAAAAAGCGGATCTTCCGCATCCATTATTTCGGTTTCGCATTCGTCGGATTCTTTTTCAACTATTTTATCGTAAAAGATATCTTTTTCTCCGATATTTACTTCTTCATTACTTCTTCTGACGACAATTACTTTTTCAAGAACAGGACATTTACGCACCGCTTCATCAACCACGTCTTTTAGTTTAATAATTTTTCCTCTTCTATAACCAACATCAGCGGTAATTAAAATTTTTGCCTCAGCGTCATTTATTCTTTCGGCGAGAGCCCCGGCAGAATATCCAGCGTAGACCACTGAATGCACTGCTCCGATTTTAGCCGAAGCCAACATTGAAATAGCTATCTCCGGAATATTCGGCAAATAGATCGCTATACGATCGCCCCTTGAAATACCTAATGCTTTCAAAGCGTTGGCTAATTTGTTAACTTCTTTTGAAAGTTCAGAATAAGTAAGCTTGCGGCTGACGCCTCTTTCATTTTCCCAAATTATAGCTGTTTTATTTCCTTTTGTTTTTAAATGTTTATCCAAAGCATTTTGAATAATATTACACTTGCCGCCGATAAACCATTTATAGAACGGCTTGTCGCTTGGATCAAATACCTTATTCCACTTTTTAAACCACTCTAACTTTTCTGCCGCCTCTTCCCAAAATTTCTCCGGATTTTCTTTGGCATACTTTACCGTCTCATCATAATTTTTAAGATTAGCTTTCTCAAGCACATCCTTTGACGGTTTGTAAATTTCTCCTTCTTTGAATAAGGCTTCAGTTAAGTCGCCTTCTTCTGATTGTGATTGTGTTTTTTTGTCCATTGTTTTTTTCTCTTGCCGCCCGTATCGCTACGCGAGTCCGCATGACTTGCGCTAACATGTCTGGCGGACGAAGCGTTGCGGACGAACTCAGGCTTAGTTAATTATTATTGGCTCAGTCATCACGACTAAACTTTAATGTTTTGATTATGAAAAAACTGAATTTATAATTCAATCGCCACGATTGAATTAACAAAATAAGATGACATTAAATTATAACCGCTTTATTTTTATTTTCCCAATTCTTTTCTCAATTTCTTTTTTATTAAGCAGTCCTTTTTGCGCTCCATAAGTTCCAATCACATTTCCGCTATTTATAATACCATATTTTAGCGCTCGGTCAACTTTTTCTGTTAAAATCAACCCTCCTAAAAATCCAGAGCCAAAAGCATCACCGGCACCGGTCGTATCAACGCTCTTTTTAGAATCAGCCGGCGTATGTAATACTTCTTTATCTTTTAAAACATAAGCTCCGTTAATTCCGTCAGTAATAACAATAATTTTTGGACCGAAGTTACGGATTGTTTTCATTAATTCTGTAGGCGACCCCTTGTGGGACGAATGCCGTCTTTGTGTTGAAAGAACCAATTCTGTAGCCTCATCTTTATTAACAACAAAAATATCTGTTATTCTTAAAATATCTTTCAATCCTTTTATGCCTTCTTTTATCTGTAAAGCCCCGGGATTAAAAGCTAATTTAATTTTACTTTCTTTTATTAATCTTACAATTTCTCTAAAATTTTTTTGCCACTTTCCGGAAAATGAAGTTAAATACAGCCATTTTGAATTTCCAATTACGGTTTTTAATTTTTCATTTTTAATTTTTAATTTTTCATTCGCTCCCCTATAAACAAAAATAGTATGGTCTGTTTTTGACCGAGGAATAATAATAAAAGATACTGCAGTTTTTAATTTTTCGTCTTCCTGGACTAAAGAAATATCTACTTTGCCATCAGCGAGATTTTTTCTAATAGCCGCACCATTACTATCTTTACCGACTCGCAAAATTGTTGAAACTTTCAAGCCAAATTTTACCAACCCAAGAGCGGTATTTGCTGCTCCACCGCCAAAAGAAAAATATACTTCTTGGGGATAAATTTTTGCCCCATATTCAAAACAAAGTTTCTTTTGCTGGGTTAAATCCTGAGGAGTTTCAATGATTGTTCCTCGGCTGGTAATAAAAGTTATATCTCTTGTGGCTCCCCCAATTGTGATTACATCAAACATAAATGATTTATGATTTATGAATTATGAGTGAATTTCCTGTCATCTCTACTGGCTTCTCTATCCCCATCACTTCCAGTATCGTCGGCGCTATATCCCCCAAAACGCCGCCGGAACGCAATCCCGAAGGCGATATTCGCGAATGTCGCCTTCTTGATTCAGAACTTACTATTATAAACGGCACCGGATTTTTACTGTGCATTGTTAAAGCTTCACCGCTGACAAAATCGATCATTTCATCAACATTGCCATGATCAGCGGTAATAAAAATCGTCCCATCTTTTTTGAAAGCTTCTTTGGTAATTTCTCCTACGCATTCGTCTACTGCTTCAACAGCTTTTATAGCCGCGGCGAGATTTCCAGTATGTCCGACCATATCCGGATTGGCAAAATTTATGGCAATAAAATCATAAACATTGTGAATAATATTTCCAACCACAACCTTAGTAATATCATAGCAAGACATTTCCGGTGTTTGATCATAGCTGGCTACATCCGGAGAGGCAATCATAATTCTTTTTTCACCGCCTACTGGATTCGGGTGGCCTCCGTTTAAAAAATAAGTAATATGGGCATACTTTTCGGTCTCGGCAATGTAAAGCTGATGGATATTCCTTAATGCCCAAGGCAGAGTTCTTTCAACATTGTGAGAGCGAAAAGCGGTCTGGCAATCAAGATCAGGTCCAAAATCAGTCATTGCCACAAAAAAAAGATTTTGAATTTTTTTAGCGCGTCCGGTATATCCGTCAATCTTCTCAGAGACAAAAAATTTAGTAAATTGCCTTGCTCGATCAGACCGAAGATTAAAGAAAATTATACTATCATTGTCGTCAACTATCGCTCGCGGCTCGCCGTTTTCTTTCACAATTACTGTTGGTGATATAAACTCATCTTTTAATCCTTTCTGATAAGCTTCTCCAATCGCCTCCTTTGCTGAAGTAGCTTTTACTCCCTTTCCTAAAGCGATCGCCCGGTAAGCCTTTTCAAGACGATCCCATTTTTTAGTTCTATCCATAGCATAATACCGACCACTTAAAGTAGCGATTTCTCCTATCCCGATTTCTTTAATTTTTGATTCTAATTTATTTAAATATTTTTGAGCGCTTTGAGGAAGAGTATCCCGTCCATCGGTAAATATATGCAAGAAAACATTTTCAAAATTTTGGCTTTTGGCAAGTTTCAGCAAATTATAAAGATGATCGGGATCGCTGTGAGGGCTATCCTTACTGGAAAGCAGTCCCATTAAATGTAATTTTGATTTATTTATTTTTGAATGATTGATCGCATTTCTTAAAGGCTGATTTTTAAAAAACGCGCCGGTTTTTATCGCTTCAGAAATATATTCAGAATCCTGTTTAACGATTCTTCCGGCGCCTATATTCATATGCCCGGCTTCAGACCCGCCCATTTCATTTTCCCCTAAACCAACAGCCCGACCAGTGGCATTCAAGGTTGTGTAAGGATAATTTTTAGAAAGCTTATCTATTACCGAAGTATCAGCTAAAGTAATAGCATTTCCTTTTGAAGGCGGAGCAATTCCCCAGCCATCTAAGATTATTAAGATAAATGGTTTTTTCATAGAACATAGAACATGAGACAAAAATTTATGTTATATGTCCCGTGTTTCGTGTTATGTGTTATGTGATTTCTTCTTCAATCTCCATCAACCGGTTATACTTCGCTGTTCTTTCACTTCGCGACAAGCTTCCGGTTTTAATACAATCTGCGCCTACTCCAACAGCAAGATCACTAATAAAAGTGTCGCAGGTTTCTCCAGAACGATGAGAAATTATTATTTTCCAATCCGCTTCTTTGGCAATTTTTATCGCTTCAATTGTCTCGGTTAATGTTCCTATCTGATTTGGCTTAATAATTACCGCATTAGCGCAGTTTTGACTAATAGCTTTTTTTATTCTCTTAACATTAGTCACAGTCAAATCATCCCCGACAATCAGCAATTTATTATTTATTACTTTTAATTTATTACTTAACCTTTTCCATCCTTTCCAATCATCTTCATAAAGCCCATCTTCAATACTAAACATGGGATACTTTCCGGCCCATTCTACATACAAAGAAATTAAACGTTCCGGCGAAAGAGAAACCCCTTCTCCTCTTAGAATATATTGATTTTCTTTTTTGTCATAAAAAGTGGTTGCTCCCGCATCTAAGGCAAACTTTACATCTTTTTCCGCTTCATAACCGGCTCTTTTGACAGCCTCTAAAATCATTTCAAAAGCTTGATTATTGGTTTCTACATCAGGTGCAAATCCTCCTTCGTTGGCAACATCAGTATCAAGATTTTTGCTCAAAAGCACTTTTTTAAGACTATGAAATATCTCTGCGCCTATTTGGACTTTTTGTTTAAATAATATCTTTCCATTCTGCGGTATAATCATAAATTCTTGGAAATCTAAATTGTTGTCAGCATGCTTGCCGCCATTAAAGATATTAAACATAGGGATAGGAATTCTAAATTCTGAATTTTGTCCGCCTGCATCGCCTACGGCGGAGCCGTTGCGGGCGGGAATTTTGAATTTTTCCGATATATATTTATAAAGAGGCAATTTTTTTTCTTTTGCCGCCGCACGAGCGCAAGCCAAAGAAACGGCTAAAATAGCATTACCCCCAAGAAAAGATTTCTTCTCCGTACCATCTAATTCAATCATAATCTGATCAATCTTCTTCTGTTGAGTAACATTACAACCTTTCAAAACCTTAGATATTTTTTCATCAATATTTCGGCAAACCTTTAAAACTCCTTTACCATCATATCGCTTTGGATCATTATCTCTTAATTCTAAAGTTTCGTAACTGCCGGTTGAAGCGCCAGATGGCACAGCAGCTCTTTCTCGTACGCCTCCAATCAGCTGAACTTCAGCTTCAACTGTGGGATTGCCTCTTGAAT